>JGI20166J26741_11655251_pt1 | contig 11202 bp, 5 predicted proteins | sample TergutCu122P5_FD_26741 | JGI IMG/M metagenome (IMG submission 26741) | reverse complement strand
CCACCATCCTGTGCCGTTGTCATGAAATCTGGGAACCTTAACTTCCTGGAACCCTCTGGGCCACTCCAGGCCTGTAACGGGAATGCTTTACCTTTACCTGTATATATATATATATATATATCAACAATATTTTGTATATCGTAAGTATCCATGTACCAATGCAACCGCATCATCTTCAGGGAGTCTTATACTTTTATTTTTCTAAAGTTACAAAAATCATTAAGATTATAAGCCTCAATTAATTCAGTAGATTAAAGTATTTATAGCTGATGATAAAATACGTTCTATAAAATCTTTGTGGTCTGTCAAGTGTTATAAAATGTGGAAGTTGTTTACTTGGTGGCTGTATATACAATTGGGAGTGTCTTACAAGTGTAATCCCTAAGTATGCGGGTATGATGAGTTCTCATAATACCCGCATACAAGAATTACCAACATAGGGATTACACCTATAAGACAGTCCAAACTGTGTATGCAGCACCAAGCAAACAACTTCCATGTATTATAATTATGACACTCTACAGCTCACACCGTTTTTATAGAGTGTATTTTATCATCAGCTATAAATATTTTAATATACTTAATTTATTGAGTTTTATAATCTTAATGATTTTTGTAACTTTAGCAAAATAGAAATATAAGACTCTCTGAAGATGATGCGGATACATTGAGACATGAAGGAATACTTACGATATATTAAATATGGTTTATACATACAGAGTGGGTCAAAAGTAGGTATACAGTATAGTATACACTGTATACCTACTTTTGGCCCACCTTGTATATATATATATATATATATATATATATATATATATGTTGTACATTTGTTGGTGGTCTGCATAATAAACCATTAACACAATTGTATTTTTGTAATTTTTGCACAAGTTTCGACCCTAATGGGTTATCATGAGGCTAATGCTTGACAAAACAATTAAAAATGTTATACAAGTGCATTTGCCAAAATGAGATCTCAATTTTACAGTTATGTTATTTTTCACATCTTATGCAAGTTGATTCTACGAGGTACCATGAATTAAAATTTAGGTTAAAATAAACGCAGTTAAATTGATGGAAGGTGGTGAGTTGACGTAGTCAGACGGAACAAGGCAGAGTATTAAGTTGTTTGTAACTCAATATACAGCTGTCCGTAGGTTTCGTTCCTCTAATTTTTTATATAGTAAGAAACAAGAAGCAACAAGTTATCGTTCCAATTAGAAAATCGTAATTACACACACACACACACACACACACACACACACGCATATATATATATATATATATATACACACACACACATATACACACATACACACAAGATCGAAACTTACGGACAACTGTATATTGAGACATAAACAACTCTCCCTTGTTCCGTCTAACTACCTTCCATCAATTTAACTGCGTTTATTATAACCTAAATTTTAATTCATGGCAGAACAAACATAAAAAATAAAAATAAAAATGTGATGCCACTTTAGGGTCGAAACATGCTGCAGTAAAAATTACGAAAAATAAAGTCAGGTTAACCGTATTTAGTTATTAAGTAGTGGACTGGATTGATATGAATCAAGACAAGGACAAGACAGCCTCTCCAGAATGACCCTCCCGACTGAATTAGAAAGTATTTTAGTTAATCATGCAAATTAGTTTCGTCTATGTACAAACAGGTGACAAAATTTAGGTGTTAATAAACTGTGGGGCTTGGAAAACTTATTTAAACCAGCCAAACAAACTACCCACCCCTACCGTATACAATAATATCTGTAAATAAACGTCGTTAAATGAACTACATAGCTCCTTAAATATAAGGTTTTACGTATTTCTACATTTTGCAGACTTAAATCCTAACCATTTTACACACGGACAGATGCGGAAAATGTGAAATGAAAGCAACTGGAAGTGAAAGCCTTACATTTATTTGCAGCGCGGTTGGTCACAAGAGGTAAGCCTGAAGCATGTGGAGAACTGAGCTTTGAAGTGCGACGTGCGGGTGCCTCCAGTAGCAAAATGTGAACACATAATTTAATCTCATGCTTTGAAATTCTCGTTCTGGTAATAAAAATTTGTAACGCTCCAAATTCGACATATTAATTCTATTTCTACCTTCTATTTATACACAAGAAATTAGACCATTTATATTTAAAAATCAGATACGTCAGGGACTGTTGTGTGTTTTATGCCATTAACGTGCAACTGTAAAATGAAGATTTGTGCGCACAGACGTGCTAAAATTAAATCACATGAGAAACAGGAAATTATGGTGGCTTGTGTAAATTAAGTGACGAGAAACATTAAGACACAGAAAATGTTGTCTCTAAACAGTCGGTCCACTGTCTAGAATTGAAACCAACGGATCTGACGGTTACGACTTAGAAGTACTGTCTCTCGTTTAACGCTATGCAGAAACTATGCAGTAAATTACATAAAAATATAGATTATGTGATATCTTATCCCTTACAAAATAGTACTAATTTTATGTTTTAAAATCATGCAGTTTTGTTTTATTTGATTCCTGCAGTAAACAGTGACTTCATCTCTAAATAACATTAGCCGGCTTTCTTTGTAAGAGTTACAGCGTATTTTTACGTATGTACCGTGCATCTTGTATATAGTTTTTATTTCAACCAAAAATACAAAATATACACTTTTTAACAACATTTATATTATAATCACTCCTACATGTTTCGATATACTTGTCTCATCCTCAGGGAGTTCCGAAGTTGTACACGGTTAAAGTTACGTAGTTTCTATGTTATTAAAATTTCATTAAAATTTGTCAAATTAAAATAATTATGTGGCTATTGTTGATAAAAGTAGTCTATATGATTTTTACAATACAATTTATATCAGCAGTATGTTTACGTGGCCGTATATACATCTGGATATTAGTCAATGAATAAAATTAAATTTAAAATAATGTAGAAGTTTAAAGCTTGATAAAATATAAACACAGAAGTTGAATTATAGCGTACAATGGACTTACCCTGTGTTGATGTTGCCTGTGTGCTGGGGTGGTGAGTACTGAACTGTGGTGCATATCGGGCTACATGACGTGTCGTCTTGTGACGTTGGGTAAGGTGTATAGTGGGTTAAGGTCGTTGACTTTCTGTTCACAGATTAGTGTGTTTTGTTGTTGGAAAAAAATATATGTAAAATGGTTCCCAACAGTTCATTTTGTTTCCTCTGTTGCATGGTTTTAGTAGTTCATGTTTTGGTCTGCATTTCCGTATTCATATTGCACTGTTCAGAATGTGCAATGCGTATGCTGAGATTGGGTTATTTGTGTTGATGTATCTTCTGGGTTCGCGATGTCGTATCCCTACTGACTTTCCAGTTTGGCCAACATATGAATTATTACACTTTTTGTATTTCAGTTCATATATGAGTCTAGAGTTTTATCTTATTGAGTGACATTCCATTGCGGCCCAGCCCCCTGTACAATGGATACCGGGTCTTTCCCGGGGGTAAGGTGCGGTCGGGGCGTGACGCCGAACCCTCACCCTCTTCTAGTGCCGAGGTCAAAATTAGAGTAAAGCTACACCTCTACTCTCCCTAAGGGCCTTTGTGGCCTATGAAAGGGTGAAACTTACCTACCTATTACACTGCGGAGTTGGTTGTACATGTTGTTAGTTCGAAAAGCTGTATTCAAGTCAGGAATGTTTAATAAACCGGTAACCTTGTGTACGATAGGACTGAGATATGTGAAGGTGACCCATTTTTATTGTGTTGTGTTTGTTTTTGTGTTTTAAGTATTATCTTGATCTACATATGATGAATAATTTTTAATGAAGGACAATTATTCTTAGCTACTGTGAGGACAATATTTCATTCTTGTTGCTTTGCTTGTTCCGCGATTGTTGTGTTATCATTCTGTTGATGTGGCAATTGTATGCAGCAAGTTTATGTTCTAATGGATGGTTGGATGTGAAATGTATAGTAGCGTCTGTTTGTGTGGTTTTTCTGTGAATGTCTAGGTGTAGATCGTTATTATTTCTATGGATGGAGAGGTCCAAGTAGGTTATGTTGTTGCTTTCTCTTCTGCTAATTTAAATTATAAATATTTATGTATATTTTTCATGTAATTGGTGAAGAGTTCTTCGTTATTTTATTTTGGTCAAATATGAGCATGATGTCGTCTACATATCTACTATAGCATGAAATTTCTCCATCCAATGTCTTGTTGTATCCCAAAGGCGATGGTGGGTTGGGAACGTAGAATGTGGGAAGTGTTGACCGAGAGGGAAGTCTTGAATGCGTTGGAAAACTTAAGAATTAAAATTCACGACCACAGCAACACACGAAGATAAGTAAATAACTATTTGGTTTATTAGATAAAGATGTGTTGTTACAGAAATGTCGATGTTCAGAATCGAAGATGCCAGTAGTAGTCAGCAAAGTGACAGAGTTTCCGGTGACAATTATGTAGACTGAATCCCCCCTCCAGGAATATGTCTCGTAAAACCTTTTTATAGGGCGAATTAAGGCGTTGGCTTCCACGTGATAGTGCGGTAAACTGGAAACTTCTAAGCCTTAAAATCACGAAACCATCACAAGCTATACAGAGATCATGGAGCAAATAGGAGTCCATTTGGTACTAAAATTATGTTAGCCAAAATGGACTTTTGGGTGGTATTTGGTGACATAGTTGCTTCATGACATTGATACTTGACATTGATGACCCAATTTACTTCCTGTAATGTCGACATTTCTCTACTGAGCAACAAATATTCTGTATTTTGGAACTTGCTGCTTTACTAAATAATACAAATATATACCGTATAAATTAAATACCATCGCACCTGTGTAGTCGTAATTTGGTATTATACGACAGTCTAATTGTTAGTTCTTCAAATAATTGGAGGTAAATTTCGGCCAGAGTGCTTGATATAGGTGAACCCACAGCTATCCCTTTTGTGGGTTTAAAGTATTTGTCATTGTATTGGAAGTAATTCTGACTTAGAATCACTTTAATTAGTTCCAAGGTTTGTTTTATTACTAGAGGTTGTTTGTTGGTTTTGCTTAGCCAGAATTTTGTGATGTTAATTAAATTTTGTATGCCGGTCCCAGTAACCGCGCGGTCTAAGGCTTAGGTCTGCGGCCGCTCGCCTGCTGAGACTGTGGTTTCGAATCCCACCGGAGGCATGGACGTTTGTCTGTTGTGAGTGTGTTGTCAGGTAGAGGTCTCTGCGACGACCTTATCACTCGTCCAGAGGAGTCCTACCGACTGTGGTGCGTCGTTTTGTGTGATCTAGAAACCTCGTGAATACGTATAGGTCTTTTATGTCTAATGTGATTGTTTTGGTCTTTAATTTGGATGTTGCTTAGTTCTTGTGCTACTTTTTTAGAGTATTTGTAACATACGTATAAGTAAATTTATTAATTGGTTAAGTTTCTTAATAAGATGTTTGGCAAGTCTGTAAGATGGTGCTTGTATATTACCTATAACCGGTCAGATAGGTGTACCTTCTTTACGTGTCTTGATCAAGGCGTTGAGTTTGGTTGCTATAGGTTTTATTTGTGTCAGATGTTTGTGTTGATTCTTGTCTATTACTGTTTTATATTTATGAATTGTAAAAATCATATAGACTGCATTTTATAAAAAAAGACCACATAAATATTTTAATTTGATAATTTTTAATGAAATTTTAATAATATAGAAACTACATAACTATTGCGATGTACAACTTTGGAACTCCCTGAGGATGATACAACTGTCTCGAAACATGCAGGAGTGGTTATAATATAAATATTGTTCAAATAAAAAATATATATTGTGTATTGTTGGTTGAAATAAAAATTAAAACGCGTTACAGCGTGTTTACTCTAAGGAACGATATGAATTGTTAAATATTATGTAGATGCACTTTATGTTTAAAAGTGTTAAAGTCTCATCAATTCTTATTTTTATATCCGTTCCTCAAGACAAAACAAACGGTACCCTCTCTTTATTTACGTCACCTCTAATAACACTTCAGTAAGTTGGCACTGCCATGCAACAGTGTCTATAACGATTCCAAAATTACATCCAAGCAAGTTTATCATGAGGTAGCAATACAGTCAGAGGTTATCATGGCAGCTGTTGCTGAAATGACTTTCTTCCGGTCCCTTAAAGTGTGTTTGTTAATGAATTTCTTCCGGTGTTTCAGAGAAACGTGTAGTCTTCATCTTTGTGGTGACTGGATTTAGTTCAGGTGGGTGCTGTAGGGCTTGAAAGAAGGATTATCTGTCTATTATGGAGAAAGGTTGTGGGGATTTTGTCCAGTCAGAGCTACGGAAAGAGATGATGTGAATGCAGAAAATGTTTACGTCAAATAGATGGGTGGTGACCTCTCACAACTTTGTCAGCTGTATGAATCATCGTAACTAGGCACGTGAAAAATGATAGCAGATTATGTAATGTGTCGTTCTTACATTTTAACTCAGTAATTTATGAACAAAGAATAAATTTTTTTATAGAATGTAAAAGTCCGTTTTCTGGCAATTGAAAACGCCTGTCACTTCTCCCTCTTTGAAAATTCTCTTTACGTGAGGGATCAGAAAATTACTCTGAATATATTTATTTATAAAGATTAAATTTTCCATCGAGGGTTTTAATTTGAAACTAGATTCAAGTTGTAAATATTATTTCATGTTTTCCATGTCGCTATTCAATGACTAAGTAGGCAAATCTGTTCTAAATAGGCCAGCTGAGAACTCGGTTACCTAAAAAAAAGGATCTCCGTTAACAAGGCAAATCTGTGACAACAGCCCCCACCCCCCAGGAAAAAAAAAGTGTTCGTTCTCGTAACTAAATCAAAATAAATACAAGCCTTCTGTGCTTTAGTCGTGTGGAATTTATAGTCCTAGGAGCAACTGTTATCTGGTGATTCTTCTACAGATCTTATAACCACAGTAAAAATAAGAGACTAAATCTGAGGATTTTTTGCAAGATTTATTGCAAAGAAAATTTTTACAGCATGTTCAAGTACAAGTTATAAAATTGTTCCCCTAACTAATTTGAATTTCTACAATGACAAAAGTGAAATAAAAGTGAATATATATATATATATATATATAAATAACAGCAGTGAAAAATAAAAAAAAGAACACTGCAAATATCGGTGAGCTAATTACAGCAGAATGTGCTTCGGTCGTTTATTTTTCCTGTACATATTAGTCAGGTCGGCTACGGTATAATTACCGATTTGTCGGACCAGGGGATTGGGGTGTGTGTGGGACAGTGAGCAAAAAATATCTGAGGAATGCCTGATACCATTCATGTCGGAATGTTTCATGTTTTCGATCAGCATCGAAAACCGCAAACATTAAATAAAATTAATTAAACAACAATGTACTTCCAGATAGAAAACCTGAAGGAAAAGAACTACTTGAGAGATCGCGATGCAGATAGGAGGACAGTATTGAAATGGATCTGAAAGTAATACACATGTGATAATGTGGTAAAACGAAAGAGTAAATCTGTCTTCTAATGTACTATGAAAGCATATGGAGAGTGGAAATAGAGTGCCATTCATTCTTAACTTCGGCACCGGCCAGACGTGATTAATTTCACGCACCGGCCGCTGCGCCTCCGATATGAGTTTCTGGATTAGATTTATTTTGCTCAGGAAGGGGCATCCTGGCATGCTGTTGTAATACACTAATAAACATTGAGGTTTCACAGAAAGCGGGACTGTTTGGGCTCTGTTCAAAATACGGGTTAGACAATAGTTTCGAAGTATACGAATGTAACTGAAGCACGTTAAACGTTAGAATTCATTAAACTATACTTTCAAATCGAGGAGGCCAAGACCCATCCAGGGCCGTAGAACCGATGATGATGACATTTTCATATTCCGTAATTACCTTATATTTAAATGGTACTAGGTGGGAAATGGTCAAACAGAACCAAGGTATTCATCAAGTGCTGTAAAATGTACGCATTAGCAAATTTATTTTTTCCCTAGTGTTATACTGAAGGTCACTCCTCCAATGACATGACGATGACTGATCGTCATTTATTGATTTTCAAGTTATATAACACGAGCAGAGGTAGTACAGCCTCGGGCGGCATGGGCAGCGATAGAGGGTGGTACAATGAAGTCACGAGGTGGTACAACAGACTGGTCGAAGGGGCCGAGACGTGCCACAAGGCAGACTTATAAGGCAGGGAATGGGCTTGTAGAATAGGGTTGTGGCTACAACAGAAGAAACTGGTAAAATGGGATCGTCTTACAGGCAACCGACTGGGAGAATAGGGCGTGACCTACTGCAAGAACGAGGCCGTAACCTGCTACAACAGACCTGTACAGCGGGATCTTAACTTTGTAAGACTAATACGGGGAGTTCAATCGAGAATACAAGACAAGCTAAAGATCTTGGGTTTCCTCATATAGTGTGTATAATATAGCTTACCGCGTTTTAGAATAGGTGATGGAAGTGACCTCTTCCACGGTTCGGGCATTCAATACTGTTTGAAGTACAGACGGACCGCCGTATCCACGGGTAATACGTTCCAAGACCTACAGCGGTTACGTGAAACCGCGGATAATACCGAACGCTATATATAACGTGATACAACGTGATATTCGTGTAAAATACATAAATACGGTAAGTGTAATTAATGAATTACACACAGTAACACATTACCAACATTAAATAAATTAATAATAATGCGTACTGTACACTACACTGTACATTTACAGTGTAATTCTCTCTCTCTCTCTCTCTCTCTTGTACGTATGAAAGTAAGGGATTCTGACGTTTTAGCCTAATCCTCAAGAGACGATAGAGCAATGGAAAAATACAGTTCTTGTAGTGTACTCTATCATGTACAGTTTCGAGGGATAACAGAAAAAATATCACGCTTTTCCATCAAAGCGCTGCATAAGCAATGAAATAACGTGTTATTGTTACAATTTTACATTGAAAAATCATACCTACGTACCAGTACATAACCTGTAATAAGAAAATTTTATTTGTTAAAATGTCTTAGCCTATTGTGGGTATTCCCCGACTTCTCCATTCTTCTTGTTGCCTTCTGAACACGAACACTGCGATAACGCGGCAACTAATTCGAACAGCGAGAAAGCTAGAAGCAGAATGGTGGCAAGTTTGCGGGGAAGCGTGGGTAAGGGGACAAAGATGATGATTCAGGCACTGGGCGCGGTTGGTTCTGTTGGATTTCATCATGTTTCGGCCCGTTCTCGCTTGGCGCGCGTTTTGAGACTTATGCACTGTTTATTTATTTAATTTTCCAATTGTTTTTCGGGCCGCGGTAAACCACGGATACTGAATCCGCAGATACGGAGACCCGCGCCTGTAATTGTCTAGAAACTGCCAACACTGCCGCCTGATAATTTCTTAAAGTTTGTCCTGTGTGTGTGTGTGTGTGTGTGTGTGTGTGTGCATGCGCATGTGCGTGTGGATTGCTTTCATGTGCGCTGGCTTTCAAGCTTCTTCACAGACGTTACATGCGTTTAGATGAAGGCAATGAGTAGACCACACAGAACGTCTGAATTCGGTCCCCAAAAACTTTCCGTACCCCAGCCTTTGAATTACATGCTCTATGAGCAGTTTCACTATCCTGGTGAAAGAATTCATAGTTTCTCTCGGCATCATTTAAATTTTAAAACAACTGGGCGAAAATTTGTCCCATGTATATTTCGGAATTTAGTCCGCAAAAGCAAAGGGGTACAATTACTCTTGTCACACTCATGGAGTACAATAGCCCAAATATAACACCGTGTGTAGGCACCCTGTGTATCAGTTCTGGACTATTTGCCGAACGTTATCTATTATTTAGAGAATTTGCGTGGCCGTTTAATTACATCCATGCCTCATCTGTAAAATAATTCAGAAATGGGCCGAGTACAACATTACACACTGCCTCACAGAACCAGTTGCAAAACCGTACCCTCGCAGCATGATCTGCCTCTTTGAGATTGTGAACAAATGTAAATTTGTATGGTTTTAAGCGAAGTGATTGTGTGGCTGCGTGTACATGTGACTTCGACAAACTGGGCTGATGTGATAACCACCTTAAAGGTTTTCGTGGAGTCGCGACTAGTGCCCCATTATCATCTAATGTTTCTTCTGACATAAGACGTCGTTTTGTTGTCGCTTCTTATTCAACAGTGAACTCTTTCGAAATTTGATCACCATTTGATGGATTGTGTACTTCGAAAAAACTGAATCACCTGGAGCAGGCCTTATAAATTTTCAACTGCACTTTTCAAATGATATGTTCCTTATGTGGGTTTCCAAAATGAAAATTAAACTCTATTGCATGCTCAAGAAAAAAAAACGCTCTTCACAAGTCTGTTACAGGCAGCATATTAAAGTGTCGTCATATGACGCAATGTATCGTACACGCGGCCATAATCCTGGAAGTGTATGAATTATGCAGCGGCCGTTAAACTTGCCGTGTGTCTGGGCTCAGATTTCAGCTCGATACTCTGCACAGGAGGGTGTGACGTTCTACAAGACAACGGAATGGCAGAATAGATTTTTATTACAATGAGAAATGTTCAGATAATGTTTTAGAAAAATCAAAACTAATATTTTGTGTTCAATAACCTTTTCCCGAAATCCGCGCAGTTTATGAAATAATGCTGAAAAATATGGTAGAGCCAGACAGGACGCAGATGACAAACTATGTGACGCAGCAAAGAAGCTCCTTGCTCGCCGGATATCTAAGGCAAGAATACAGGCACACAATCATAATATTTAATACTGTTTCATATTTGAATAAAACCGTCTGATCTCGTAAAAAGTTTTACGGCAAAACTTACAAAAAACTGAGAAACTACGCATTACATTCTGTTTAGCCAAACTGTAGGTCTAAACATTCTTTTGTTTGGATGCAGCATCGGGCACTTTACATTAATACGTACTTAAGTTTCATTTTTTTCTGCGACATAAATTTGGCAGAGAAGCCTTGTTGTGTAACACTCAATATTTTAGTACAGTTGACAATGAGTAGTTCAACAAAAAACACAGAACGCACTGCTGCGTTTCCACTGCAACAACAGCTACACGAACGCACCACAATGTTACGTTATACGAACACTGCCTATCCTGTTACATTAACCGATGTCAGAACCACACATACCGTATTCATACTTGTATTTTACATTACGGAAATCATCCAACCCAAAGAGTTTCGGAAAAGAAGCTTTTATATCTCCGCGTCTACAAATCATAGGATGCAGAATAAAAGTA
>JGI20166J26741_11655029_pt1 | contig 11204 bp, 7 predicted proteins | sample TergutCu122P5_FD_26741 | JGI IMG/M metagenome (IMG submission 26741) | reverse complement strand
GCTCCCGTCGTTTTTGCTTTCTCTTCCCATCCACATGGAAGGTATTCTATTATTTCTTTCATATTTCCAGTATATCATTTGTTTTAAGTGTACGCAAGTGCTACAAGGCCCCTACAACCCTTGCCATTGGTCATCATCCCCCTGTAGGGGCCGTCGCCCTCGGCGGCCCGCTTGCCTGGGTTTATTGACAGGCTGCGGAACGGATCAATCCACGGAACGGATCAATCCGTTCCCTACAGGGGCGCCGCCGCAGGAATCCCCATCTGGCTGACCACCATCTCATAGTACCGGCCCTTCTGCGCCATGAGCTCGGCGTGGTTGCCGCTCTCCAGAATCTCCCCGTTTTCGAGGATGAGGATGCGATCCGCGTCCCGGATCGTGGACAGCCGGTGGGCGATGAGAAAACTGGTGCGGTTCTGCATGAGCCCCAGAAGCGCGCGCTGGATGTCCTTCTCCGTCTTCGTGTCCACGGAGCTGGTGGCCTCGTCCAGAATCAGAATCGGGCAGTCACAGAGCACGGCCCGGGCGATGGCCAAAAGCTGCCGCTGACCCACACTCAGGTTGTCCGTGCTGCCGGAGACGGCGGTGGCATAGCCTTTTGGGAGCTTCTCGATGAACTCGTCCGCGTGGGCGAGTTTGGCGGCGGCGATCACCTGTTCCTCCGTGGCCTCCGGCCGGGAATAGCGGATGTTCTCCAAGATCGTGCCGGTGAACAGGCAGGTGTCCTGCAGCACGACGGAGAAACAGCGCCGCAGGCTGTCCCGCCTCAGATGTGTGATGGGCACATCGTCGATTAAAATTTCACCGCTGTCGGCGTCGTAAAAGCGGGTGAGGAGATTTACCACCGTGGTCTTCCCCGCGCCGGTCTCCCCCACCAGAGCGATGACCTCGCCGGGTTTTACGTCAAAACTGATGTGTTTTAGAATCGGCGTCTCCGGCGTATAGGAGAAACAGACGTCCTCGAAGGTCACATGTCCGGCGACTTTTTCCGGATCCACGGCGTCCGGCGGGTCGGGTATCTCCTCAGTTTGATCCATGATCTCGAAGACCCGCTCCGCCCCCGCGAGGGCCTGCTGGATGGTGTTCCACATGCCAGCCACAGCATTGAGCGGCTGGCCGAATTGCTTGGAATAGCTGAGAAAACTCACGACCGTTCCCACGGCCAGGCCATACCCCACACTCAGCACGCCGCCCGCGATGGCCACGAGCGCGAAGCTGAGGTTATTGATGACGTTCATCAGCGGCATCATGGAACCCGCCCAGATCTGCGCGCGCATACTGGCGAGAAGGAGATTTTGGTTGATCTCGGCGAACTCACCCATGACAAAGTCCCGGCGTCCAAAAGCCTTGACCATTTTGAGTCCCAGGATGTTCTCCTCGATCGCGCCGTTGAGCGCGCCCAGGCTCCGCTGTTGGGCCAGAAAGTACTCCCGGCTGCGCTTTGCGATGGTTCTGGTGAGCGCCACAACCAGGGGCACGCTCACGAGCACCGCCAAGGTCAGGAGAGGGCTCAGAGTGAGCATCACTGCGACGGAACCGAGGACGGTGAGCACACTTTGGATGAGCTGGGTCGTTGTGGACGCGATGGTGGAACTGATGCTGTCGATGTCGTTGGTGAGGCGGCTCATGGTGTCGCCGTGGGAGCGGGTGTCAAAGAACGAGAGGGGCAGTTTTTGCAGCTTGGCGAAGAAGTCCGAGCGGAGCTGAAAAACCAGCTTCTGCGTCACTTTGAGGGTGACCAGGCCGTTCGCGGTACCCAGGAGGTAGTTGGCCAGATATAAACCCGCGATAACGGTGATCATCCGGAGCAGAAACGTAAAATCCACCGCGCCCGTGCTGAGGTCGAACGCGTTGAATGCCTGACCCAGAAAGTACGGGATGGCGACGCCCCCGAGCGCGGTCAGCGCCGTGAGCAGAATCGACAACAGAATCGTCCTGCCAAAGCGCGCGTAGATCCGGATGATACGGATCAGCGTGCTTTTTGCGTTTTGGGGCTTGTCGCCGGGCGCGAAGCGGTTCGCGCCGCCTCCGGCGCGGCCGATGCTGGGTTGTTTGGGCTGGGTTGGGGGCATTGTGGGGTCATCTCTTTCATTCTGTCATTCTGAGCGAAGCAAAGAATCTTGGGCCAAGGGCAACCACCCCGCCCTTCGGTCACCTCTCCTCAGGGGAATTTTTGGGGGTGCGCTGCGGCTGAGAAGGACTATTATTTTATCCCGCGCTGCTGTCCACCTGGGAGCGGTAGAGCTCCCGATAGGTCGAAGAGGCTTCCATGAGTTCGCTGTGGGCGCCAAAGCCCGTGGGCACGCCGTTTTCGAGTACCAGAATCTTATCGGCAAACATCGCGGTCGTGCAGCGCTGGGTGATGAGGATCACGGTCTGGCCCTCGGATTTTTCGAAAAGCCTCGTACGGATTTTCGCCTCGGTGATCGAGTCCAGCGCGCTGGTGGCGTCGTCCAGCACCAGAACCGGCGCGCGCTTGATCAGGCCCCGCGCGATGGAGATGCGCTGTTTCTGCCCGCCGGAGATGTTCACCGCCGCGCCGCTCAGGAGGCTCTCATAACCCTCGGGCATCTGCTCGATAAAACCTTCCGCCTGTGCATCCTCCGCCGCGCGGCGGATGGCGGTCTCGTCCGCCGAGGGGTCGCCCCAGCGGATGTTGTCCTCCACGGTGCCGGAGAAGAGCATGGCTTTTTGCGGCACCAGCGCGACACTCTGCCGAAGCTCATTCACCGGGAGGCTGCGGATGTCCTCCCCGCCGAGGAGAATGCTGCCGCTGCCCACATCGTAAAAACGCAGCAACAGCCAGCACAGGGTGGATTTCCCGCTTCCGGTCGGGCCGATAATGGCGAGGCTCTCTCCCGGCTCCACCGAGAGGTCGATGTCGCGCACCGCGGGGACGCCGCTGCCGTTTGGATAGGTAAAGGTGACATGGCGGAATTCGACACCGAGGGCTGGCGGGGCGCCGCCGGATACGGGCGGCGCGGCGGCGGGGGCAGACGGGATGTCGGGGGCAGCCGGCGGGGCGGTGGGGGTATGTTGCGGGACGCCGAGGGCGGCGTCCCCTACGACAGAGAAATCGTCCTCACAGTCCAGCATCTCCTTGATGCGCGCGGTGGACGCCCGGGTGCGCACGAAGGTGTTAAAGATGTTCGTCAGCATCATGAGCGAGGTGAGCATCTGCGCCATGTACAGAATCAGGGCGGAGATGTTGCCCGCGTTGTCCGGCGCGATCTGGCCGCTGGAGAACATCTTGCCGCCGAAGTAGAGGACGAGCCCTGTGCCGATCCCGACCGCAAAGGTGATCATCGGCGAGGTGACCGTGATGATGCGCTGGGCGCTGACACCCCTGCGCATCAGGTTCGTGTTGGCGTCATCGAAGCGTTCCGTCTCTTCAGGATAGGTGCCGAAGGCTTTTACCAGGCGCACGCCGATCAGATATTCCTGTACAATGGTGTTTACCCGATCCATGGCGCGCTGGAGCAGCGTGAAGCGCGGATAGCTCAGCTTCATGCTGAAAAAGATGAGCAGCGCGATAATCGCGACGACGCCGTAGATGATCACGCTGAGGCGAAAGTTTCGGATGGAGGCCAGGACAATGCTGCCGACGCAGGTGATGGGCGCTTTGATAAACACGCGCATGGTGCCGTTGATAAACTGCACCACCTGGGTGGTGTCGTTGGTCATGCGGGTGATGAGGGAGCCGCTCTCGATCTGGTCGGCCCCGGCCTCCGACAGGCCCATGATCTTGGAAAAACAGTCATAGCGCAGATCCGCTCCAAAGCGCTGGGAAACCTGGCTCGAGAGGATGTTGCGGGTGATCGCGAAGCCCGCGCCCACGAGGGTTACCAGCAGCATCAGGCCGCCCCAATGAAGGACTCCGGCCATCATCCCCGGCTGGATACCGAGATCGATGATGTTCGCCATAAGCGTGGGGCCCAACAGGTCGCAGACCGCCTCAAAGGCCACACAGACTACCGCGATGAGAAAGGGCCATTTGTATTTGTTAAAATATTTTTTGTAGATGCCCATTTTGGATCGTTCCACTTCTCTATAAATCGTCATTGCGAGGAGCAACGCGACGAAGCAATCCAGAAAACTGGTCTGGATTGCTTCGCTGCGCTCGCAATGACGGACGATGTAATTATAACCCCGCGCGGCGCGAAAAACAACCCAAATTTACTACTTCGTGTTGCTCTCCTGACACCACATATGGTATAATCATGATCAATTCTTCCGTTTGCCTCAGGGGACGCCATGGACAGCTTGTTTTCCGGGGCGAGATTCGCCGAGATCGAGGTCGATTTCGGCCCCGGCAATACCGCCGCTGCGGAACCCATCGGGCCCAGAACCGCAGACCCGATCCGCGAAAAATTCTATCAGATGCGCAGCCTCGCCTCCGGGAATCCCTTTGCCCGGAATGACGCCGGACTGTTCTATAAACAGGCCCGGTTCATGGCGGATTTTTCGGACGACTACCCTGGCCGCGCGCCATTTTCCATGTATTATCCGTATTATCAGCATATGGGCTACGAACAGCTCCGCACCTATTTTACCTGGCGCACAAACGCCCGGCGCGGTGAAATTTTGCCGATCGCCCTGTCCTATGTGTTTCTCTATCTCTATGAGCTGCTCTCCGGCGTCGGCGTCAGAGACCCCGCCGATGGGCTGGACAGACTGATGGCGGTGTGGGCCGCAGTCCGGCGGAGGGAGCCCATGCTGGACGGATACCTGCCGCAGTGGATCAAGGATTACTGCATCTACTACCCTCTGCCGCAGAACTTCTCGGATTTCGTGGCGGAGCGCGGCCTGCAAAGATACTACCCCGAGCTGTTTCTCTTCGACCTCGGCGCGGAGAATACTCTCTCGCTCTGGAACGGCATCTCCGGCTATGACATTACAAAGTCCAAATTCTACGGCGCGGGGAACGCGGTCCTGCTGGAGAGCTGTTTCGCCGCCGTCCTCCGGGGGCTACGTGAGGCCTGCGCGCGGCGCAGGCTTGGGCTCGACGATTTGCTTATCTATGGCATCTGCAGAGGGGTGACCTGGAATCCCTTTGGGCGAGCGCTGTTTGTCCCCTGGCTCCAGCAGCCCGACCGCCGGGTGGAACTGCCGGGCGGAGAGGTCTATACCTGCAGGGACAACTGGTGGACGGCGGACATCACCCTGCGCTACGCGGGCCGAAGGGAACTTGTCGGCTATCTGCTCAAAAAAACGGAGGCCTGCCTGCGGGAGGCCGTCAAATACAGCCCCAAAATTACAGTCAGCGCGGCCGCGCTGCGGCAGGCCCTCCCGAGGCTCCAAAAGCTGGGGCTGCCGCCCCCGGAACTGGATCGCGTCATCGAAAAGGCGGTCGCGGATTTTCAGAGCGGCAGAAACCGCAGGGTCGTCACCGTGAACCGCCAAAATCTCGCCCGCATCCGGGAAGAGGCCCTGGGGACGCAAAACAGGCTGATCGTGCCGGAGGAAGACGCCTCGCAGACGATTTTATCGGTTTCAGAGCCTCAGGCCGAACCTCTCAACTTGATCTCAGACGGCTGGAGCGCGCTGAAAGAGGCTTTGTGTGCCACGGAGCGCGCGGCGCTGTCCGTCGCATTGACCGGCAGCGCGGACATCAAAATCTTTGCCGCTCAAAACGGCGTCATGCCGGAGATTCTGGCGGACGGCATCAATGAGAAGGCCATGGACTTCATCGGGGACAATATTTTGGCGTTTGCCGAGAACATGGCAATTTATGAGGAATATAGGGAAAATATCGCGGAAATGCTGGGAGAATAGGAGTACGCAATGCGTATGGAGAACCAGGCGCCGGCGCGGATCGCGAACATTCTGATGAACGCCCTAAAAGGCGGCGTCGTGCCCCGCGTGGGCCTCGAATACATCACCGTGGGCCGCGCCCAGGAGATCGCGGCGATTCTGCACGACATCGACATGATCGAGGAGGGCGGCGCGTCCTTTCGCTTTATCGTGGGCAAATACGGCAGCGGAAAGAGCTTTCTTCTGCAGACCATCCGCAACTACGCCACCGCCAAGGGCTTTGCCGTCGTGGACGCGGATCTCTCCCCCGAGCGGCGCTTTGCCGGGACAAAGGGCCAGGGCCTCGGCACTTACAAGGAACTCATCCAGAACCTCTCCACGAAGTCCAAGCCGGACGGCGGGGCCCTCCCGCTCATTTTGGAGCGCTGGATCTCCGGCGTCCAGACCGAAGTCAAGGCCCAGACCGGTCTGGAGGGCCCGGCTTTCGACCGGAAGGTGGAGAGTCAAATTTACGAGGTCGCGGGCGCTCTGGAGGGGATGGTCAACGGCTTCGAGTTTGCCAAAGCCGTGGTCACCTACTTCCGGGCCTACCGGCAGGACGACGCTGCCATGAAGAGCAATGTGCTCAAGTGGTTCCGGGGGGAGTACGCCTCCCGCAGAGACGCGAAGGCCGACCTGGACATCAACTTTATCGTCACCGACGAGACCTGGTATGACTTTTTGAAACTCTTCGCGATTTTTCTGGTGGGTGCAGGCTACAAGGGTCTGCTGGTGCTCATTGACGAGCTGGTGAATCTCTATAAAATTCCGAATTCCGTCACCCGGCAGAATAACTACGAGAAAATTCTCACCATGTACAACGACGTTTTACAGGGCAAGGCCCGGCACATCGGCTTTCTGATGGGCGGCACGCCCTCCTGTATCGAGGACAAGTACCGGGGCCTGTTCAGCTACGAGGCGCTCAAATCCCGCCTGGCGGAGGGACATTTTTCCGGCGCCGACATCAGGGATCTGAGCGCCCCGATCATCCGGCTGCAGATGCTCACCCAGGAGGAGATGTACGTCTTAGTCGAGAAACTGCGGGACATCCACGCCCAGCTCTACCGCTACGAACCGGCGCTGCGGCACGAGGAGCTGGTCTACTTCCTCACGGTGGAGTACAATCGCGTCGGCGCGGACACGCACATCACGCCGCGGGAGATCATCCGGGATTTTATTGAGCTTACGAATATTTTGTACCAGAACCCGGGAAAAAGCGCCGCGGACATTTTGGGCAGCAACAGCTTCGAGATGGCCAGGGGCGGGCTGGGGGACGAGGAAATACACGAGGAGTTCGAGGAATTTGAGGTATAAAGGAGAAACATTATGAATTACAAAAAAGCCAATCAGATCAGCAATATCACGACCGTAGCGGCGATCCTTCTCGCGCTGCTTCTGTTGTTATTCACCGTGCCGACCGGCCTGTTTATTGTTGCAATCAGTATTGTGGTTGTTCTGATGGTCTGCTCGTTTGTCGTAAAATACAAATTTTACAGGTGCCCGCACTGCCACGCCATGCTTGCCTCCAGCCGCTTGCAGGGGCCGGTTTGCAAACAGTGCGGCGAAAAACTCGATTCATAAGGAAGGCTCCGCCATGGACGCTTTTTCCCGCCTGGCCCCCTTTATCCAGGACTTCATCTACCAAAACCGCTGGGAGGAACTGCGCGGCATCCAGGTCGCGGCCTGCGAGGTCATCTTCGACTCCGAGAATAATCTTCTGCTCTCCTCCGGCACGGCCTCGGGCAAGACCGAGGCGGCCTTTCTGCCGGTGCTCACGGAGCTGTACGAGAGGCCCTCCCGTTCCGTGGGGGTGTTGTACATCTCGCCGCTGAAAGCGCTCATCAACGACCAGTTCAAGCGCCTTTCGCAGCTGCTGCTGGATTCGAACATCCCGGTCTGTAAGTGGCACGGGGACGCGTCGCAGTCGAAAAAAAATGAGCTGCTCAAGCATCCGGAGGGGATTTTGCAGATCACGCCGGAGTCGCTGGAGAGCCTCTTAACGAATAAGCGCGGGGCCTGTCTGAAACTCTTCTCCGATCTGCGCTTTGTCATCATCGACGAGGTGCACCACTTCATGCGGGACGCCCGGGGTTTGCAGCTGCTGTGCATTTTGGAGCGGCTGCAAAAACTCACCGGCGTGATTCCGCGGCGCATCGGGCTCTCCGCCACCTTGGGGGATCTGTCCCTTGCGCAAACTTGGCTGAGTACCGGTACGGGCCGCAACTGCGCCGCGCCGGTCACGGACGAGGGAAAAAAGCGCCTGAAACTCCGCGTGGAGCGCTTTGTCAATTTGAGTGACAAGCGCGATCTGACGGAGCGGGATTCTTCGGGCGCCGTAGTCAAGACCGACTCGGGCGGAGACTTCGGCAGCCGGGAGCACTACGAATATCTGTTCAAGATGACGCTGGACAAAAAAACCATTATCTTCACCAACAGCCGCGAGGAGACGGAACTCGTCATCGCGAATTTGAAGGAAATCGCCCTAAAAAACAAAGCTCCCGATGTCTATCGGGTGCACCACGGGAACGTCTCGGCGCTGATCCGGGAGACCACCGAGGACGAGATGAAGTCCGAGGACGAAAAAATCGTCACCGGGGCCACGGTGACGCTGGAACTCGGTATCGACATCGGCTCTCTCGACCAGGTGGTGCAGGTGGGCGCGCCGCTGAACGTCTCCAGCTTTGCCCAGAGGCTGGGGCGCTGCGGGCGGCGGGGGCAGATCCCGCAGTTGCTCTTCACCTTTGTGGAGAGCGTCAAGATCAACTCCGACGACACGCTGGGCCCCATCAACTGGGATTTTATCCGCACGATCGCCGTCATCGAGCTCTACACGAAAGACCGCTGGATCGAGCCGATCCCCCCTCTGGAGCACGCTTACAACCTCCTTTACCATCAGACCATGAGCCACTTGAAAAGCTGCGGGGAGCTCAGTGCGGCGGCGCTGGCCTCGGCGGTGCTGGGCCTCGGCTGTTTTCGGCACATCTCCCCGGACGACTACCGGGAGCTCCTGACTCATCTGATCGGCGAAGACCAGCTGGAACGCACGGAGCGCGGCGGGTTCATCATCGGCAGGGAGGGCGAGAAAGTGGTGAACAGCCACAAGTTCCTCACGGTGTTCTTGGCGCCGGAGTATCTGCTGGTCAAGGACGAGAACCGCACCATCGGCACGGTGGACAAGGTCTATCCGGTGGGCACGCGCTTCGCCCTGGCCGGGCTGGCCTGGGAGACGGTGGACGTCAATGAGAAGTCCAAGGTGATCTTCGTCAAACGCGTCCCGGGTATCTCGGTGGTGGACTGGTACCAAGAGACGGATATGGAGCTGCACACCGTACTGGTGCGGAAAATGCGCGACATCCTGTCGGGCGGCATGCAGTACCCCTATCTGAGCGAGCGCTGCAAGGAGCGGCTGGAGGAGATCCGCTACATCGCGCGCAACAGCGGGATTTTGGAAAACGCGGTGACGCCGCTCTCCGACAAAAAATACGCCGTCTTCCCCTGGGTGGGCACGCGGCAGCTCCTCACCCTGCACTACGCGCTGCGTCAGCGGAAGATCAAAAACCGGCTGCCCTGGATCACCGCGATCTATCTCGAAGTGATATATGACGGTTCGGCGGAGGAGCTGGAGGCGGTCATCCGGGAGATTCTGCGATCCGAGCTGAACCTCTACGGCCTTCCCCTGCCGGACAGGGTACAGGTGCGGGGGAAGTATAACGAGTTTATCCCGCTGAGCTTATTGCGCAAGCAGTTCATCGAGGATTATCTCGATTTCGAGGGGCTGCGGGAGGCGATGATGTAGCCTTGCCCGTCATTGCGAGCGCAGCGAAGCAATCCAGAAATACTGCCAACACTGGATTGCCGCGTCGCTTACGCTCCTCGCAATGACGGTTTTATTTCTAAACCACCATCTCTAAACCACCATCCCCACACCGTTGCCGTGATGCGCCCGATTGAGCGCCCGGTTGAGAATCCATATCCCCAGCAGCATGGAACATACGGCGAAGCCCAGCATGACGTACAGATCGTTCCGAACCGTACCGTCGCCCAGCCCCGCGCCGTTCATCATAATGAGCCTTAACCCCTCCAGCGCGTAGGTGTGGGGGACGATGCGGGAGAGAAACTGAATGCCGGCGGGCAGAATCGCCAGCGGGTAGTAGACGCCGGAGAAGATGCGCGCCAGGACGTCCACCAGCCAGGTGAAGGGTTCCCTCCCCTGTTTCACCTCCAGGGAAAAGAAGGTGCTCGCCCCGATCAGCCCGAGCCCCAGGCAGGTGAACACGAAAGAGAGGTAGTAGGCGATGAGCGGAAACACTTGGATGTCCGCGTGCAGCCTCACCCCCGCGCAGAACACGGCGGCGAACAAGACCGCGGCCTGGATGATGAGCTGATAGAAAAACGTCCAGAGAAAACGGCCGGAGAGAAAGGCCCAGATGCCGGAGGACGAGGCGTTATATACCTCCAGGCGCTTGTCCCAGTAAGCGGTGTTCAGGCTGTTATAGGGCAGCGTCAGAATCGCCGAGGAGTTCTGAAAAAACACCACGCCGATCACCATGTAGGATACGAAGTCGCCGCCAAAACTCGCAAGAGACGCGGCGGCGTATTCTTTTAAAAACAGCGAGACAAAAAACCACATACCGGTGGTCACAAAGCTGGAGATCACGCCCAAGGCGAAACTGGAGGGGTAAAAGCGCAGCGCCCGGTATTCCAGCTTGGCGAAGGAGAGGGCGGATTTGAGAAACATCCTACTGCTCACCCCCTGCGATGGTCTCCACAAAGATGTCCTCCAGCGTCGGCTCGTCTGTCTCAGCCGCGAGGATGGAGATCCCCTGTTCCCGGAGCGATTTGAGCATTTCAATCAGACGCCCCGGGCGATTTTCCGCCCGGATCACGCGCCCGTCGGCGCAAGTGAGGATGATCTCCCCCCGCTTTTGCAGGTGGGCGCGGAGATTCTCCACGGTGTCACAGCTGGCGATCCTGCCCCTGTGCATGATGGCGACGCGCCCGCAGAGCTCCTCGGCCTCGAAGATGTAGTGGGTTGTCAGGATCACGGTCGTGCCGAATTCCTGATTGATCTTCTTCACGAGGGCCCGGACAGACTCCGCCCCCTTGGCGTCCAGTTTGACGGTGGGTTCGTCCAGAAACAGAATCGGATTTTTCACCAGCAGCGAGCGGGCAATGGCGAGTTTCTGACGGTTTCCCGCGGAGATGCTCATGGGCCAAAAACCCTCATACTGCCGCAGATCCAGAAAGTCCAGCATCTCGTTGATGCGGGCCTCCCGCCGGGATTTTTCCAAATTGTAGACCACCGCCCAGAACTCGAGATTCTGCCGGACGGTCAGGTTGTTGTCCGTCCCCACGTCGGCGGTGGGGGCGACCAGGCTGACCTTTCCCCGGATCGCCTTGTGCTCCCTGTA
>JGI20166J26741_11654918_pt1 | contig 11204 bp, 11 predicted proteins | sample TergutCu122P5_FD_26741 | JGI IMG/M metagenome (IMG submission 26741) | reverse complement strand
CAAAATAACCCGAATCTAATTTAAAGGAGATTCACTGATGAAGCGTCGTGTCCTTCTTTCAGTGTTGGCCGCAACAGTTATTCTTGCGGTTTCAACAACCATCGCCCAAGCCGGTCCTTTCGGTCGGATTGCTTCCGTCATGAAATGCAACGCTTGTGCTCCCGCTTGTGCCGCCACTGCTTGTGAGCCGGCTTGTGCCGCTCCTGCTCCGGCGTGTGAACCGGCCTGTGCCGCTCCTGCTTGTGAGCCGGCTTGTGCCCCCTCATGTGGTAAAGTGTGCAAACCGAAGTGTTTTGAAAACTTCCGTTGCAAACTCCGTTGCCACCTTGACTCTTTCCGCGCCCGTTGCGCCGAATTGCGCAAATGCTGTGCCCCGGCTTGTGAGCCGGCTTGCGCCGCTCCCGCTCCGGCATGTGAACCGGCCTGTGCCGCTCCTGCTCCGGCGTGTGAACCGGCCTGTGCCGCTCCCGCTTGCGAACCGGCTTGTGCCGCCTGTGATTGCGGATGCAAACACAAATGCTGCGCCCAACCGTTTGCGAAACTTCGCGCTCGTTTGGCCAGTTTCCGTTGTAACCTCAATCGTTGTGCAGCCAATGCTTGCGAACCGGCTTGTGCCGCTCCCGCTTGTGAACCGGCCTGTGCCCCGGCTTGTGGTTGCCGTTAAGAAATTCCAGGACAACGTCGTTGTCCGTTTTTTTAAAAACAGACAGTGAGTCGCTCTTACCGACTCACTGTTTTTTTATGCATTCGCCGGCGGCCGGTGCGAAAATCAGAGTGATGCGATGCAAAAAAAGCGTCAACCGAACCCGGCCAACGCTTGAATGAAGTTTTGTCGGAATTACAGAAAGCGTTTGACAATTAATGTCGCGTTTTGACCGCCAAAACCGAAACTGTTGCTGGCGACAATATCACATTTGGCTTCACGTGCCTTGTTTGGCACGTAATCCAGATCGCAATCCGGATCGGGTGGCGTGTAATTGATCGTCGGCGGAAGAATATTATCCCGAATGGCAAGTAAAGAATAAATCAGTTCGCTGGCACCGGCGGCGGCGATCAGGTGGCCGGTCATGCTTTTGGTGCTCGAAATCGGCAATTTGTATGCATATTCCCCGAACACCTGTTTGGTGACCAGCGTTTCCACCCGGTCGTTGACTCCGGTGCTGGTTCCATGGGCATTGATGTAATCAATCTGTTCCGGGTTCAGCCCGGCGTCGGCCAGTGCCATTTTGATACATGCGATCGCTCCGCGTCCCTCCGGGTGACTGTCGGTGATGCGAAAAGCGTCCGAGGTTGAACCGTAACCGACAATTTCGCCGTAAATTCGGGCACCACGCTTTTTCGCATGTTCCAGCTCTTCGAGCAACAACATCGCCGAACCTTCGCCGATGACAAAACCGTCACGGTCGGCATCAAACGGTCGGGACGCCCCTTTCGGATCGTCATTTCGAGTGCTGAGTGCCGTCAAAAGATTGAAACCTGTCACGCCGAACGGGTGAATCATCGAATGGGTGCCGCCCGCCATCATCAAGTCCGCTTCGTCACGACGAATGATTTCCGTCGCTTCTCCGATCGCCTGACTGCTTGCCGCACATGCAGTCAGACAGTTGACGTTTGGCCCTTGTGCGTCGAAAAGTGCCGCAAGATGGGCCGCCGGCATATTGGGTTCCTGTTCCAATTCCTTGACAGGGTTCAGAATTTCGAGTCCTTTTTCAATAAAACGGCTGGTGGAAAATACCTCACCCGCTTGAATACCGGCAAGCATCATTTCGGCAAATTGATCGAAATCCTGGCGTCCTTCTCCGGCACCCGTATAAACGCCGAATCTTGTCGGGTCGTAACGACCGGAAAGAAGCCCGGAATCACGAAACGCTTTGGTTCCCGCACCGACGGCGAAACAGGTGTGTCGGTCTTGGTTTTGCCAATTTTTGGGATTCTCACCGATGTCGGAAACATCCCAGTTGCGAACTTCCGCCGCGATTTTCGTCGGGAACGAGGAGGCATCAAACAATGTGATATTGCCGACTCCCGATTTTCCCTGAAGCAGGTGTCGCCAAACGGTTTGCAAGTCCGTTCCCAAAGGGGTCACCAACCCCATTCCCGTAACCACGACTCGACGTCTCATCCCATCACCTTCCAGAACATAATCGAAAATTACTTTTTTCAATCCCTCAAGCTGTTCGGGGGTCGCGCAACCGATGCCCGTTTTCGTCAATGCCGATGTCGTATACCCCGAAAACCCGCATCATGTCGACCAGATTTCCCTCTTCAAAAAGCGTTGTTTCCGCAAAATCATTCTGTAGGTGTGCGAAAACCAATTCCCCTTCCGCCATCAAAACATCTCCATTGTGGATGGTCGCGGAAATCATCGCCCCGTCCTTGCTGAGGTTGATGACTTCGGTCGAATAGATGAGAACATCCCCGGGCCGGGCGATGGTGTGGTGAAAAAAAAACTTTGGAACCTTGCCCAGCACAACTTTTTCGCGATATCCCCCCGCTTCGCCGACAAGCAACCCGCCTGTTTGGGCCACCCCTTCGATCATGAGCGAGGCGGGCATGACGGGAAAAAACGGAAAATGTTCATGCAAATGATCTTCGGCCAGGGTAATCGCTTTGATCGCCTTGGCTCGTTTCTGGCGTTCAAAAAGAACGAAACGGTCAATCCAGTACCAGTGCATGAGAAAGAGAAAAGAAAATTGTCGGAAAACAGTGCAATCAAACAAAATACCGGTCACGACCACAAGTCTCTGCAAACGCAGGAAAAAGGGACGTCCATCATCCGGCTTGCGGATTACCCGCCAAGTTTCGTTTCAATCAGGTAACACATGTCACTGACCGTCAAAATGGTCGCCAGATTTTGCACCATCGGGTTCTTTTCGAACGAATCAAGATTGGCGTTTGGCAAACGCTTGCGAAGCTCGGCGATTCCGTCGGCGGTCAGTTTGCCGTCCTGTTGAAATTGCGGCGAGTTGACCAGATCGGACGGGATCAACTCCCCTTGGTCAATCTTGATGCCGAAGGTTTTTTCCAGACGATAAACGATGTCGAGAAGGTCAATGGATTCCGCGCCGAGGTCTCCCACTAAAGTTGCATCAGGTGTCACGCTTTCATCGTCCACCGCAAGGGCGTCCACCAGCGCTTCTTTAACACCATTGTAAATCTCTTCCTTCGACGGCATGTTGGTTACCTCCAAAAACTGGGCATGAGAAATTCAAAAAGTTAGATTCGATATTCCGACCAAAGCAGCATCAAATGGTTTTTGAGACGCTTCACAAGTTGCTCGTCGGCACAAACCCTGTCCGGGTATTGTTCCGCAATGTTGGACGACTGCAAGACCAATTGGGCTTTGAGCGTCGTCTTGCCCTCGAGCGAACCTTCGGCTCGAACATATGTCAAATTATTTTCCTGTTTGATGATGTTCGATTCGATACGCAAAACCTGACCGGGTTGAACAAATTTGCCGTATCTTATCCCTTTTACTTCTTTGAGCAAGACCAAACTGCACGAAAAATTCTGGCTGACACGAATCAACCAGGCCGAAGACTGGGTCAATGCCTCGAGCATTAAAACGCCCGGCATGACGGGAAAATTCGGGAAATGGTCGCGCAGGTATTCTTCCGCCATTGAAAGCGACTTGGTCGCCACAATGAGATCGTGAGGAATCAGTTGTTCAATACGATCAATCAGAGAAAAATACATTCGTCACGCAGGCAAACGGTTTTCGCGTATTTATCTTCAGTTGCAACGCAATATAATAGACAATACGGAACAAGGGGAAAAGAAAACAGCCACCAAAACGGAATTATACCGCGTGGCGTGTGTTTAAGCAAGACCGGCCTGGTGACGTTTCTGTTTCGTATCAATTATTTTGTATCAAATCCATTTATGAAAAACTCGTCGAAATTTACGTGGTACGTTGTTATTTTGATACTCGTCGCGTTTATTATAAGGATATTTGCGGCGATCTTATGGGAAAGACGATTGCCGGCGGGGACTCTGTTTTATTTTGGCGACAGTGCAACTTATTGGTGGCTTGCAGAGGCGATTGCGTCACATAAGCCGTATCAATTCGAGGAATGGCGGATATTTCGGATGCCGGGATACCCTCTGCTTTTGTCGCCGCTTTTTTTTCTGTTCGGTGATTCACCGCCGGTAATGGCGGCTCGTATCGAAAATGCCCTGATCGGCACATTGGTTGTTGCGGCAGTCGGATTACTGTCGTTTCAGATTTTTCGCAACAAAAAAATGGCCATGTTGTCGGCGGTCATTGTGGCGTTTGAGCCGAGTAATATCATCACCAGTGTTTGGGTTCTTTCGGAACCGGCATTCAGTCTGGCGATGATTTTCCAGATTTCGGCCTTTGTGTCTCTGGGAAAGGCCAAAACGCATCCGGTATTTTTCCTGAGTATTGTCGGTTTCGCAATGCTTTCGGCTGTCACGGTTTACTTCCGGCCAAGTTGGTTCCTTTTTGCCCCGTTTTTAATGATGATTTCCATTGTTTTCACTCATTTCCAACGTTTTTTTTCTGTTCAAAAGCCAAAAAACGTTTTTTTCGGTTCGATATTTGGTTCGATCTTGAAAGATTTTTCTTTAATATTTGTCTTTCTCATTGTTTTTTGTGCTTGTATGGCACCGTGGTGGGTGAGAAATTATCGCGTCACCGGTCGTTTTGTGCCGACCACTTTGCAAATGGGGCCGAGTCTTTACGACGGTTGGAACCCGAACGCAACCGGCGGCAGTGACATGACTTTCACCGAAACGTTTCGTCAATTGGAGCGGGACGAACCGACGCCGAATGCCGATGGGACACCCAGCCAAGACACGTATGAATATCGTGTCGATCAACGGATGAAAAAGGCGGCCTTGAATTGGGCAAAAGCTCACCCGGACTGTGCTTTACAACTTGCCGGAATCAAATTTTGTCGTCTCTGGAACGTTTGGCCCAACGAACCGGATTTTGCAAGCACGGTGAATAAAATCGCCGTTTTTTTGACTTACACTCCCATTCTCGTGTTCTCGCTGCTGGGGCTTTGGCGTTGCCGGCGGTTCGGATATACTTGTTTCGTGCTGATTGCACCGGCGGTTTACCTGACAATGCTGCACCTGATTTTTGTCAGTTCGCTTCGATATCGCGTACCGGCACTTTTGACGATGGCCGTTTTGGCGGCATTTTTTATTGTCGATTTTTTTGAAAAAAATAAAAACTTTGCTGTAAAGCATGAAAATACTTGAAGTTAGCGGTCGAGCTTGCCCGACGAAATCGAAGGTGGCTGTAACAAATGTCTGATCAGCCGTTACAATTTTTCATTGCCGGAATCATGCAAGGTTCCATGCGCGACCTGACGTTACATGATCAGTCTTACCGAACGGAATTGTGCAGGCGGTTGCAGGAATATTTTCCGCAGTGCCGCATTTATGATCCGTTTGCAAACCATTCAAATTCCGTTACTTACGATGATGAGAAAGGTCGAGAAACTTTTTTGAGGCACAATAAAATGTGCGGAACGGAAGTTGATGTTCTTATTGCATTCGCCCCGGAAGCTTCCATGGGAACCGCGATAGAAATGTGGGAAGCCTACAAAAATGGGGCCGTGGTGATTACCATCAGCCCGTTGCGTTTGAATTGGGCAATCAAATTTCTAAGTGATGTGATTTGCGAGGATTTGGCGGAATTTTTCGATCTTCTCCAAAACGGCACCCTTCTGAAACGGCTTACAAACATAAAAAAACTTCGGAATCAGCTCTTGGATTGACAACATCGGATTCAATTGTGATATAATAATGATTGATTTATTTTTTACACTTCTTTTCGTTTTTGGGTGAATCGTAATTTTTGTGCAATATGTACAAAATAGAATTTTTGTCCTTTTTTTTCTCTTCTCTTACAGTTTTTTTGACTTGTCCGCCGAATAACTTATATTGTTGTTAACGAATGTACAGATATGTATTTTTGAACATGAGTTAACTCAGGGCTTTTCGGGTTGCCGTCAGCAAATCATTTACATCGCAACTCGTGGTAAAATTGTTGTTTGACAATTTTGACTTTTCCTTGATGACTCAATTTACCCGTCTTTCAAAAATACTCCCCTTTAATGTCATGAACTGTTATACTCAAAACGGTGAGAAATTCCTGAAGCTGAACACGGAAGCCCTGCAACGCAGGGCGGTTGCGCAAGGCCGAAGGCTGCCGTCCATACCGACTGCGGTATACTAATCTCGTATCGTATTCATATTCCCCCCCTCATTTTCGATATTTGTGCGAAAATGACTTTTGGCACGCAGGAAAAATGCCAAATCAACTTGCTTTTGCGCAAAGTGAAGGACCATTTGAATGTCGCAAACCAACGATTACCTCCAGGCGTTTCCCGACAGCGATTCTGATTTTCCCGTTTGTGTGAACGGTGAAATCACGAATCCCAGGAAAAATTTACCCCTTTCACCCCCTTCTCGTGGTGCCATGTTGAACCAAGTTGATGAAGAACCGATTTATTTTGACCGTTCCAATTCCCGGTACGCTCCATCCAGAGAACGTCATTTGCCTGACGATCAATGTCGTCGGGAAGGTTATCGGGCGATGCCGTATCACGACGATTCACGTATTCGTGAATCCCGTTCAGAGATGGATTCCAGGTCGCCGAAACGGCCGGATAACGAACAATCGCATGACGTTCGGCAACGTAACGAATCATTTCGAAAGGATTGGAAGGAGATGAGTCCGGTTTGTGGGGAGGCCCGCGAATTGGAGGATGAAAATTCTTTTCGAAAGGGAGATTTTCGCGCGGGTGAAAATCGGGAAAATGGTTACAGAAACAGAAATTATCGAAACGGGGAAACGAAAAATTTCGTCAGCCGAAATCGTTCTTCGCAGAATCAATGGCGGGACAATCGTTATTCGAATCGTCAAAACGATTTTCAATGTGAGGACCAAAATACAGGTTTCCGCGATTCCATGAGTCCGTCGAACGATCGTCCCCAGTCGGATCATCCGGGTTATTCAAGACAATATGGCGGAGATGGCAGGAACGGTGGCGTTTCTCGCGGAAATCAACAAAACCGTTCCTGGCGGGCGCGTCCTCAAGGGGAACCGATTGAGCCGACGATCGGGGCACGCGGAAAAAAAGGGGAGCCGATTTCGCTTGCCGAAGAACTTGCACTTGAAAAGAGCCGCGGTCTGAAAGAGCCGAATTACGATGAGTGTTACGAACAACTCCGCAAAATGGGGGATGAAACGTACCTCGTCGAACTGGAAAAAATGACATCGCAAGAACTGGTCGCCGAATCGCGCCGACAGGATTTGGACTCGGAAGAAGGGATGGAACGCCAGGAACTGATTTTCCGCCTGCTCAAGGCCCGCATCAAGAAAAACGGTCTCATGTACGGGGAAGGAACGCTCGAAATCCTGCCGGACGAATTCGGTTTTCTCCGCAGTTCCGAGTATCATTACCTTTCGTGTCCCGATGATATTTATGTTTCACCGAGCCAGATCAGACGTTTCGGATTGCGGAACGGTTCCATCGTTTCGGGACAAATCCGCCCGCCGAAAGAAAATGAACGTTATTTCGCCTTGTTGCGGGTCGAAGCGATCAATCACGAAGACCCGAACAAACTGACGTCGAAACCGTTTTTCGACGATTTGACGCCGGTTCATCCCGATTCGCGAATTATTATGGAAGACCCGAACGACGATATGGACACTCGTGTCGTCGACCTGACCGTGCCGGTCGGATTCGGACAACGCGGGCTGATCGTTTCACCGCCGCGTGCCGGAAAGACCATTTTGATGCAGAAAATGGCGAAAGCGGCATTGGCCAATTATTCCAATCTGCATGTGTTCATGTTGCTGGTCGACGAACGCCCGGAAGAAGTGACCGACATGGAACGCCAACTCAAGGGGCCTCGCTGCGAAGTGATCAGCTCGACGTTCGACGAGCCGCCGTCGCGACACATTCAGGTTTCGGAAATGGTCCTTGACAAAGCGAAACGGATGGTCGAATACGGAAAAGACGTCATCATTTTTCTCGATTCGATCACGCGGCTTGCCCGGGCATGGAACGCCGAATGCCCGACGTCGGGCCGCACGCTCTCCGGAGGCGTTGACGCCAACGCATTACAACGTCCGAAACGCTTTTTCGGTTCGGCCCGCAAAGTCGAGGAAGGGGGATCGCTCACCATCATCGCAACTGCCCTTGTCGACACGGGCAGTCGGATGGACGATGTCATTTTCGAGGAATTCAAGGGAACCGGCAATCTCGAAGTCGTGCTTGACCGGACGTTGGTTGACAAGCGGATATGGCCTGCAATCAACATCAATCGAAGCGGCACCCGTCGCGAGGAAATGCTGATGCAGGACGAAGAATACCGGCGTATTTCAATCTTGCGACGTGTTCTCAGCGACATGAACCCGACGGACGCGATGGAATTTTTGACAAATCGTTTGCGAAAAACAAAAACCAACGCCGAATTCCTGATGAGTTTGAACGTCAGATGATCGTCTGTTATACCTAGCCGGTATGGGCGGCAGCCTTCGGCCTCGCGCAACCGGCTTGAGTATACTTGTTTTCCTCCAAAAATACCAGGATGAATTCCGGGTATTTTTCAAACCTGTTTGGAGTTTTCCGTCGATCCATATCTTGTTTTCTTGTTGCAACAAGATATAATTTTATAAATCAACGTCGGTTTGATGCCCGTAGCCGCTGAGTCTGCTTGGCGAAATATGCGGGGGCTTGTGAATATATTTGGATGTGGCGGTCGAGCTTGCTCGACGGAACAGAATGCAATTGACTTCGTCATTGCCGAAAACCGCAATTCAAAGCCGGCAGGGTGTTGAGATCGTCTGACGCTGAAATGGGCCCCCTTCGTCTAGTCGGCCCAGGACACCGGGTTCTCAGTCCGGTAACAGGGGTTCGAATCCCCTAGGGGGTATTTTTATAATTTTTGAAAAAACGCTTGTTATTCTGCAAGCATCGGAAACAGATTGTAAAAAAAGAATTTACGGTCTGTTTTTATTTCTTGGCCGAAATATCAGTTTGTCGGCTTTCAAGCCGTTGCCCCCGTTCCAATCGCAAAACCTCGCTGGACCGCCGCAACGAATGGTCAATCATCCCGTGTTACCGCAATTTGAACCCGGCGATTTGTTGTTGTAGCTTCGATGCCACGTCGGACATTTCATTTGCGGCACTGGCGGACTGTTCGGCATTGGCCGAGTTCTGTTGCGTCACCGAGTCAATCTGCTGCAATCCGATGGTGACCTGGTTGACTCCTTGCGCCTGTTCGTTGCTGGCAACGGCAATTCCTGAAATCAAGTCGGTCATCCCCTTGATTTGAGTGACGATCTCATCCAAAACCTCCGACGTATGCGTGGCCACTTCCCCCCCCTTGGCGATTTCATTTCCGCTCGTGGCAATCAGGTTGGCGGTTTCTTTGGCGGCCTTGGCACTTCGGGCGGCAAGATTCCGCACTTCCTCGGCGACCACCGCGAAACCTTTTCCGTGCTGCCCCGCACGCGCGGCCTCGACGGCGGCGTTCAGGGCAAGCAGATTCGTCTGGAAAGCAATGTCGTCAATGACCTTGATCACCCGCTGGATTTCGCTTGCATTTTTTGTGATCTGTTCCATGGCTGCGTTCATTGCCTGCATGGCGGTTTGTCCGTCGGATACGGCCCGGGTCACTTTTTGCGCATAGTCACGGGCGGAACCGGCACTCTGGGCGTTGGCTTGGGTTTGAGTGCTGATTTCCGTCATCGACGCCGTAATCTGTTCGAGATTCGCCGCTGATTCCTGGGTCCCGCCGGCAAGACGTTGCGCCGCCGAGGAAACTTCACTCGCCCCCGTTGTGACATGCTTGATATTTTCACCGACTTCGTGGAGAACCCGGTTCATTTGGTCGAGCATCCTGGAGAAATTCTGGTTCAACACGTCGTCGGGGCTCTTCTCACACACCGAGATTTGCCAGTCGCCTGCGGCCAATTGTTCCGTGATCCCGGCGATAGAGCGATAGTCTTTCAAAATGAGTTCGACACCGCGACCGAGGTCGCCGATTTCGTCCTTGCGGCGAAGAATACTTTCCGGCATATTCTTGTCAAGACATCCTTGTTCCGAAATACTCCGGAAGATGGCCCCCCCCAGTTGAAGGGGCTTGACGATCCCGCGTGCGGTAAACCAAGTGTAAGGAAGAAGAATCAAGACTCCGATTATTAACGTGACAAGCGTCGGCACGTTTTGATTGTGCAAAAGCCACGCCCCCTGTTTTTGGATATCATCCACCTTGTCACGGCTGAGTGTTTCCAGGTTCGACAAATGACCAATGAGTGTGGTAGCCGTCGGAACAATCTGTCCGGTAAAAAGTTCGACGGCTGGAATCAGGTCGTCTTTGTTCCAGACCTTGAGCAAATCTCCTCCCAAACGGTGAACTTTCAGGTGGTCTGGTTCGATATTTTTGAAAGCCGTTTGAAATTCAGCCGGTAATGTTTTGACAACTTTCATGCCGTCGGAATAATACCACTTTCCGAAAGCGCAGAGTTTGCCGTCCGTGGTGGTCTTTACTTCCGGCTTGGCTGAAATAATCGCGTCGTCGATGTTTCGCAGCCAGAGCAGGTGCGCATTCTTGGCCGCGATCAATTCGGCCTGGAATGACCGGTACTTGTTTTCCTCGTTCCGAATGTTGTTCGACAACGATCCGTAGTAAATGCTGATCGCAGTAATAATCCCGGCAATCAAAAGTCCAACGAGGCCGATTCCGAAAATTCTGGGAAAAAGTTTCATTTTGCCTTACCTGTCAGGTGAATTCAATGTGATGATGGCCATAAGCCATGCGATGCCAAGCTGTTGCGCATGGATGAATGCCGCTGCTCCTGCCGGCTGCTGTATAATGCTTGGAAAAATATAAGATAATTGCGGCAATTGTCAAAAAAAATGGCATAAAAAATACAAAAAATATTACAACCCTTGTGGTGACAAATGGCTGGAAAATAAAGGTCATGCACAAATCCGTTATCGCAGTGTGTTTGAAATTTAATCAAAAAAACATCTTTTCTGAAGCTGAAACGGAAATTTTCTGTCACCCACCCGCCGTTTTGGGAACATGTCTTGAGTATTGCCCGTCTCATGGAAAATGAGGTTTTAAAATAGCAGCCCGGAGCGTAAGCGACGGGTTAAACCGGTCACTGACGTTCCCGGCTGTTATTTCTTGCGTCTTATCTTTTATGAGAC
>JGI20166J26741_11654807_pt1 | contig 11205 bp, 4 predicted proteins | sample TergutCu122P5_FD_26741 | JGI IMG/M metagenome (IMG submission 26741) | reverse complement strand
TGACACCACACTCAAGGACAGACATGGATAAGGTTGTCAGCTGACAGGTACAGTGCGTGGACCCACCAGAAGACCACACTTTTCTCTGGCCATTATCTCCATAACTGTTCAACTTTGGACATAGGTGTTTTGGGTTATATGGGTATGCCATGCACTGATTTAGATTTCAAACGAAAAGGGGATTGTCACCTGTTTTAGACACTTGCAGAACTGTTGTATGCTTTCTTTTGGGTGATTCCGCGGCGTCTGAAATTTATATGCCGACGTTTCGGAACACTCTGTCTGTTCCATCTTCATAGGCAGGTAGGTGCGTATACACACACCTACCTGCCTATGAGTGTTCCGAAACGTTGGCATATAAATTTCAGACACCGCGGAATCACCCAAAAGAAAGCATACAACATTCAGTACACGGCAAAAGTTTGAAATCAAGATTACTTGCAGAACTGTCTGAAATGGTTTATCTTTCAATTATCATCATCATTATCGGCTCTATAGCCCTGGGTGGGTCATGACCCCCTCTGTTTTTTTTTTTTTTTTGAGGTTTTGTGTCTTTTTTTTATGGGTTGGGGTTGTTAGCTTCACGCCCAACCCGCAACCTGGAGGACCAGGGTATCTCTTTTTGTCGGTGTTATCACCCTTGACCTGTCTGGCATGGGAGGCAGTACCACTAGCATATGCTACCACCAGCATAGCTCTTGGGATCATACGACCACACAAGCCTCACCACTGCGCCACAGTATGGATATCTTCAGGGGGATCTTTTAATTATAGATTCAACTTGGAGGCATGTGTCAAAGATAATCAGCACATACACAGGCATAATGGCCATCAGGTCTGTATGTCCTCATTGTTGGGTGCTGTAGTGTACTGTCATTACTTACGTATATAGTGCCACTGTGGTTTAGTTTTTTGACCAAAGTGACTAATTTCTCACAGGTTAGAAATTTTTCTCCTTAGCATGTCAAATGCAAAATGAAAGTGGTTACCAAGGAGCGAAACCAAGATGGAGGTGAAACTATGCAGAGAGTGGCAAAAGAGTATGATTTTGGCAATGTGACTGCTGGTCATTAGAAGAGGAGAAGTGAGACTGAGAAGTTGTGTTCTGCAAGAGCTTCAAAGGAAGGCCAGATAGATATATGATGAAAGAATTTGAACACAAAAAAGTGAGTGAAGCCTCATTTTTGGGTTCACACACAAAGGCACACCAATAACCTGACCTCTTCTGCAAGAAAGGAGGCAGATGTTTTGCAAAGAGCTTAATTTAGCAGAAACTGATGCCATGGCCAGTACAGACTCAGTATGTTCCTGGAAAATCCATTATGGAGTGTGGAAGCATAATGTGTGCAGCAGATTCAGAATCATTTTTGTAATGTAGAGAACATTTTCAGTCTTACATCGAGGGAAGATTTTGTCAAATTTACACCTGTGATGTCACCTTAAATTTTGATATGGTTCATCAAACTCTGGCTGCCTGTGAACAAAAATCAAGTCTTGAATATAAAAGAAGCAAAGAATTAGTGATGATTCTTGCCTGCAATAATATCTTAGGTAACCATAAAATAAAACCTGATTTTATTGGACATTTGATATATCTTGTGCCATCACAAATATAGCATCAATAGCAATTTGATATAATGGGCAAAAAGGAGTAAATGCCTGAACTTTCCAAAGTTGGTTTTTTTACTAAACTCATCCTTCCAGTACAAAAATTTTTAACATAAACCACTGGAAGGATGGGAGGTTAATATTAATATGATTTTAAGTAAATAGAATGGTAGGGAATGGACAGGTTTCATCTGGCTCAGCATGGGGAAAAAGTTATTCTTGTGAATAATGTGATGAACTAGTGCTCCACAGAATGTGAGAGTGCCATGGCTTTCTTAGAAACCATTCACAGCTCAAGAAGAACTGATCCACAGTGTGTGTTATGTTTATGATTAGACCTATGGCAGTGTTTCCCAAACTTGTGCGCACAAACCCATCTTGGCTTTGAAAAATAACACATCCTCACATCCTTGTACACATAAATATACGATGTCTGAATGACAGGTATCCAAAATTAAACATTTATATCACAGAACTGATTATACACATGTAATGTTCACAGTCTCCCTTTTTTGGACTGAAACAAAAAATAACTGAATAATAAATTGTCACTATTTGAGTATACAATAGGTCTTACCTCATCAGTTATTAGTGTGAAGAATGGTGGTGTTTATTCATCTCAAAAATTCTTGTAAGTTCTGAATGCTTCTAGGCAACTGAATTCTCATGTCCAGTGCTTCACTGAGTCCGTGACTATTTAGATGTTTTCTGCCACATACCTTTAAATTCAGCTTCACAAATAAGTTGTGGGGAACAGAAGAAGTTTTGAGTACTGCACATTTAGACAGTTGTGGATATTCTTGAAGAAGAATGCACCAGAGAAAAGTCAGAAAGTCACTGAATTTCTATTTCACTTAGTATCAGATGTAATATCTATCAAACACTCGTAATTTTGCACAGATCTGCCACCCAGTCTGTCTGAAATGGTATGGATTTTAGACCCAGGTAGTGACACCAGTAGAAGATGTGAAATACTTCTGAAACACCTGTTACAAAACCTGAAATGTTGGACAATGTTATCATAAATAATTTCTTCCCATCCAGATTATTTCTATCAAAAGTCATGCTGAGGTGGAAAGTATTCATACTGCCCTTTTTCTACGTAGGTAGGTTTCACCCTTTCATAGGCCACGAAGGTCCTTAGGGAGAGTAGAAGTATAGCTCTACTCTATTTTTGACCTTGGCACTAGAAGGGAGTGAGGGGTCAGTGTCACACCCCGGCTGCACCTTACCCCCCGGGAAAGACCTGGTACCCATTGTACAGGAGGCTGGGTGGGCCTCAGGGCCAATCTGGACAGGTGCAGAAAATCCTGCCCCCACCGGGATTCGATCCCTGGACCATCCAGCCCGTAGGTAGTCGCTACACTGACTACACTACCCGGCCCACACTTTTTCTACATCACTTCCAAAATTCAAGTTTATGATGAAAAGACATTTCTGCCCCTTGCTCTGAATGTCGACATGCTTTCCTTGGCATGAAAGATTCAGTTAATTCTTGTAAAAATGTCTCATAAGTATGCCAATTTCTGCAACCAAATTATATTTACCAAACTGTGAGAAAGATAAAAGGGTGATCAGTAAAAAAGAATAAACTTCCGAGCGAAGTTCAAACACTCTAACAAACTTTTTCCTAGACAGCCACCTTATTTCTGTCTATAGCAACAGCATTGTGTGTTCACTGCCCATATCATTGCACAGTCAAGTCAACATGCTGGCATTAAATGGCCTAAATTGAATATGGTTTGCTATTTTTAGAGCATCATCCAACACTACTTTTAGGCCCCTTTCCATCATTTTGGCGACAAGTGCTTATCAATGGAGCACACAATGCCTGCTTGAACAAGATGGCGCCAACTCTGATACAAAATTCCAACTCCGACATTTTTCCTGTCATTGCTGTGCTCCCATCAGTGCACAAATCAACACACTTTTCCCAACTGATTTCATGTTCTATCATTTCCAACTCTTTAAAACATCTGTGGGTTTTGAAACAATGACTGATATATTGCTCGGTGGTGTTTAGTTGATAATTCAGTCATTACCTATACAGTATGAAGGTCAACAGTTTGGATGGCAAGTTTTTGAAATACTGGTATTAGCTCAAGCTATCATCTGCAGGAAGATACCAAGACTCAACAGAGGACCCAGGAAAAGAGTGTCGAAAGAACAAAACAAATAGTTTTCTTACTACGGAGAGGGATGTCCCAACATAGAAATGTTGATAGGAGCAGACATTTGTGAACTACTGTTTACTGTACAGATGTACAAATTGAAATATGGACTGGTGGAAGTAGAAACGAGGCTAGGCTGATTGTGGGCATGGTGGCGGACGAGAAAAATCTAGGGGTATCAACACTAGCTGTGAATTCACTGCTGACCCAAAATGCTACAGATGCTGAGCTATGGAGACCAGATACAATGGGGATCAGAGACTGGGCAGAAACATGATCCAGACAAGAAACTGAAGGGGCTGCACTTCACCACTTTGAAGAAAACGTTATCACAGGTGAAGATGGGCACTGTGAAGTCTGTTTGCCTTGGCTTAAAGTTCATGAAGCTCTGCAAGAGAATATAGACACTGTGAGAAAATGGTGTCTCCACAACAACTAGAATGGATCAGGTAACAAAATACATTGCATAGTGTAGACCATAAGGGATTTTTCCAGATACAGTGTATTTCACTAGTTGATTTATTAAATGCAGAAATATAATTTATTGCTGAAAATTCTGTTAATGAGGTATGTTTACTTTCATGGATTCTCAGATATTGTTTCTGTTACAAGTTATGACACGCTGACACTGAAACAATGTATTTCGTCAGAATGAATCACTTCCACGCAGTATGCGCCATCCCTAGGCTGGCGCATGTATTTTATTGTATCGTAAACGCATAGAAATTGTACCGAAAGTAGTACCGTGCACAGATTGTGGTGGCTACTCTGGACTGGTGTTTTGTGTGCTGTGGTAACACTGATTATTAAGAATGGCGGCAGAAGTGTTGAATGGGTTAATGTGTCGCAAAATATCTGTAGATGCTTTAATCAAGTGGTTAACAGCAGATCATATGGTAATTTCTGAATGTGACAATTTAATGTTAGTTTATATAATATGAGTGTAATAAGTAGTATGGTCTGGAATGCGAAGAAAGGTTAACCCGAATACGCTCGACAACGGTTTCACATGTTCGGGTTTGTGTATTGTAGTGTATGTTCTGTGTTCAGTAGATGCAGGGTTCGTAGTTATTGTAATATGCGTTGGTTGACATGATGGAAGGGAATAAGCTGTGATGTTCGTGTTCAGTAACAAACGAAACGCAGTATCAAGAAACGATTAATCATCGTTCCGGGAGTCTGCGAATCGATATGTTGGACGTGCAGACCAGTAAGAACTGGAAATGATTAAATCGCGAGAGTTTAAAGTAGCAGTCGTAGATTATAATGCAGAATAGGAACCTGAGTGTTAAGTCTCTTGAGACAGTTTTTGATAACCCTTCACCAACACGTCGAAATATTTCCATTACCCAAAGATTTTTCAGATAAAATTGTAATAGAAGTATAATATATGACTGTCTTTAGGACTTTTTGTTTTTCATACGCTTCAGACCATAGGTCGAGGATGCCGTCAGCTCCGTGGAGCAGACTCCGTAAGGTTAGCTAGACAAAACATTTCTCACATCTTATGGAACCTGAAGCTTCAAAACCTTGTTCACAAGAGTCTGCAACATGTCCCTATACTGAGACGAATCCAGTTTATGCCTCTCATTATGTTCCTTGCAGATCCTTTTTAATACTGTCCCAAGTGCGTAGGCCTTCCAAGCAGTCTCTTCAATGTAGATTTTTCACACAAAACAATGTGTGAATTTTTTTTTACAAATTTTGTATCCATAGCTGATTATTCTGATTGTCTTTTCCTTTGAAATTAGCAAAATTCCTTTCGGTCAGGTTGAGTGCCATCCTATTCCCATCTGACCTTCTGCACTGCTACAAATCTAACAAAATCTTTGCTAATTCTTTTGCAGCTGTATTTAGCAATAAGATTATTGATATATGAACTTGCCTTGTACTCCTTATATTCCAAGTTCCAAACTTCATATCCATTTTGTATTGCGAGTATCATTCCAAAGTATCTGTCACAGTCTGAGACCCTGTGTAACATTTTCAGTGTGCTGATTTTTTTATGGCAAGGATTTGTTAGTCCCATCGTCCAACTTCGTAGCTCAAGGACCAACCCTTCCTAGCTGTCCATGACTGCTTATTTATTATGCTCACCAATATCCTCTGTATCAGGAGGATGTCACCTTCATCCTCAACCTGAAGGCATGCCATACTGTCGTGACAGGGAATCACATAATATGTCTGACAGGGTTGCCAACTAAAATACATGAAATAAGATGTTTGATCTCACGTTGTTGGGTGTTACTGTTTTGTTTTAGAGCCGTACTCTGTTTACTGTTGCAAACATATGCGAGTCTGGTCGGGATATTGTAGCAAGGTTCTGCTCTGAGGTTTCATTTTGTTGACATGTAGTATAGTCAAAAGAGTATATACAACCAAATTTAGACCTTGAAGTTTAATTGATATCCATCATACCTCAAAAAACAATATTTCATTCGTCAAAGTTAGGCTTATGGGTTCCATGTTGGTAGCAGAAACTGAATTTGAACTTCCCAGATACATATAAGAAACAAAGTGTATTCAAGCAAGGCTGACTTTAATATAGTTTCATTATTTATTTGACCCATGTTGTTGGGCATTTCTGACAACTGTACCAATTTGCCATGAGCTGGAATCCACATATTTTAATGTTATATATTGTAGGAGCAATTAGCTTTTTTTCACCATGTTGGAGGAAGGTGTTGGCAAGTTTTAGTTCAGTATGTTACAATTCGCATTGAGTTTTTATTCACAGTGTTTAAAGAGGCTGCAGTTGGTTTGCAGACATATGTTACATATAACAAGTACAATGTTCATTGCAGGTAGAAGTTGTGCTGGTAAAATTGAAGACCGCATTCTGAATGCTTTTCTTCATGTTGTTTTCAGTACCAGGATTATTACAGTGCCCTTTATCCTTTAACATAGCCCACAAGTAAAAATGACACGAGTTCAGATCTGACAAACAAGGAGGCAGCAATCCCCTTCTTATTATTTTGTCAGCAAAAGTTTTCTGTAAAGAGCAGAATTGTTTAAGTTAGAACTTTTGAACTGTCTTATTTAAAGAGGCACAGATTTTGGTATTGTTGGACAGGTGTTTAGAAAAGATGTCAGAATACATGGAACATATTGATGTCAATTTGCTGTTTAAAAAATAAATTGACTCAGTAATTCTAACTGCACTAACACACCACACCTACCATAACATCATTCAAGGGTGCTTGGTGGATTAACATGGAATTTGCAGGCCTGTATGTGATACTCTTAGAGTTCACATATCCATTGAAGTGAAACCAAGATTCATTGCTAAAAGAAAAAATTAGGAGTTTATTTCTGCAGTGTACACAACATGAAGGGACCAGTTCACCAAATGCAGTCTTGTTTCATCATTTGTGTCATAGAGTTTGTGACTGGAGTTGTCTACATGGATTCAAGTGCAGCAGTTTTTTTCCTTCTCTCCAGTGACATGACTGAGTGTAGGCTGGTGACTGGGCTAAGTTTTGTACAGTAAGTGAACAGACAGAAAGTGACTGACAATATAGGTCAGTTAAAATAAGGTTTTAGCAACAAGTTTAGGCTCTTGAGGTTTTGTTTTAGTGGCACAGGGACGTACGAAATGGGTCTACTTTTTACTCATGTTTATACCTGTGTATAAGAAAAAAGTGTACATTGATGTTATATATAAATTTATTATCTGTTATATGCTGTCTTGTGAATCAGTTTCTTACTTGTTTGTGCAGCCCACATTCTTGGCAGCAGAAATTATGCCTGTTCCCCATTGGGTGAGGAATCAGCCGCTTGTAATATACCTGAAGGTGTTGATCCCCAGCCATCTCATCTGTTGTTTGTTACTTTATTGGGTAACATGTTTCAAGCTGACTGTCTCTCAGTTTATCATTTCAGCTTGTAGTGTGTTTACTTTACCACAGACCTCTTTTTGTCATTAATGTAAGAGTGGTGCAGATCTTGCCCTTTCCCATGAAACAGTCTTTAACATTTTTCGTATTGATTGAAGAGTAATTATTGACTGTGTTACGTGAGGTGCATGGGCACTGAAATGTGATCTGCCATGAAATTGTCCTGTGTATCATCCATAAGTTGTGTTTGTCTTTTTTAATCCTCCCAAACCATTCTGCCATACTCGCATTGTGTTCACCCGCTAATTGGATAGGTCTATCATAGAAGATTACTGGGTGATGCTCCTTTGATTAGAACAGATGCAAATAATTTTGTGGCTTACTAGATAACTTAATTTTTGCAGAGCGGCTGTCCTGCTGCATTGGAAAATGTGAGATGTAGCAGTGAAGATTTTGTGCCTTACTTTTTGAACGTCTTGAGGGAGCAGACATCAAGGTAATATGGATGTGGTTAAGTGAAGTGCCATGTTGTCAGCTCATTGGCACTTATTTGAATGTGGCAGGAAAGAGCAATATCATTGCCATGTTTATGAATTTTTGATGGTCAGATAATACATATTCATTTGTATTTTTACTAATCAATTTTCTGTAAGCAAGAGCCAATGGAATTTACTCGCTTATGCACCCAACTGGTGAAATTTTTGTTGCTTAGTATAGTATATTTAAAGTTAAGGTAAAGTCACTGTGCTTAATTAAGCACCGTGTCAGGAAAGCATATGGGGGTGGAGGTATAAGAAGTCTGTTCAGAAACGTCTCTGATTGTGCACATGGACTCCTTTTAAAATCACATTATGGTCATATGATGATTGGGTGTGGTGTGGCAGATTGGATCTTGTTGCTGTTTTCCATTAGTCCTGACATGTTCTGTTGTTGAGTTGTTCATTAAAGACATTTATATAAATTATAGAAAGTGTGCATCAGTGACTTAAAAAAATGTAAATATAACAGCACATTTGTGTGAAAGGTTGTTAACAAGACATAAAGACTGCTAAGTAAACAAAGCAGCAGTCTTTACAATGGAAGTCAAAATTATCCCAAAGGCCAGAAAAAGCACTACATAGCTAATTGCATATGAAAGCTATGCTTGTTGTTTTCTCTGACTCTTGAGGTTTGGTGCATTATGAGTTCATTCCTAGAGGTCAAACAGTGAGTCAGGAATTCTAGCTGATTGCTTTATGGTGTATAGAAAAGTCAGTGTTAAAGAAACAGCCAGATCTTTTGCAGGAACACAGCTGGTTTCCTTACAATGACAATAGCTTCCACACTCTTGGAGTTGTCTGTCTCTAAGTTTATATTAAAATACTAAACTCCAGTGGTTTCACAGCCACTCTACAGCCCTGAACTCTCTCCTGCAGCATTTTTCCTGCTCCTGAAATTGGAAGTTAGTTTAATGTTTCAAGTGTGAGAAAATTGAACCCCAATGTAGCCGCTGACAGCCAGGGTTCTTTTCCCTTTAAATGGCCATTGTTGCACCTGCTGATATTATGCCTTGTATTTCGTACATTCTTAATCTTTAACTCTTGAAATAAAAAGTACGGTCTTAAGAACAGATCACTCTGCCTGTTCCCCAAGTTTCAAAACAATCCACTGTTTTTAGCGTAGCTGAATGTAGGATCCTTTTTAAATTTCTTCATTTTCATTTCAAATTTTAGTGTATGGAATAATTCATTTCAAATATCCGCCAGCCATGGTGTGGAAAGACAACGAAATGTAAATATTCTGATAAACTTGCTCTTTATACCAGCAAAAGTTAATTTCTATGAAGATCTCAGAGTGCTAGGTTGTAATAGACATATGGGGTAAGTGGGAAAATCTGACCATATGGTGAACCTTATTCCATATTAGATGACCCATAAAATGGACAAAATATACTTTTCAACCTTATAACTGTTATATGTAGTTTACTTCCTTTATTAGGTGTCAAAATTATACGTTTGGTGGATAGGACAGATTTGTTTAAAATTAGTAATTTAGTTTAGGGTGGAAAGGATATTGTAATGAGTCTGTATTGCAGCATAGAGGGGACAGAGAGAGAGAGAGAGAGAGACAGTTTAGTGAGTGTATAATGAGCTAGCAGGTTCGCCATTTGTCATTGTCAAAATTAGTGGTTGAGGGAAATTTTTAGAACAGTCAAAATTGTATACTTTGACAGCTTTTGGACATCTTAAATCTTGCTGGGGAGGATACCATATTAGTCACGCTTGCACATTAAGAAAAACCAGTAGGATGTGTGTAAGAGTTCGTACAAGTTACAACATGAAAAACAATGTTACTTAAATGTGAGCCAATGGAGAGAACATATTCAAAATTTTGTCTTTTGGACCTATTAGGGAGTAGTGAAATTTAACGCCCAATTGGGAACAGTAAGAAAATTTAAGGAGGGGATGAATTTGAAACTATGTGAGTTTTGAAAACCTAACCCAGAATGTGATAAGTCATGTTTAAGTTACACCAAGACTAGAAGTGCATAACGTTTCAACAATGCATCCATACGCACAAACATCTGTAAATTTTAATAATTTGGTGAAGTAATACAAAGAAAAATATTGTATCAATTAGTTATGAAGTTACCCTTTTGCTACTTAGAACACTTAGATTCCCTGAGATTAGGACAAGTGAAACAACTGAAGAGCAGAGGCAGGTTTAAAACTTCTGGAATTTACCATTCTCAACAGTGCTATCATTCTTGCCTCTTACATTCAGAATTATAACACTGACCATTCAGACTGATGTAGGTGAGGGACCAAATCCAAGAGGTGGGGAGGATGCCTGAAACTCAGACCACAAGGCAAGAAAAACAAGCCCCATCCATTAGCCAAGTAAACAGACTTGACACAACAAACACTGGCTTTTGGAAGGCAAGAGAACTGGGTGCTGTGCATGTTCTACTATAAAAAAAGCAACAAGAATGAATTATGAGTGTACAGAATGCAACATGAGGTTGTGTGCTACCATGTGTTTCAAAGTATGTCACACCCACCTCCATTTTTGATGACCAGCTGACACTAAACCAGAAAAGCAGAGCACACAGACATAAGTAATTATGTCATTTCATTACTGAACTGATATTTTTCAGTAGCATTTTTGTGATGAAATAACAGGGATGTAGGGGGTGTGGATTTTACTAAAGGCATTAATAAAGAGCAGCGACTTGTTGCAAGAGTGTTTATATGTGCATTTGTTTAGTTTTGCCATTTTGAGGAAAAAAGAACAGCTGGTAAAAATTATTACCCCTAATAAATGGACATTTTAACTAGAATTAATTTTCACACAAACTTTGATGCACATACAGTTATTCTGGAAGTAGACCTGTACATATAATTACAGAAAATTTTAAAAATGTCATGGCATTGCAGGACACTGTTTTCCCTTTTGTCCTGAGGACATTAAATTACTGGGACAGTGTCACCCTGTTTGGCTGTTAAAAGTTTAGGGGACATTAATTTGAATTAGTGGAGGAAATACAAGAAAAAATGCTAGAGCAGTGTATCCAGATTTCTTCAAAACCATATGAGGAATGCTGGAGGGGG
>JGI20166J26741_11654696_pt1 | contig 11206 bp, 14 predicted proteins | sample TergutCu122P5_FD_26741 | JGI IMG/M metagenome (IMG submission 26741) | reverse complement strand
AATGTAAAATCTGCATGATTTCATTAATGGGGCCGAAAGGGTGTTGGTGTTCAGCAAGGTGTAAAGTGAAGCCCGAGGATTGGTGATCTAGTCTAAAGGCACGGAGATGCTCTCGGTAGCGTTGTGAGAAGCTTTGTCTGATTTGACCCACATACGCTTTATTGCAGTTTATATTCACCACACACGGGGATGTCCTACATAAAGATTGGCATCAGTGCCGATTTCTCTTTGGAGATCTCTAGCCTGTGTCCTGTGCACCACTTTTCTATGGTTTCGAGTGTGTTTTGTAGTGTATTGAGAATGGCTGCTGTGGAGGGTCCCTGTATCATAATCATTATGTCGTCGGCGTATACCACTATCCCCACATTTGGAGTAATGGAGAGTAGCGCAATTAGGTTGTTGATGATGATGTTCCATAAGGTTGGGCCCAAAACCGACCCCTGTGGACAGCCTTTGGTGACCCGTATGGAGCTGACTGAGTTACCCAATGCAACATGGGCCGTGCGCTCACTTAGAATGTCCCGCACTAAGCTGTAGATATTTGGGGGACAATGTAGCTTCCAGAGCCGGGCGAGGATTCCCTGATGCCAGGCGTTGTCAAGGCGCCTGCTATATCCAGTGCTAGGAGGCAACACTTGTCCATTTCTTCTGCAACAGGAGACGAGTTCGGAAATGGCCTTTATACCATCTACAGTGGATTTGCGCGCCGTAAAACCGTATTGTTGCAGTGGTGTGTGTCCAGCGGACTCAAGAAAGTAGTTAAGCCTTTCAGTCACCAGTTTTTCCAGACATTTACCTGGAATTGACAGAAGACTGATACCCCGGTAGCCTAGTACGGAGTGGAGTTTATTCCTGTCTGATTTGGGAATGGCAATTACCCTTGCCTTTTTCCATTCCTTTGGGAAGCAGCCCAGTGATAGGCATTTGTTGAAGAGCGTTAACCAGAAAGTTGGCAGGCACCCATGCAGTCGTTTAACAATAACGTCGTCAATGCCGTCTGGGCCAGGACATTTCTTGCCGTCGAGATTTCTTATGACTTCATTCACTTCATGATTCGGGAAGTGTGGCTCTGGCTGGGAGTTTTGGGTCCCTGCTTTAGCTGTTTGAGCCCTGATATCCCTCTGATGGTCACAGTCTTATGCAGTATCGTCATCGGGAAAGAATTTGTGGAGGAGAGGGCTCGCGGTCTCCACTTCTGAGGTGGTTGCAGAACTGTCTAGGGGGTTAGTGATGTAGGTACTAGTGTCCTTGGTGTCCTTGCGAATCCGGTTTTGCAGAAGAACGCCGTAACGTTGATCAGGTCGCTTTTGATGAATTGCTTCGTTGATTCGATGCATTTTTTTGAACGTAGAGTTCTGCATTGACCGTCTCGTTGTTCGCAAGAAGTTCATGGTGAATGATTTCTTCCCAATCCCACCACACACACAGCATTTTCTTCCGAGGATGAAGTTCTTGTTTTGCTTGCGGTGGTGCTTGTTTTTTGGGACTGAGCCATTCTTTTCGCTGCTTCATGTTGACGTAAACACCATTTTTCGTCGCCGGTAACGATGCGGTAAAGAAATCTTTGCTTGTGGCCATGAGTAGCCCTGTGACGAGCAAGCAAACCGGTGGCAATCATGAAATGTTGAAGTTTGTTGTTTTGGCTCAGCGTGTGGAACCCATGCGGCGAGTTTTTGGACTTTCCCCATAGAATGAAGGTGGTTCACTAGTCTTCTGATCACACGTCAATTGTTCAGCCAGTTCTCTGGTCGATTGACGCGGATTTTCATGGAGAAGCTGGTTAAACCGATCTTTATCATACCCAACGGGGCGACCGGAACGTGCCGCGTCCTTGAGGTTGAATTTTTTTGTTTTTGAAGCATGAAAACCACCATTGAGCCGTTCTTTCTGGCATAGTATCTTCTCTGTACATAACACAAATCTCGCGAGCAGCTTTGGCGGCTTTCGCATCCTTCCCGTCACGATTGAAAGCGAATAGCAGCAAGTGTCGAAAATGCTCATTTTTTCAACTTGACATTCCATTTTAAGGCCAAAAACAACAAAAATTAAATCAAACCTAAAATCCAAAAACACTAGCGAATAAATGAAAAATTTCGCTTTCGAATGACATAATATTTGCCAAAACATTCTTTTTTTGGCGGCAATTTTCAAATTTAAAATGGCAGTGATTTATTCCTCAACCCAATAGTTCCGAGATCTTGTGCCCTAGTTAGATTACTTGCTTTCGCAAGAATTCACATTTGTCAAGTTGTAACTTTAAATTATGTTTCTCCAGTCTCCGGAATACATCTCTCAATTTCCTGTCGTGATCGATCAAGGAATTTGCATAGATCACAATATCATCCAGGTAAACGAAACACGTGCCAGTTAGACCACTGAACACAGTGTTCATCATTCATTGAAATGTGGCAGGTGCCGTTTTTACTACAAATGGCATCCTCCTGTAGGCCCAGTGTCCCTCCTTGGTACTAAAGGCAGTTTGACCCATGTCCCCGTGGTCCATATCATTCTGGTGATACCCCATAGCTAAATCTAGGCAGGAGAAATATTTCGCTAGCCCTAGTTGATCATGAATTTCCGTGATATCCAGTAACGGATAGGCGTTCCCCACTTTATTTTCATTCAATTTGCTGTAATCAACCACAAGCCTGAATTTTTGTTGCCCACTACCATCCGCCTTTTTGGGTATTACCAAATTGGGCTATTCCAATGAGAATAACTTTCCTCTATACTTCCCTCTTGCAGCAGCTTTTGAACCTGCTTATTTACCTCTTCCTTTTGAGCCTCCGGTAACCGGTACGGCCTAGTGTTTATTGGGTCTTCAGGGTTCAGCATTGATTGAATGTTGCTCTGCACCCATGCTACTCAACTTGTCACTTGGCAAATAGAATATATCTGAAAATTCAGAACATGTTCCAATCAGTAATTTCCTTTCTTCTGCATTTAAATGTTCCAGTCTTAGTTGCGTCAGAATATCTCTCTCTCTCTGTCCTGAGGCTCGAACTCAGTACTTCAACCTTTTTCCCATATTGATTCGACCTCATCCAAGTCAGCTACTGGTTCCTGCACCTCCATTTCTCTCTCATAAGTGTTCAAAACACTCGTCATCACATAACCATCCACTTCCTTAGTTAACCCTTTCGTGGGCAAAATTATTGGCAAATTAATTTTAATGAACTGTGATAGATATTGGTTAAGAAATACGTCATTTAATTTAATTTCAAATTTTCTGGGAGTCCGTATAAGGAGGTGGGAAGAATACTTCCCACCGCCTCTCTTAGGGGGTAAATGAGATAGGCAACGTCAAGATATTTCGTATTTATTTGAAAAATAAATCAATTTTTGTTACAATTATTTTCCATAAAATGTTCTAAAACATGGATCCTTACAGAGTGGTACTTGGCAGTTTGTAAAATGAATCATGTTTGTTTCTCTGCTACTTTGGTGCTACAGTGACGGCACCTCCTATAAGTGTCTCCTACAACAGGTTGATGAAAAAGAAATCAATTTTTGTTACAATTATTTTCCATGAAATTTTCTAAAACATGGATCTATAAAGAATGGTACTTTGGAGTTTGTAGAAATGCATCTGGTGCATTTCTCTACTACTTTGGTGCTACAGTGATGGCTCCTCCTATGTCTCCTAAAACAGGTTGATGAACCCCTAAAGATGCAAGACGTACATTATCAGATACTTTACCCTTTTTGCTAGAAAAACAGGTTTCTGGCCCCGACGTTTTCTGGATGAAAAGCCAGCGATCAGCTGTCTGGCTAAACGAATTCTGTATGTGTGCTGGTCTTGCTGTCCATTTTCTCTTTTATTTATTTTCCACAGTACAAAACTGTTGACTATGGCAACATCTACCAGAAAATAAAATATTCTGTGCCACCATTTTACAGAGCGTCTCCCAAGAGCGCATCTTTCTTGTAACTGGTCGAACCTGTCGACTCCACCCATCATCTTGTATTCTGCCAGAACTTCAGCACAGAAAATCTCTGTATTTGTACCATCCTTGTTTTCCTCTTCACCGCCGTTGTTTCCCTTGGGTCGTGAAAAGAGGACAGGAAAGTGACTGGGCGGTTGTCCATCCATTTCACAGCAGAAATGGCCCCCTTCGTGTCAAATTGAAATTCTCCTCTCGCCAATTTGCTGTTTTCCTTCATCATTTTGGGCAATCCTTTCTTGCTGGTCTTCACAGTTCCACATGCATATACACCCATCTTCAAGAGTTTTGACATTAATTTCACTGTTGTGAAGACCCTGTCAAAAGCAAACTTAGTATTTTCCTTGGATATTTCTTTCATTAGCTCTACCACAACCCTTTCACCCAACGTGAAGTCACTATTTGTTTTGCACTTACCTGTATAAATGTCAAATTTGATTACATATCCATTGTTTGAATCCGACAAGCAACATAACTTGTAGCCTCGTTTCACTGGCTTCATTGGTATATGTTGTTTCATAGATGATATGCCTTTGAAGGGAATCATCGATTCATCTTCTGATAGAAATGAGGAGGGTTCATAATTGTCTTTGCAGTTCTTCAAAACCTTTTCAATGAATGGTCTTAGTTTATGCAATTGATCATATTCTGCATGATCTCTAGGCTTTTTATTTTCATTATTATGCAGTGAATATTCTCCAATAATTTTTTAAAGCTTTTGCTTGTCATTACATCAATGATTGCATCAACTTTTAGTAAAGGGTCAGAACTCCAAAAATTACAGAGTGTAGGAAGGTGGTGAATGCCGATTAGAATAAGGCATCCTACAAAATCTTTCATTTCTTGAATAGTTATGTCTACTCAATTGTTTGATGGACTTCTACTGCCACGATTCTGTTTGGCATACATATTCGTTTCATTCATAATAAGAGTAAGAATACCATTATCAAACAACTTTGAAAAATATTCGAGCTCTCGATCTTCAGAGTCAAATACTGGAGAGAGATCAGCAGTTGTTGCTTCAATGTCACTTTTCACCCAGTCAAAGCTTACAGGCTTCTTTTTCTGTCCACTAGTGTTATTGCTTGTAGAAGGGACTGGTAATGGAACATTGTCCACATGTTCCTCACTGTCACTGGCTGAATCTGATACAGAATCAGATCCTGGTATCGCCAATAAACCATTTGTTTCAGTTTCGGACATGAAATCAGGATAATCGTCACTATTGTTGGCAAGTATTTCTGGCTCAGAATCTTCAGATTTTTCAGTGTCTGACGCGGTTGCATTAACTGGTGAAAGGTACATGCCCCCTTGCTTTCCTTTGCCATAAAATATTGTCGGATCCATGACTCACTGACACGTGTAATTCAAAATATGACATGGTTTGTTTACCATAACCTAGAAACTGCTAGCACTCTACAGTGGGAAATGTGGTACACAAGCAACACACTTTTTGAAGCGCATTATGTATTATTAGAATTATACTGTTTCATGTAACGTGTGAAATCTCACCTCCAAATTGTCCTGAACCGAGAAATGCAGAGATCACTTAAAGTTATTGCGATATGCATTCAGTACAAGCAAAACCAAAACCCGCGCCACTGCATGCTTGAAAAAGCTCTCACAGGACTGCACATGTGTGCGATTTAGCAGCAGCCAGTGGAACTAAGACGACATCTGCCGGATGCTTTACGTAACTTGATGTTGAGCGAGAGCAACAGTGCCAAGTAACAGGCATTTGGAGATGCAGATCTCCCATAAGAGCCTTAGAAAACACGTGTTGCTTCTGAGCAACAATGCCAAATAAAGGGTTAACTTGGTTGTCATTTCAACAGTCTTGAGCTTTTATTTAACCAATGTATCAACTGAAAATGAATCGAGTTTTAAGGGAAAACTAAGTGGCACTCCAACACAACAAGCATATTCAATTACCGAAATGAACACACTAAATCACGTGAATCTTATCTGTCAATGCTATTCATTACCCACATTTTCAAAATTTTCAATCACTTGATATCTTATATCTACTTACAAAATTATTTTATGCAACTCTGAGTTCCAATGCCCAAGTGCTTTACCAACTCAGTACACCTACTCACGAATAGCTAACTGAATTTAACTACATAAGTAAACATCCGAAACACCTAACAAACGACTGACTTAATCTTTTCCCCTTCCATTCTTCCCTTTCTTTTATGATTTTCTTTCATGTCTTGTACAACAAGGTAATACAAGGTGACACAAAAAAACGGGAACTTTTGAAAAACCCAACAAAAATTTAAGAAATCCAACAAAAAAATTTTATTGACAGAAATTGAACCATTACAACGTGCCTTTTAAGAAACAGTAATCCAAGTTATCAGTGTCTGAAAATTACGTCCAGTAGATGGCATCCTCCTCTATGTATGCATTCTTTCAATCTTCCGTTAAGGTTCCCCATTGCTCGCTGCAACATCTCAGCTGGGATACCACGAATTTCATCTTGGATTCTTTGTTTCAATTCATCCAGTGTCCTTGGCCGAGTCGTGTAGACCCGATTCTTAAGGTAGCCCCACAAGCACTTCTTGGTTGTCCTGTCGGTTTCTTTTTCAGAGCCGATCCAGTCTCTTCAAAGTTTTTAATCCAAGTTTTTATCGTGTGTTTCGAGGGAACCTGACCATGACGCAGTAAATTGAAAAAACGTCGGAACTCCTGCGCACCTTCCAAACTATCATTGTTTTTGTAAAACATTTTATGGCGAAAGCACGCTGTTGACTGTTCCACTGATCCATGATTACTAAATGGTGAGGTTGTCTGTAGCTCAAGGTCCCTGTTCCGCATGGCTGCCACTACGCATTTCAGAAGTTCCCGTTTTTTTGTGTCACCTTGTTTATCTTCCTATTAGCTGTCAGCCCTTGGTTCACTATCCCAAATATCCAGTCTCTTGATCGACATAATCAGATTTGTTTTCCTACATGCATCTCTCATTACTCTGTTTGGGTGTGCAGTTCTTCTTTGTATTATTTTAACTGTTTCTTATAGTTCAGCAAGTGCTTTTAGCTCCTTAAGTTTTTTCTTTGTAGACCTGGATGTGATGAACCATTACTTGGTCAGGTTGAGTCAAATCTCTTGTTTGTTTGTCGGTCATCCTGCTTGGATTACGGCTCGAGATGTCTGCTAAGTGATTTGTACTCCTTTAATGTCTTATTTGCAAATCATATTCCTCAGTATGTACCATCCACCTAGCCACTGTGTTGGATGTAATGACCCAATGGTGTAAAAATGTAAGTGCTTTATTGTCTTTGAACAAAGTTACTTTGCATCCATGAATGTTAATCCTAAAGGGTTGCAATGCATAAACAATAGCAAGTAACTCCTTCACGCATGTTGTATAGCGCTGCTCAGTTTGGTTCAAGACGCTTGATGCAGTTGATGCAATATTAAATCCACCACTATCCTTTTCCTGTAATAAGACTGAACCGAATGCACGGCCACTTGCATCCGAATTTATAATCCTACCCTTTTGTTCATCTGGATGTGTCATTTGGATATTGTGAGCAAATTTAGCTCTGAGTGTTTCAAATGCTTGTTGTAAGGCATTCGTACATTGCCTCCCTTTACAAAGAAATATGAGTAAAGGTTCTACATATGAGGAATAATTTAGGATAAAATGTTGATGGAAGTTAATATCCCCAGGAATTTACGCAACTGTCGTGGGTTCATAGGTACAAGGTACCTCAGAATTGCTTCAATTCTTTCACAGTCTGCTTTTACTCCCTCATCCAAAATAATGTGGCCGAGAAATTTGATTTCTGGTTTACAAAATTGGCACTTTGCTGTGTTAACTGTGAAACCTGCACTTGTATGTTTGCCAAGAACTAAATGTGATGTAGATGTTCTGTGAAAGTCAACGAATGAATAAGTAGGCCATCTACGTACATAACCAAATTGTTGTTTCAACCACTATCTCCCAAAACCTTTTCCAGAGCCCTATTGAATGCTGTTAGGCTGTTCTTAAAACCATAAGGAATTGTAGTAAATTGGTACACCTTACTTTGAAATTGAAATGCTTTCCAGCGCTTTGAAAATTGCTCTAGTGGTAACTGTAAAAAAGCAAGACTCATATTTGGCACCATAAAGTTTTTGCATAAGTTCATAACTTGGCATAACTTTCATGCGGTCTGTAACCATCTGTTTTTTAATTTGTCTAGCATCTAAGCAAATATGCCACTCTCCCAAAATACCATCTTTTAACATCGCCTGAAGTTGTTCACACACCTGGTTTCTTAGTGGGATTAATGGGATTGGTCTTGAGTGGGCACTATGTGGCATGCTACCCTCTATTTTGATTTCATATACAAATTGTGTTCATTTCCCTGGTTTCATTAAATGCTGTCTGTATTTAGCCAGTACATTATACAAGTCTTCTTGTTGCTCACTTGGCAGTCAATTGTTCTCAAAAACTTTAGCACGAAGTTCTTCAGAAATTGTTGTCATCTGTTCCTAACTTATTTGTTTCTAACTCGTGTGGTTAGGTGACGTCATCAGTCTTTGGACAGGTTGTGGCTAAACACAGTGAGGTACAATCAGTGACTTCATTGTTATTTCCATTATTATCCTTAATAAATTCTATGTATCAGTGACTAAACTGTCAGAATTCAGACTTTCCTTGACCTCTGCGAATGTAGTGAAACTCTTTTGACAAAACTTGCAACATCTTCATTATTCACAGCTGTAGGATTTTCAATGCAATTCATGTTGCTTTGCTACACTAAAGCTTCATTATCATCATTTAACAAACATTTGTACTCTTTATCATCATCTAGCGAGTACTCATTGTCTTCCATGCACATATCAGTTTCCCTTTTCCAATCCTGAACTGACTCGTTTACACCCCCGTTGTGAGATTCTGTGGGTAGCAGTGACCTTTATTAACCCTTAATATACCAAGCCTAGAATGTAGAAAGGAGTGAATGGCAGTCATAAACAGTACAGATATTTAATTAAATAGCGTAGGTAGAAAAGCTATACTTATACAATACTATAACAACATGTTTCGGCCCTCAGTTGGCCATCGTCAGGTTGTATACACTGAAGAGGATACTTAATAAAATATGCAAGTATTTAGATGTACTGATCTCGTACATCTTAACATTATTTGTGTACAGATAGAGACAGTATTGAGCTTGATACGAGCGAATTGGATGTTGTGGTTGGTGGGTGCTGGGTCTAAGTTGGCTCCCTTAGTGGCTGCGTTATTGCCTTGTGTGGGGTGAATCTTGGAGCGTGGGGGATCTCGTCCTTTGTGTAGGCGGTGTGGTCTTCATTGGGCATTGGGGTGGGTGTGCTGTAATACATGCTGTGGGGCCTCCGTGTACTGCGTATTTGAGGTGGCCGGTGTTGTTCTCGGTCGGGCTCGTGGGGTCGTCTTAGCTGGATTTTGACGGGTGTTTGTGCTATTGTGTCTTCGCACTTGACATAGGTGGCTAATGACACTGTATGTGGTTCACTGTTTATAATGGCGCAGTGTAGTTAGCGCGTTTGTATGGCACTTGGTTAGTCTCGTGTTGTTCCCCATTGGTACCACTTTTTTCTTATTACTGTACATGAAATATAAACTTGTTTCCTATCACTGTACATGAAAAATAAACTTGTTTCCTATCACTGTGCATAAATTTTAAACTTTTTTCTTATTACTGTAATAAAAAAACTTGTTTCCCATCAATGTACAAGAAAAATAATAACTTTTTTCTTATTACTGTACAGGAAAAATAAACTTGTTTCCTATCACTGTACATTAAAAATAAACTTGTTTCCTATCACTGTGCAAAAAAATTTAAACTTTTTTCTTATTACTGTACATGGAAAATATACTTGTTTCGCATCACTGTGCATAAAATTTAAAGTTTTTTCTTATTACTGTACATGAAAAATAAACTTGTTTCCTATCACTGTACATGAAAAATAAACTTGTTTCCTATCACTCTTCATGAAAAATAGACTTGATTCCCATCACTGTACATAAAGTTTAAACTTTTTCTTATTACTGTACATGAAAAATAAACTTGATTCCTATCACAGTACATGAAAAATAAACTTGTTTCCTATCACTGTGCATAAAATTTAAACTCCTTTATTATTATTGTAGATCAAAAATAAACTTGTTTCCTATCACTGTGCATAAAAATTAAACTTTTTTCATATTACTGTACATGAAAAATAAACTAATTTCCTATCACTGTACATGAAGATTAAACTTGTTTCCTGTCACTGTACATGAGAAATAAACTTGTTTCCCATCACGGTGCATAAAATTTAAACTTTTTTCTTATTACTGTACATGAAAAATAAACTTGTTTCCCATCACGGTGCATAAAATTTAACTTTTTTCTTATTACTGTACATGAAAAATAAACTTGTTTCCTATCATTGTACATATAATATAAACTCTTTTCTTATTAATGAGCATGAAAAATAAACTTGTTTGCTATCACTGTACATGAAAAATAATCTTGTTTCCTATCACTGTACATAAAATTTATATTTTTTTCTTATTACTGTACAAGATAAATAAACTACTTTCCTATCACTGTACATGAAAAATAAACTTGTTTCCTGTCACTGTACATGAAAAATAAACTTGTTTACTAGTACCAATGGGGACTAGTATGCTTTATGGGTAGAAACATGGTCCTTGCCAAATGGCACTTGTGTCTGCGCACTTGACGTGGATGGCTATGTAACCCTTAGTTGTCTATGTGGTTTGTCTTGTGACGGCACTCTGTAAAGTAACGTGTTTTCGTAGCACTTGACTATCTAAAAACAAGGTATCACTGTTTTACGCGTTGTATTCCGCTTTGGTATGTGCACTGGTGTTGAAGATTTTCAAACATGAGAGATGCGTTACATTCAGCGCGAGCTACTGTTGGGTCTTCTGTTGTTGAATTTATGACTGCCGTTCACTCCTTTCTACTTTGTAGTTTATACACAACGGGGATGTCGCACCTTAAAATACCAAGCCTACCTTGTCAATGTTGTTTATCAAGCTGGGGCCCTCGGAGGACCCCATGGTTTTTTTGTAATTTCTCAACTGTTTGATTCGGTAGATTACTCAGATTATGTTTTTTTTTGTTTATGAAACTATAATTCAGTGATTCAAGCATTGTTAGCATCAAATATTTTGTTTATTTATTTCAGCAGAAGTTAGCCAATAAAATCCACATACAGGGTGATTCAGGAGGAATCTGCAATACTTTGGGAAATGATAGTATATGTGATTCTAA
>JGI20166J26741_11654585_pt1 | contig 11206 bp, 5 predicted proteins | sample TergutCu122P5_FD_26741 | JGI IMG/M metagenome (IMG submission 26741) | reverse complement strand
TATACAGGGTTTTGGACATGCCTTGGACCTAGTCACGTATTCATTTATAAATTTTAATTCATAAAATATGTATTTTATCAGACTTAAAATGATGAAGAGGAGGAAAAATTAACAGTGACCATGGTCCATGTCAAAATCAGATTCCTGACATTTGTGATTAATTTTTCATGGTGGTGTTCTTACACTTGCCCATGGGCAAGAAATCTTCAGAATATTGTTCTTGTAGCAAATGACTTCTTTGCTTTTTTATAAAATCTTGGAAAATACACCATTGTACATCAGTGGTGGCTACAAGTGACTTCAGTGCTGCAATCTTTAGAGCACTAGTCATATTTGCTGAAATCTTCTGAAGTGTTCTGTTGATTGGCAGGCAACAAACTGGCTGTGGACATCATAAATAGGGATTGTTATATTGAACCAATTACTAATTGTGATGAATCTTGGTATTGATGTTGTGTCACTGGAAGCCACCACCAACATCGTACTTCTCAGTTTCTTGCAGTCATTAATAACAACACAACAGGCATGCCATGCTGCTTAAACTACTTGACTATAATGATAAAAGCACTACAGTTCCTTGAAACGCTGGACACTATTGATCCATTGACACAGCATAAATCCCACAAGACTGAGATCTTCTGAAACAGGTGTGTTGTCCATGTGACCATATTTGGATTTTCTGTTGTTAAAATGGACATAACATGAAGTTTGTCCGGCACTGTTATGGTGACGCAGAAGTCAAGAATGCATGGAGCTGCGTATTTTATACTGATTATTTGCTGTGATGGCGAATAACCAAAATATTGTCTTAAAACACAACAGTTGGAGTCAATATCACTTCAAGAAGATGGTAAATTTTACTTGTTACCATCACATCGAACACTGACCTGGGCTGCCAATAAACCACCTCTGAAATATGTAATGGGATTCTCTCCTGGGACTAACTGTGAACTGTAGCTCTTAATCCTGTCTCTCTGTAATGCATCCTCCCGTATGCTTTAACCTTTTACATCACTTTGTATAAGCAAACACATGTAGGAAAACACCCTTATAAATATATTTTATAAACTTAGGCAACAGGGAAATTTGCTGAATTTTTAATACATAGCTGCATAATCTCTGTTTTATTTTCCATGAAACAACATTTATTTCATAGTTTTATCTTTTCCTGTTCAAATAGTGCATTTTTCATAAACCATGCGATAAAATTTAAATACCCAGCCCAGTATGATAAAGATTAATGGCATATTGATTAGGCACAGGGCACCATAACCTATATCTACATTTTCAAAGCAAATTGTGGAACTACATCCCATTCTCAACAATAAAGGAATATAGGTGCAGGGGGAGGGGTGTTCTGTATACTGAAATATAGGTGCAGGGGGAGGGGTGTTCTGTATACTGAAATATAGGTGCAGAAGGAGGGTGTTCTGTATACTGAAATATAGGTGCAGGGGGAGGGGTGTTCTGTATACTGAAATCCATATTGAAATATTTGTATTTGCAGGTTGCTTGAAGAGTTGAAAGCTAAGTATGAGGGAGACAAGAGCAGTTTGACAAGCCAGGTTCAGGAGCTGTTGTCGCAGAAGCCTCATCTGGATGTGCAGCTTGTCAATGTTACAGCTGAAAACACACGACTGCAGATCCACGTTAAGACCCTTGACAAGCTCCTCAAGTATGTTTTGTATAATACTATGATATTTTCTTCATAACTTGTATTACAGAACATGTAAAATAATTATTTCCTTCTGTATGTTTCTTTGTTTTCTTATTTCTTGTATGTCTTGTCATATCATTTGATGTCATTGAACTGAGACATGTAGATGCATTCCGTTCGTTAATACGGTTTGGAACTCGAAAAGGATTTTGTACCTTAACAACTATATAACCAGGCATTTAATCTTTCCCATGCAGAGTTCACTTTAAAAAGCAAGTATATTCCTGCATTTGTACAGCTTTCTGGGATTTTATGATTTCTATCCCTCTGAAGTCAGCATCCATTTGCAAAAACTAGGCACAGTGGGGAGGTTAGTATTCAAGTGGACCTTAGAGAAAGGGTGTAAATGTGTGGGTTGGATTTAATTCGGTTAGAATAATGTCCAGGAGTGCTTTTTTAATATAGTAATGAAACTTTAGGTTTTGTGAAGCAAATCATTTATTTGATAGCTCAGTATCTATCAGCTGTATACAGAATGTCCTGTATTGTGGAAATGACAGTAAACCTTTGGCATCATGGTGAACAGTAACAGCTGGAACCCTTCCAAAAATTGGATTACTACACCATAGGCCCTTCTGTACACATATGTTTCTGCCAGCTCCACGCTGGAAGCAATGTTAATATTGTGGTTTAATGTCCCAGGAAGGCACAGCATCAGCGTGAGGAGTTGCAGGCCCGTCTGGTTACGTGTCAGGTTGCACGAGATGCATCAAAGAGACAGCTCAAGAGAGCTATGATGTTTGCAGAGGAACTTGTAGCAGAGCAAGAAAACCTGTTGCATCAGCTGCATGTGAAACAGGAAGAGAATAACTCCATAGCCCGGCTCGGTACTACAATAGTGTACCGTATGGGTTCTCTGAAAACGAAACTTAAGGTGGGTGGTTGTCATGTACAAAGTAGAATTGTATGCAGAAAAAAATTAAATCAATGTAACTTTATCAGTATATGCTTCAAAGTCATAGTTGTATAGCACTACATTAAAAGAATGAAACACATCTTTATTCTAACACAGTCTAAATTCAGTCAGGGCTTTTGTTGGTTCTTTGTGTACAAGAATCTTTTGTTTAATGGTTGTTAAGAATAGGACAGTGCACATAGCATAAAAATTGCTATTTAATTATCACAGAAACCATAACACATAGTGTAGAGTATGTAAGTACAAAATATGTTTCTTTTTTCTGCAACTTTCATTACGTATTGTTTGAAACCCATTATCGAGTTTTATTGAAATGGGTCCTGGTGTGCCATGGACTGTTGAGATACATCTGCTTCTATAGTCTTGTTGAAATATGAGAGTTGAGTAAAAGTTAATGCCTCCAACTTTATAACTCGCCAGTAGGTGGTAGCACTGATGCATTTCAAGTTGGAACATGTTCTGTAGTATCTGTTCTTTCACCTCAGTTGGCAGCAAGCTGCCGTGGTAAGAGGTTATACTACTATTGTGCATGAAATGGAAGATGCACTGAGCACTTGTCAGTGTACTTTAAGCAACGTGCCACAATCCGAGGAGTCTCTCCAGTTGAAATTCATTGCCAAATGTGGGTTGTTTAGGGTGATGACTGTGTTGACATGCTCACTGCATATCACTGGGAAACAAAACCCAAGCTTTGGCAGGAAAAGTTATGGATACAGTTTTTGGGCTGCAGATGGTGTTATTGACATGGTCATCATTGAACCTGGGACCACCATCAACTCAGAGCACTAAATTGCAACACTCAAAACTTTGAAACAATTAAGAAGAGTCTGGAAGCACAAGAACATTTTGTTGCAACATGACAACGCTAGGCCTCACACCTTGCAAACCACCATGGTAGCAGTTGAGAAGTTAGATCTCACCATCCCATGGAACCTGCCGTACAGACCAGACTTGGCAACTTCCACTTTTTTCCAAAAGTGAAGGGAACCCCTCATGGACACATGTATGTCTCAAATGAAGGGGTAGAAAGTCTGTCAGGACCTGGATGATGAAACAAATTATGGAGTTCTTTCGTGACGGCTTTGAGAAACTTGTCCATCTTTGGCAAAAGTGTGTGGAAAATGGTGGTGATTATGTGGAGAGATAAATACAGAGGACAAGAGGTCTCATTTCAAGAATTATTTTTATGTTTCATTTATTAAAATATACTTATTAAAACAAAAGTAATTGAGTTGGAAGTATTACATTTCATTCAACCTAAATATATTTTGAGATGTTTATTTTTTTTTAACTTCTGACTCTCCTAATATGACTTCCATTTCAGTAGTGCTGTACCTACCATGATGTAGTGTGTAGTGGTCATCAGGAAAACTTATACCTTTTACTGGTCATTTCTGTACAGTCACATTTTATTAAGTCAACAGAGTTCAGAACCTACACATATGCGGTGATACCGTATACCATATAGTCCCACATATTGCATTAGGTCATGAAACGTTTGTTGAAGGACAGAAGGTAAATACTACAGGAAGAAAATGCATATCAGCTGACAACATGATTAAACAGTGGCTTAGTGTAGCTCTTTTCCCTCTCCCATAGAAAATATGACATAGTCTCACCCACTTACTTTTTTGTTAAAAGGTTGGTTTCACTCAACATAAAATATGTTATATATAATTTGTCTCATTATGCTTATCATAGACTTTTGAAAACTCCTGAAAATTTTTTTGTGTTCACATTGGTTTTCCATAGGAAGTAAAATCCACTGTAATGCACAATCTGTCCAATCTTCCCTGTCCTTTCACCAGCCAAAGTTGCACATATGAAAAGTTGCCACAAAACAACAGACATAAGTTTGAGGCACAAATATTGAAACCTGTATTACACAGGTCCAGTAGGCATTCCAAATGTAACAATACTCATAAGGGGCTTCTAAAAACAAAATTGAGACAAATATGCATCAGGTTTTATACAGTTTCTGACATTCTTTCTCTCCCATAGTCTGCTCCCATACATTTAAGCTCCTGCCTTATGTTTCAAGACCATAATTTCAAATTTAGTTTCAGTTTGGTTATAAAAACAGCATAATCAGGAAAAGTGCACTAATTGCAGGCTCATGTGAACATGATAATCAGCCGGTCTGTTTCATGCAAGGCAGGGAATTTCTTGTCCGCATGAATGACAGTTGCTGTCTTTGGGAGGACTGATATATAAATTTAGTTCATTTGAAGAGACAGAATGATAGATGTATGAATCAAACTGAAACACAATAAGCAGATAAGTTCTATTCTTCGCGTTTCTTCCTTCCTTTTCAGACTGTGCAAAAGGGTGCATCGGCTGAACTTGAGGTAGTTGAAAAACGCATTCGTCAGCAAGAAACAGATGTAGGAAGAATGAAGGATGAGTACCATCGAGAAGTTCTGCATTTGCGTAATCTTATCAAGCAGAAGGAAAGCATCATAAGTCGCCTGCAGCAAGAGAAAATGTATGTTACAAACCTCATTCCGTTATTTCTTTTGCCAGTGGTCTTGTCCAGGCTGTCAGCAATGTAATCAGCATTAAGGAAGGAAGCATTAGTAGACTGAAACACTGCACTTGTCACAAACTATTTTAGAACTACTGCACAGAAAATATAATTTCCTGCAGAGAGCTGTAGGACCGTAATTTTAATGAGTAATGCACACAGTGTGCAGGGGATTGGACTGCCTATTTGTTGCCAGGTGTCATATTGCCAATAGTACCGGTCATTCCTGGGTGACTTGTGTATCCACAGTTTGAGAACGCACATTCAGAACAGTGTTACCACAGTGGCAGCCTCTTTGTGTTGCACGTGACTTTATACCACTAGCAGAGTCTGCTGCCATAATTCACTTATGTACAAAAATCCCGTCTATAATTGAAGGCCCTTTTCCCCATTATCATATAGATATAATCCTTTGCTGGTTCAGTACTACAGTTGTCCCATCTGACTGTCTGTGCTCGCACTAAATATTCTTCATCTGTAAGCTGATAGTGTTCCATGCCATGACCATGAGGAACCAACTTAATATTCTTAATTTTGCACTGTCAGTAAAAGGTTCAAAATAAATAATTTATGAGTATAAAAGTTTTGAACAGCTCAGTTAGTCAAATAATTGGTAATGGCCTAGACAGTCCGGGTTTAATTCCCAGCAAGAATGGGACTTTTCTATTTCCAGTCAGCTCCGGGTATCCATTGTGAAGACCAACTGCCGCAATTCGTGGCTCTTGGACATAACATTCTGTCCTTTTAGACCGAGTTGTTTTATAATGTGCAGAGATATGAGGCACTTCAGTTTGTTGCTTGGCTTTTTGTGTGGTCAAATCATCCCATTACAGTTTCTTCTTTATGTGCTAAATGTAAGCTGTGTTTGTTGCAGGAAGACACAGGAGGAGCTGGAGGTGGTGTGGCGAGCAGCAACATCAGAGGATTTGCGCATAAAAGAAAAGTTAAAGCAAGCCAACTTTTTGTCAGACAGGGAATCTGCTCTTTTACCAAGTCACAACAGAAATTTCACTTAAGAAATATTTGCATGTACAAAAGAGAAGTTGGAGCATGCCAGTTTGCTGAGCAACAGAATAATAATGGTTTTTTTTAAAATTAGGTCAGTGTGAAAATGAGTGTGGTAGATGGTTGTATCAATTTGAAGTTGAATTTGGATAGTATATTGCTCACAGATGTCCATCTAGTGTCTCAGATTGTTACATTTCTGTATGTATTGTTAAGACTTTAACATTTGTTAAGAGTTTTATTCCAAAAAACAAGTCCGTCCAAAGAGAGAAATAATGAGTACTAGAGTATATTTTTTATTATTCTTGTCTGGTGTTACTTTTGTTAGTTAGCATCATATGGTTAAAATATTGAACAATGAAAAGGACATCAAAGTTTTACATCAGTCTTTAAAACTGGAGATTAAATAAACAGCAATTCTATTCTAAAACAAGAAGTCCATGCCTGGTAAGAAATAAGAAGTACAAAGGTGCATTTGATATTATTTTTGTCTCATGCTACATTCTTAAGCTAGCTTAAGGTTAAAGTATTTATGAAACAGACAATGGAGGTTCACGGTAGCTTCTGAAATTGGAGATTATTCAATGAGGAATAATTGTACTCAGAACTTAGATATTTGAATCTTAACTAGTTACATACAAGTTGATTGTCATGGGTAGGATTTGTGTCTGTTAGAGTGTAGATTTCCTAGCAGTTCTTTCACTTCTCCCAACCATTGCACTGTGTTTGTTTTTGACCTGCTTTTGTTTCTTAAGGAGAGAAAGTAGGTTTATAAGATCACTGTACTGTTTGTGTACATATGCATGAATGCCTGTGTCTGTGCATCTGTCAGGCTGTTTACGGTTGACCAGTTCTACTGAATTTTTGGTGTGAATGGTACGTCCGCAGTACTCATGCCAGCTTCTTACATTTGTAACTTACAATGAACTGTAAAGTGGTGGGCATGTACTGACACTGGCAGCGTTCAGCCTGGGGTGCAGACATGATGTGATGTACCAGATCTTTGAAAAATATGTTACTTTTATTAAGGAAAGTTTTTGGTAGAATGTAAAATAACATAGCAGCTGTGCAGATATTTTCTTTGTGTTTCAGTCTGATGAATACGAGGGGGTGCTGATAAGTCCTTAACCCGACCTACTTCCCGATGTCATAGGATGGAATCGATAGTGTCGTTGGAAAGAGGGGTCTGTTCATGTGCCGAATTGCAAGTCTTTTCTTGTTATAGAGGCTGAAAGGAAGCATGTCAGGTGGCGCGCGATTTCAACAATATCGAGACGTGAGCTGTCATCAAGTTTTTTCCTGCAAGGCAAGGCACCAAAGGAAATTCATGCCATTCTGACAGAAACATTAGGGGAACATGCACCATCGTATGCCACCATCAGAAAACTGAGTGGCCCAGTTTAAACATGGTGATTTTTCCACCTGTGATGCACCTCGTCCTGGACGACCCAAAACAGTGACCACTCCGGAGGTTATTGATCAAATTCACGAGCTAATCTTGGAACACCGCCAGATTTCAGCTAAATCAATAGCTGAGCAACTGGGCATCTCACTTGAGGGGATTGGGTCCATCATTCATGAAGATTTGGACATGTGGAACCTCTCCGCGAAGTGGGTCCCAAAATGCCTGAATGCAGATCAAAAACGTCAACGGTGCCAGTCATCTGAGCAAATTTTGGAATTTTTTCGGCGCAATCCAAATGATTTCCTGTCGCGATTGGTTACCGTGGATGAAACTTGGACATATCACTATGACCCAGAGACAAAGCAACAATCAGTGGAGTGGCAGCATAGCAGCTCACTCTGCCTCAAAAAAATTCTGATTGCAAAAATCTGCTGGAAATTTTCTCGCCTCGATTTTTTTGGGATCAAGACAGCATCCTCCTCATTGATTATCTTCCAAAGGGCCAAACTATCAACACGGAGTATTACTCATCTCTGCTGGTGCAATTGAAGGACATTTTGAAGGAAAAAGTCATGGGAAGGTCACCAAGGGGGTCCTGTTCTTGCACAATAATGCCCCGGCTCACTGGGCACTTGCAACCCAGAAGAAACTGGCCTACTTGGGCTTCCAGTGTCTTGATCACCCACCCTATTCCTGGATCTGGCCCCGTTGGACTTCCACCTGTTCCCTGGACTGAAAAAACAATTGAAAGGTCGCCATTTTTCATCCGATGCGGAAGTCATTGCTGCCGCAGAGACCTGGTTGGACGGCCAATCTTCTGAATTTTTTTTGAGTGGCTTGCAAAAGTTAGAGCAACAGGCTAAGAAGTCTATTGAGCCTCGTGGGGAGTATGTTGAATAAATCCTGAGTTTGGTCGCTGTAGCTTGTTTCCTTCCTGATTGGGCTAAGGACTTATCAGCACCCCCTCATACTGACGAGTCATTGGGTCCAGGCATTTGAATTTTGTTCAGAGAAAAATCATAAACATATTTTCGTGATGTATGATGTATGAGAATAATTTAAAATATTGCAAGAGCACAAAACTTTGAGTTCATGTGTCGCAAATGTGCAGTTATGTAGTAAGTTCTTAAAAAAATAAAACAGTAGAAATAGAGCTGTAGGCTTAGGAATATATGCAGCAGAAAACTAGGCTTTGTGAATTCTGCTCAGAACGTCTGGTACATTACTTTGCTGATCATCAGCAGTGACAAGCACAGCCAGTTCCCAATTAAAACAGTAATGGGAAATAAATCTTGTTCCGAGATGGCTTGTGTTGCAGAATGTGTTATATGAACATTTCTGTGAAGTGGTGTTCCTCATTTATTCTGTCACTGTGAACTCAGTGAAGAAAAATGTAATGCATATCTCTCATGAAACAGCAATTCGTTGTAACCCACACACTTCGTCAAACTGAGATTCCTGTGTTACTAAACATTTGGGTTACAAACACACATTCTTTCAAAATGTGTCCACAAAAATAGTTGCTGGTCCTTACATTTTTGCAAATACCTAATATACTTACACATTGGTCTATTGAGGACCGGTCAAGATTTTTCAGTCTTGTGTACAAGTGTGTATCAGTGGGTTACGATAAATTGCTGTTTCATGAGTGATGTACTAGTAGCTGCAATATTGATAACAGTTTCTTATGGCAGTATATACATTGCAGTATTTTGCAACCTTTAATGTAGAAACAGCAACATAAAGCTTTACATCACCAGAAGCCTCATTATTTCCTGCCAATCTTTCTTAAATTTAACATTCATGGAACCGTCCATCGCCAGATGTGTATTTTATATGACCAACGACATGCAACTTATACATGTTCTTTATTATTATCAGCACTCTACATGTTTCGGGTGGTTTTTCCACCCATCATCAGGAGCTTATGAAACTGTATGTGCAGCCTTGGGTATTGTCATGCTTTCCTGCTGTCTACCATTGGTGTGGTTGGGGTTCCACCCCAACCACACCAATGGTACATAATAATAAAGAACAATGTATAAGTTGCATCTCGTTGGTTATATAAAATACACTTTCTTAAATTTGTATGAGATGATACTTTCTGGATGTCTCTGATTAATCTACAGTCCTTATTTGTGGTTAATGTAATTTTATCAATAACCAACTAATCTGATCATATTGCCATATTATCTTTAATATTAAGATGAGTGCAATAACATTCAGAACATCTAAGCCTAACACACCACACTGGGTTTGATTAACGCCCCTCATAACCTCAACATGCTTAGGCCCTTCAGATGATCTCCCAGAGGCATCTCAACAGACATGACACAAAGTGCAAGGTGTTCCACAAAAACTGTGTTTGGCTATGCATGATTTTGCCCTGCTGAGTATAACAAATGCAGTACACGCTGATACTCATGGGCAGTGACATCACCATGCCTCGTTCTTTTTTGTGCTGTGGCCTATTCATGTCATCGGAGGGGAGTTTCTAGGACTGAGTGCATTGGAGTTTGTAGCATAGACAGAATGCCATAGCACTTCCTGTTGAATAACAGGACTGTATCACAGTGTGATGATAAATGTGAGACTAGGTGGGAATCCCTCAAATGTAGAGTAAGTAATGTAGTTTGCAAAGGAGTAAAGGAAGTTTTTTTCTAATGTGAAGTTGTCCCTGTTTACACCATGAAGGCATAGAGGGGGTTTAGAGGTATAGCTCCACTCATTCTTAAACTCAGCGCTCAGTGGATGTATGTGGTTAACATTGTTCCCCTGCTGCTGTACCCCCAGGAAGGAACTCCGGTACCCAGTCTTTTTGTGTCCTCCATTCAATAAGAATGTACACATGTGACCATTGGTATTTATTTACAGAAATTAATGAAAGAATTGTCCATGCTCTTCGTGTGGAAGGATAGCACCTTAAACTGTGAGAAACACTTCAAATTCAGTAATTTGTTGATTAATATTATGCCAGTATTTTTGTATTTGTCACACAGTTGACCCACATTTTTCATCTGTGAAATTATGCAACAGATTAGGAAGAAATTTTGCATGAAGGGAGAAGTCAACCCTCTAATTTGGCAGGTAATGTAATGGTGGCTCATATGGGTTCAGTATGGGATTGGGGATAACATACTTAGTATAGTGACTAAGCCAGGGGCTGGACGGTCTGGGGTTGGCATCCCAGTGGAGGCAAGATGTTTTTCTTCTCTCCACAACGTCCATACCGGCCCTGGGGCCCACCCAGCCTCCTATTCGAAGGGTACTGGGGTTCTTTCCCGGGGGTAAAGCGACCAAGTCATGGAGTTGACAACTCACATCAGTCTAGTGCTGAAGTTAAGAATGAATGGAGATGTACAAGGAGGTGCTGGTAAGTCCTTAGCCCGACCAGGAAGGAAACAAGCTACAGCAACCAAACTGGGGATTTATTCAACATACTCCCCACGAAGCTCAATACACTTCTTAGCCCATTGCTCTAACTTTTGCAAGCCACTCAAAAAAAAAATCAGAAGGTTGTCCGTCCAACCAGGTCTCTGCGGCAGCAATGACCTCCACGTCGGACGAAAAATGGCGACCTTCCAATTGTTTTTTCAGTCCAGGGAACGGGTGGTAGTCCGACGGGGCCAGATCCGGAGA
>JGI20166J26741_11654474_pt1 | contig 11207 bp, 7 predicted proteins | sample TergutCu122P5_FD_26741 | JGI IMG/M metagenome (IMG submission 26741) | reverse complement strand
AATTGATTCCAGGCATTTCAAATGAGGACTGAAAGAATTCATACTGCAAACAATAAATAAGTGTACAAAGCTGTATTTGCATAGTTACTGGTTACATGATCAAAAAATGTTCCAAAGAATGGACCACTGCTGTGCAAGCGAGCCCATTCCTTCTTGTATTATTCAGCCTAATGGAATTGAAGGGAAGTGTGGGCTAGCTCCATGGGTTTCCAACTTTGCAGTAAGTCATCAGAGCCTCAAAATAATCAATAAGGGCATTCTGGACAGTGTAGAAGACAGAAGTGAAATTCTCCAAGAATTTATTGAGAAAATTGCTAAACAACCTACAAAGAAATAATTTTTGAATCTTAAAAGTAAATATAGTAAATTTGTCCCTTTTTTAAAGTGTATAACTATCATTTATAAATTTTCAATGTGTTTCAGTAACAAAATTTTGCTATAATGAATATTATCTTGTCATGCACACAAATTCAATTGTGTTGGGTAATGTAAACTGGTTTGCAAAAGTAACAACAGATTAAATATGTTTATCTACCACTAAAGAGTGGGAGTGTTGCAAGAATGTGCTCCGAGGAATCCCACATGTTTAACATATAAATGCAGGGGGGGGATCATGGGCTATGCATGATGACAATGAGTAAATGTATTTATTTTAGAATTTCTGAGAACCAGATTCCCCTAACTCCTGTCATTTGGTACAGTTAAGTTTATGCAAATACAGTTCTGTCCAGCATGGCATTCTCTAGGACCATAACCTTGTGTTTTGTAAGAAGTAGTCATATTAATTTATAGTCTTTGTAACAGCATCCTCATATTTATTTTACTAATATATTACACTTTATGTCTGCAGGTCATATTCTGATACCACAGTCACCATAAAGACATCCGAAGTGAGGCACATCAACTTGATCACTCCAAAGCATTCTGTACACACTGTTCTTACTGGGAAGACAAAGTGAGAGTGTATTTAGTGTATCAGTATTTGGATCCCTTGTCTTCCTCATACAGGAAGTACACAAACACATCCCCACACGGTGTCTGCACCAGCTCCTTGTGTTGGATGAACATGGAGGCTGCTATTCCATATGCCAAACAAGGGATTCCTGCAGTGAACAGAAGGTAATGAACATCAAAACCCTGTGTGACCCTGTGCATTTCAGTATTTCATGACTGAGGGTCAGTCACAAGTTGAGATACCAACTGAAATACTCCAATTCAATTCTCCTTTTGCAGTGTGGTAGTGGACATAGCTGTTTCTTTGTGATAACACACTTTTTGGCAGGTTTCTAGTCCAAAAACAACCCAGCAGATGTGAACTGATAAATACGTTTATGGATTAATATTGTGCTTGGGTCTATGATTCTGGGAAATTTAGACCAACATTTTTTTCTGACACTTGCTAGCAGAACGGCATGCACAGTTTGTACCAAAAAAAAAAGCCGTTCAACAGTATAATGCACCATATGTGCACAGAACAAAAACCAATATTTAAGACAATGTACGGACACTTATCCTGTTGTAAGAATAATTTTAGTGAAATTAATAGCACACATAACAATGACCAGTATTTGAACACAATGGTAGACACAGATGCACTCCTGTGTGAATAATTCTGTTACCAGAAATTCCTTTATTGTGTACTACATTGTACTAGGGAGAGAGACTTGGGGGGAGTCAGGATGGTACTCACTTGAAAATGGGAATAAATAATTCCATGCAATACTTATCCAACCAAAGTCCCTCTAGACCTGCAAAATTAACATGTAGTGCCCCTTTGGGGTAGGGATCAAGTTTTAATCAGAACCGTTGCCCCTGGAGACACTACAAACTGGTGGCATTAGTGGAATCACAACCCCTATAGCCACTACAGTGGCAAAAGCCCTTCCATCAAATTCCAAATTGGAAACAATGGGAGTGTTTCAATACAAAACATGAACTAATTCTACGCACATATAGCCTACAAACCATTACAAGATGGTATTGTCTCCCAGGTCAGGCAGTACATGAACTGCTTCAAAAACTGACATATTCTTATAATTCTTAACACCAAGATCGAGTAGTTCACAATAGCTTCAGTTCCCTTTTTCAAGTAATACTGTTTTGTAACCATGGAGAATGGCATCCAAGTATTATGGAAACTTCTAGCGTTTCACTTTCATAGAGAATTATACATCAACAGAACACAATAAATGTGGACGATACAATAATCAAAAATAAACTGACCTATATTCCTAACAAAATGGAAACAGTGATGTGAGATTTCCACAGCGTGACCCTTGAAGAACCAGGTCCTGTGCGTTGTTGTGCCCTACCCAACATATTGATGAAACGTACCACATTCTCTTCAGAAACCTGACGACGAAGTCTGTACCTTCCTTCCAAACGTCGGGAAGAAATATCGCAAACATAAGACGCTGCAACCCAAAAGACCTGGTTCCTCATTATGAAAACATGTTTGCGCTTAATAAAATTGTTTAGTTTTATGTCACTTCCAGCGGTTGGTGCGCCAAGGGTCCCGCATAATGAAGGTACGGAGAAGCCTGTGTTTCAGAGGAGTCTTCCCAAATTTTGTCACTTTCTACAAAAGCGGCTAGAAGTATTGCCTACTCTCACATACACACACACACCTACACACATTTATAAAGCAACGGCAAGGTGTGGGAGCAAATTTTCCACATCCCTAGCCTCTTGCCAAATGCACTATACAATTTTTGCATAAGAGAAATTAGTGACTTTCAGAAAAAACGTTTACAGGTTTCTCTCTTTTCTAATAGGGAAAAAAAGTCATTCCTTACATTTCAGTGGTACAGTAGTGCAATACCAGCCATTCCGAAAAATTTGCCACTTACTGGGGTTTCCCTCCTAGGGTGTGAAGTGAATGGCACATAAAGCTGACCATTCACCTACACCTAGTGCCCCCATGCCACCACTGCAAGCACAGAGACAACTTTACTGTTTACCATTTACTTACCTAAGTTAATCACTTTTATGAAGCGGAAGAATCTGTCCTCTTGTGTTAGGTCTTGGTGAGGTCTGCGTGAACAGTGATACTTTATATATGGGTAGCAGCCCGTTCGCAGGACGTGGTAATTGCTTCTACCCACAGGCCAGTTGAAATGAGACCAACCTTGCTGGTCATTGAGCACACTACTGTATTTTACAAAGTAAGATGTCCATGGTGGTTCCCTGCACTGCTGTAAGTAACATGTCAAAACTTGTGATGATGTGGGTTTGCCATGTTTGTGTGACACAAACTGCGTTGCTGACATGAAAACCTGCTGTTTGATGGTCACACATTTCCACATGCTTCACTTTTTCTCAGCTGTGAAAGAAGGGATGCAAAATATTTAATCCAACACACCACCATTCTTTATATGTTTTCCTCTTGTACATGCCTGACCCATGGTCTGCATCTAAATTCACATGGCGAGAAGAAGCTTGCACTTCTTTTTGTCAAGAGTTTAAGTGATGACAATGTGTCAGGCATTAGCAGTATTCTTATCATCATCAATGTAACAACCTCCCCCCTTTTTTTTAGCTCAAAAGCAAAATCACAAAGGTACCTAAGATATGACTGAAATTACGTAGAGTTTAGAAACCAAGATAGGACTGTAGATTCATCTAACTCACTACAAATATTTCAATGAAATATTAGGGGCCTAAAAAGAAAAACTGATGAATTAATAAATTCCTTTGAAACAGGTACCATTAATCCCAATGTACTATGTTTTAGTGAGCATAACATGGAGGAAGAGGACTCACTACATCTCACATTACCAGGCTATACATTAGGATCAAGTTTCTGCTGTCAGAGTATACAGAAGTGAGGTGTGTGTATTTTTGTAAGTACCTGTACTTCAGCAAAATTAATATTTCAGGCAACTGTCAAGAAAAGGATTTGGAAATTCCTGCCATTGAACTAGAGACTAAAGCATATAAATTAATTGTATCAAGCTGATACAGAGTGCCACAAAAGATTTTGATCAGTTTATTAAAAAAAATCTAGATGTAGTGAAACATCTTTATAAAGCAACCAGAAAAAAAACATCTAGCATCATTATAAACACATAATCTGTTGCACACAGTGAATTTTGCAACAAGACTTCAAAACAACCCAAGTATGGCCATTGATAATATATTTGTGGATAACAGTAAAATAAATTTATCTTCTATATCTCCCATAAAAAATGGCCTATCAAACCACAATGCTCAAATTCTCACAACTAAAAATACATATCCAAAAATAAAAATAAATTTCCACAAAAGCATAAAACCAGATTAACAATAAAATGATAATGAACTTCCAGACTCTACTAAAAAAAGGAACATGGGAATCTGTTTACAAAAATAAAGATCCTAACCATTTGTTTAACTCATTTCTGTGCACTTTCTTAAACATTTTCCAAGCTAGTTATCCAGTATTTTTGTATTCAGAACTACAAAAAAAATGACTGAATAATACAAGGAATAAAAATATCTTGGAAGCATAAAAGAAGTCTGTACACCTTAACTAAGAACAGCAATGAACCGAAAGCAAAAGTAAATCATATTAAATATTGTGGAATCCTAAGAAAACTTATAAAAGAAGCTAAAGAGCAACACTACAATAGACTTACAGCAAACTCTAGTTACAAAATAAAAACAACATGGAACATTATAAAGAAACAGACAGGAAAAGTACATTCAGTGGAACAGGTTCCCACCTTACTTGTGAATGACAAAAAAATAAAGAATCCAAGCACGACGCCAATGCCTTCAATAAATGCTTTATGACTACTGAAAAACTAAACCAACATATACAGAAAGGAGATGCTATCTTAATTCTACAAGATTCATTTCCTGGAAACTTCCCTACAACAAAAATAATTCCAATCACTGAGGCTGAGGTAAAAGTATTATGCATTCCCTAAAATGAAAAAATTCATCAGGTTATGATGGAATAACAAGTACAAACTTAAAAGCTTGTGCATCTCTCTTTAGCCACCCATTCTGCTACATTTGTAACCCTCAATATATATATGGGTATTTCTCCTGACTGTCTTAAAATTGCTGTAATAAAACTATTTTACAAGAAAGGAGATGAAACTAGTATGAGAAACTAGAAGCCTATTTCATTTTTGTCTTTTCTATGGTATTTGAGAAATCTAAGCCAACATCTGAACACTAACAACCTACTGGTCACAAACAGTATGGTTTTAGGAAAGGGATCTCAAATTAAAAAGGTGACTTCCAAATAAGAGCTAGCATATTCAAATATATTAACAAAAAAACGCATGTTAGAGGAATTTGCTGTGATTTGGCAAAGGCTTCTGATTGCATGAATCATGAAATTTCGTTAGTTCAGTTACATTCGTATGGAATTCAAGGAGTATCTAAATATTGGTTCAGGTCCTACTTAAGTAACAGAAGACAAAGTTGAAATAAAATCACCTATACAACTCAATTTTTTCTCTCTGTCTGGGGTACACTGAAACATGGAGTTCCCAAACAAGGATCAATTCTAAAGCCCCTGTTGTTCACAATATATAAAATCACCTTCCCTGAGAATAAATTCTAAATCAGGACCAATATTAACTGCTGATGACACTAGTGCCTTAACTTCAAGCAGAAATTTCAAAGATTTCTGTTCAGTGTCACACTTAGTTCTCTCTCATAGGGTTAAATGGTGTGCTTCCACTAAGCTAGCCCTAAATGTAGATTACACAAATATATTGAAATTCATAACAAAGAACTCATCTCTTTCTACATTATGTACTGGTTATAAAGAAAAATATATAGAAAAGATGGAACATACAAAATTTCGCAGTTTATAAATATTATAAGTTATATTACAAGTTAAGTCCAGCAAGTTATGCCCTTAGGTTGATGGTCCACATCAGTAACATTAAAAACCTCAAACTAATTTACTAGCATACTTTCATTCTATTATAAAATATGGCATAATTTATTACGGATAACTCTTCCAACAGTGGGAAGATACTTTACAGAAGAAAATCGTCAGAATTATGGCTGCTGCACAACCAAGAAGTCTATTTAAAGTATCAGAGATTCTACCTGTTCCATGCCAATATAAACTTTCCTTAATGAACTTCATTATCAATAATCAGGAAAGTTTTCAAACAAATTCATCTATACACGATATAAACGCAAGGAAAAAGCACCAAACAAATTCGCCTATATACGATATTAATACACAGAACAAGTATCTTTTTCATAGATCAAATGTCAATCTATCCTGTTTTCAAAAATGCACATTCTATGCTGGCATCAAAATTTTCATCTGTTTACCATGTAGTCTGAAAATCCTTAAGAATGGAAAGGCAAAATTTAAAGTAGCATTAAGAAAATACTAAATGAACACTCCTTTTAACCTGTGGATGAAATTTTTTATGTGTAAAGATGATCCATAATACTCCTTTATAAAATGTTTATTCATATTTTATACTGTAAAAATTGTGTATAATTAGATATTTGTGACTTTTTCCACATCCTACAGTCCTCGGGACACACTCATGGATCCATGGAATATGTGTGTCTATGCAGGTACTACATATGGAGTGTTTCTCCGAAGTTGCCAGCAGTAGTTGGCAATCATTGCTGGAATCCAATTCCTTTGGTAGCATTTTCATGTTGTAGATATCTTGCTGTAATCTCTCACTATGCTCATATCTGGCATCTCCAAAGCTGCTTGCAAAAATCCAGATGACTGCGAAGTTGCATTTGGAGTGACATGTTGTGTCCCATATATCTTAAGTTTTCAAACATATTTTCAACAAATGTCCTGTAGTCTGGTGCCTTATGATTGCCAAAAAAAAGTTGTCAGCAACTACTTTAAACAACCCCCATTCGGATTTTTCATTCCGCCTGAGTAACAACAAAATTCTTGTCCTTCGTAAGATTATCATCATGAGGACCAACAAAGGTACTTTACTTGATTTTTGATTCATTGACTTGTGGGAATTTCTGCTGCAGATATTGAAATTCCTTTCCATTATGGCCCATAGCACTGACAAAATTCATCATCATTACCAAGCTTGATATATACTGGAGGTAAATATAATTTTCTCTGGATGTACGAGCTGTTCATTTCAGATGTTTTGGTTTGTCCAGGTTGAAATTGCTCATGTTGGGTCCATTCTTCTACAGACGAGAGACTGTGTGTTGCAAGACTGTTCCATTCACATAAAGAGCAACAGAACTTGGTAAATCCATGCTGCATTCTAACAAGTAGAGCTATGACTTTCAAATCTTGGCAAATGTTCCAGCAGTGTATTTTAGTGGTCCAGAGGCCAACAGCATTCTGCAGCTGCCACCAGTCTGCAGTGGCCCTGTGGGGTGATATCCCCACCACAGCCAGGTATTTGCAGTGAAGCAGTTGGGTTTTAACTCGCCAATGCTGCCCATCCATTGTAGTGTCCCTGCTAGCAACCCATCTCCAGGCCATCAATCATAGTGGCACGGTGGCTTTTCACACTGGTGCCTAGCAATTGCAGGTGCTGCAGCTAGCAGTTCCCAACTGTTGACACCCTCTCTATAGTAAAAATTTGTTACTTTCCAATTATTTAGACTGAATTAAGTTTAGTAAAGTGGAGGTGAACCACTATACCATGTATAACAAACAAGAATATGCAACCACAATAAAACTGAAAGTTCAACTGGTAACTAACCTTGCATTGTATGATCAGACACACATAGGTTATGATATATTACAGGTCTAATCCAATAAGGAAACACTGTATCAAATACTCTTCTCTTATTGTTAAAACAAGTACTTCAAATTCTCTGCTGCCACCACTTAAGGGAATGATACAGTCTATTCAAGTTTCACAGCACAGGAAGATTCTATCTCACTGCTCTTACCATGCTTGCAAATGCAATATTAAAATGGTTGTCCCCAGAAGGTTTTTTTACTCTGCTTGTGGTTACAATTTTCAAAAATTGAATCTATTGTGTAATTTAGGATTTCAACAGAAACTAATGTATATAGATTCCAATCAAAATTTTCTTAAACTCCTGTATCAACAAGCTATTCATGGAGATGCTTGGGCTAGATATACATATCTGCACCTTTACCACAGCTGACATCCCAGAGGACCACAGCCAGAACACTGGTTATATCTTCTTAATATATATATATATATATATATATATATATATATATACATCTACTCTACACATTAAAAAAAACTAAAATTTTCATAATAGCACACAGTGTACCTAGTTATTGGGGTCTAACAACTATCAAGGCTGAAATCATCTTTGTGATTCTAAACTCATCCTACTTCTTTTAATTTAAACTGAATTTGGAAAACTTACTTCATTCTGGAAAGCAATGGAACCACCACACACCACTCACCTGGTATGAACAAGAAAATTGGAGCAAGCAAGCTCATTTTCGGTTCTTCAATTGAGCACCAGACTGGCATCTAGTCTTGTCAAAAGTTGGATAACAAAGACACTGCCCATCAGTTCTGCCAGCCAGTATATGCACTGGTAAAACTACTAGCTAAGTACTTTTTAGTCAGCTTAGCAACGGAAAGAACATAACTGTTACTAAGAGGATGCAACATGATACAGCCTTCTTGTTGTTAACATATGTAACTCACTCAACTCAGCTTATATCATAACTTCTTCTTCTTCTTCTTCTTCATCATCATCATGAACTATGTATGAAGGGTTAGGCGCAGTGCCTGTTCCTTAACCCTCGAGGTGCAGTTGATACTACCATGGGCATCCAGTTTCAGTATCCTATTTGTGTCCATTCCTTGTAAGAGTTGCAGCCACTTTTGCTGATACTGTTGTATTTCCCGAACACTGCTCTGTACACCCAGTTTGTTCCTGATGGATTGATACCTTTCCTAATCTTATTAATTGCTAATACATGTCTCCAAAATTTCATTTTTTATGCTTCCAGTCTTTGTTCATCTTTTTTACGCAGCATCCAGGCTTCACTACTGAATTTCAAGGCCGATTTAGGTGTAATATTGTGGATTCCTAATTTTCTTCAGTCAACTATAGGGTGTTTCATGACTTGTGGACATTACTGCAGGAGGTGATTCCTAAGGTCTTTGTGATAAAAAAAGTTCATATAAACATGTCTGATTTTGGACGGTTACGGAGTTATGGGCATTTTTTAATTCCCGTACACGCCCTTATGTGAACCACATCTTACGGAACCAGCTGGCGGGTGATGTACTCAACTTGGTGGCTTATCATTTGCGTTGCAAGCATTATTTTTGCCACCTAACTCGCCCACCCAGCTACAGACAGTCCAGTTTCCGTATCTCGACACTTGGAAGGTATTTAAGGAATGCGGGGAAGGTGGGGTGGGTGGGTATTTGCCTGGCCGGTGTATACTGCATGACTCAACTACTACTATGTGTTCAAAAGCCCTTATCACTTACATTACAGTGACTGTGCCAGCTCCTGATGTTCAGAAGAGTATGATGATAGTTTCGTAAAGGCATGGGTGGTAGAAGTGACAGTGTAGAGTGCCTGTTAGTCCTGTACGTATTCTAATCTCGGTGCGTCTGTTACATTCAAGATGCCATTTACATTTTCAGTTGCAGAGTATGAAGATATGATTTATGTGTATGGTTTTTGTGATGGTAATTCAGTTCATGCCGTAGCTGAATATCAGCAACATTTTCCGAACCATACAATACCAACCCAAAGTGTGTTTATTGGAGTTTACCAGACATTACGAGATACTGGTACACTTCCCGGTGTCCGCATTGCAGTTGAGCGTGATGTTAATGAAGGCATAGATGAAGAAGAAGGCATTGTTCAGATGGTACAGAGCAGTCCACTTGTGAGTACACGAAGAAATGCAAGACATCTTCGTGTTCCTCACACGAGAGTGTGGAGAACACTGCATGCAATGGGCATGTATCCATACCATGTGCAGTGAGTGCAACATCTCGGACCTGGCGATTTTGCCCATAGGCTGGAATTTTGCAAGTGGCTCAATGGCAGTCGCCAGTTGCATCGTTACACCCTGTTTACTGACGAAGCACAATTCAATCGCGACAGTGTCAATAATACACACAACTCTCATGTGTGGGCAGATGAGAATCCCCATGCCACTGTGGAAAGCAACTTTCATCTACTTTTAGTGTCAATGTGTGGTGTGCAGATCTGGATGATCAGCTGATTGGTCCTTTCATCTTGGAAGGCCGTCTTACAGGAGAGGCGTACCTCCGATTTCTGCAGGAGGGATTGCCCCGACGTTTGGAGAATGCGCCTTTGAATAAATGAGGTCATATGTATTTCCAACATGACGGAGCTCCTCCTCATTTTTCACGTGAAGTTAGAAATTTCCTGAACTGTTGTTTCCCTGGACGATGGATCAGACGTGGCAGTCCCCACAATTGGCCAGCCAGGTCTCCAGACTTAAGCCCGCTGGATTATTGCATATGGGGATGGATGAAAGAACTGGTTTACAGTGTGAAGGTGGGAACATGAGATGCATTGCTTGGTTGCATTTTGGATGCCGCAGACCGCATCAGAAACAGTCAGCAGAAGCTGCAATGAGCAACTTGCAGTTCACAACCCATCGGCAGCCTGTGTTGTGGCCGGTGGTGGCATTTTCAAAAACCAGCTTTAAACACAGATAAATTCATATTAAAAGTAATTTCACGAAGTTAACTTTATACTTTAAATGTGTCAGTATTATGCTGGTTTATTATTTTGTTCCATTTATTGTCAATAATCGTTACCTCCTATTCTAAGTTTCGAGCGGTCATAACTCCGCAACCGTCCAAAATCAGACACATGTTTATATGACTTTTTTGATCACAAAGACCTAGGAAATCACCTCCTGCAGTAATGTCCACAAGTCATGAAACACCCTGTATTTTCCAAATATTTCCACATAATGTCATTTACTTTATTGTGTGTCTGTAGCTTGTCTTCTAAATCACTTTTGTAATGTGATATATAAATTATTTGTTTGGCGTGTTTCCTATTAAGAATGGTTTGATACAAGGAGATGCTTTATTACCACTGCTTTTCAACTTCACTTTAGAGTATGAGGATTTACGTAAACCAGAATGGCTTGAAATTAAATTGTACATTTCAGTTTCTAGTTTATGCTGACAATGTTAATATACTAGCGGCTTCGGTGGTCTAGAGGTTAGCGTGCTGGCCTTTGGTACCCGAGTTCGCGGGTTCAAACCCGGCCGAAGCCGTCGGATTTTTCGGGCGAA
>JGI20166J26741_11654362_pt1 | contig 11207 bp, 9 predicted proteins | sample TergutCu122P5_FD_26741 | JGI IMG/M metagenome (IMG submission 26741) | reverse complement strand
AGGTTGTGGCTTCACTCTCTCAAGGTCGCACAGCTGCTGCGCAGTGCGGCTTGTTTACACACAAACCAGTCCCGGTCATATTTGAACCACCTTGTATTAACCAGCACCTCATGTCAACATGAATATATCCCTATGCCAATAAAAATGCAGCAGCAGCAGTATTGGTAGTGGTGGTGCTATCTGCAACTTCCTACCCATCAGGCCATATGTATTCTTATCACAGCTTCAACAAAGCAAGTCCCATTTACAAGGGGAGAGCACGGTTGTGCCCTCACCAAATTTTTTTAACTATGCTGTTCTAAGGCAAAATAACAAGCAGTATGACCCCATATTCAGAAACTGTGGAGAAAAATGGCACTGAAATTTTGTATCTAATGTGTCACCCCTTCCAACCCTTGGTAGTCAGGGGTAAAGGCACAATACAACATAAATGTTACAGGTTCAAGCCTAGTAGGCAAACTTATTTTCTTTTACTCTTTAAACTATATATTTTTTATTTTTCAGTTTTATTAATACTTCACTTTCTTTTATATTACTGTAATGATAATCTGTCATACATATAATGCCATTTAATTTTGCAAATAATATGGAATAGTGTGCTAATTTACTATTACTGACCATAAAGTACACATTATTAAAACCCTGTTAAAAAGCTGCTCATGCACAGCTTCCAGAATCTCTGGGTGGATGAGATGCGGTGACAGTAAAAGTCTGTGCTCAGGGAGTCTGTACACAGTAAAAACTACACTGACAGAAGGTGACCTATATTTATAAAAACAATACTTTATATGCATTTAATTTTCTGCATGCTTGCCACTTATCCCACCTTCTCAGTTTAATAACAGATCATACATCAGTTCTGTAAAATTGAAATTAAACCTAACCCAAAAAATCCCCCCCCCCACAAAGGGAATGCGTACGGTATGCAATAATCACTGTGTTCACTTCAAAAACGTAGATGCCTTCTATACTCAATAACATACATTTTTATGCTCTTTCCAGCTCAATTCTATGTTGTGCATATATACACAAACTGCAAGATTCCTTACCTGATTGACAAAGCATTGATTACTTTCAACTGTGGGCAAGACTCTGCAACTCTCTCAACAACTTGAGCTGGACATCGGCACAAGTCTAAACGTGACAGGCTTGAAGCATGAACAATAGCACGACAAAATTCATCCCACATGGAATTGGTGTCTTCATTTGGTACAAGCATCTTGCGCAGGTCAAGGTGTTGTGTCTCATGCCTGCACAAGCTCTTCACAAGGCCTTCCCAGTCACCAACATGTGAGTTCTTCATCCTCACTATCCGCCACTAAAATATTTCAAACCACTATCAGAACTGCTTGCCTAAACCATGCAATAAAATACATCATTAATACATAAATACATACAGGAAGAGAAAAGAATGCAACTCTGTGAACTTAATTCAGTTAATTCAGAGACATTCAAAGTAAAATAGTATAGTTTCCATTTTTCTGACACTGCTCCAAGCTACTCTCCACAGTTTCTGTCCTAATATCAGCTACAGTTCTAACCCTTTCTGTTCTGGTATCAGCTACCATTCAAGGCCTGGCTAATATTTAGACACAGCCCCTTCACTGAATAATTATGTCATTACAAAGTTATTATAAATGTGGAAACATTAGCAATAACTGAAATGTCTGCCTCTAAGAAACCAGTCACAAAATTAGAATGTGTTAACATGAGAACAGTTGTGTGTACTTTTGGACACTCACCAGTGAAGGATGTGATGCCACATCATGCCACATGCGACAGACTCTAGCTGCACGCAGCAATTCCTGCACTTTCAGATACTGGAACACATGCAGCAGAGAAGAATATCCAGCACAAACATTCATCATGAAATACTGCATGAAGCGTCTCTCTGTCTCCAAGCTTTGTCCCTGAGAAGGATCACTGCTCTTTAACCGCTTGGCAGCCACAGGGCTATCGGACTCATGGCCAACCAACTTACGCTTCCCTTGGCCAACATCCTCACCATCTCTATAACAAGGAAACCAGGATATTATCTATCACAAACAAAAAGCTATTTACATGGCAGCACCATAATCTGTTTGTAATATCCCCAGGAACTGGCTGCAGACCCTCTAGCCTCTTAACCACATGGCAAAGGTAAACAAAGCTATTTCAAATTTTGGATGAAACCAAGTGGCTTCCTGTCATAATGATAAAGATGAGTAAGAAAGAACACAATAAACTGTTTATAACTCTATGAGTTCTGGCTTATCAGATGTGTGGGATAAGGAATAATCACAATGGATCCTGCCTATCTTGAACATGCAAATTTTGGTACAATTCCCACATTTCACCAGATTTTTAGGAAGTCTCCATCAGTATCAAATGAACACAATCTGCATTCTGCAGACAAAACAACAGTTTTATATTTCAGTATAGCTGTCTTATCATACTCCCTCTTCAGTTTCTCATGTACATCTGAAGAAACTTAAAATAACCTATTTTGCATCATAAAAATTAAAACATCATGTTGTGTGTTTATGTGTGTCTGTGCGTGCATGTGCACGAGCACACGCGCGCGCGCGCGCACACACACACACACACACACACACACAAAAGCATAAAATATCTTTCACACACAAATCTTATTTTGACTACTTGAAACAAATCACTTTACACAGGTCACTCTGAGACAAGTAACATAAAAATCATTTGAGTAACCTATAAGAAAAGTGATATGAGGACAATACCGAACAACAAGGTTACGATATTCTGGAATGTGATGCCATGCAATTGGAGAGAGAGGCACTAAAAAATCCACCTGCTGGGTAAAAGATGGAGATAGCAAGATAAAAAAAAAGTAATATATGACAAACTAAAGAGCATCCAGTTCCAAAAAACTGCTATACTCATATTCGATGCTGCACAAACGTAAAATAACAGACAAGTTTAAAAAATCAGTGTTATCAAACAGATACATCAACATAAACATCTTTGTGACTCTCAGAAATGAGGCGGGAATGAGTAGTTCCAAAATATGAGTAAACAATATATGAAGAATCATCTCACTGATTACCACCTAATGTATTACCCAAAGAAATGACCCTTCCCATCTCAATATACACATGGAAATTAATGTTGTGCTTCTTTCCCAGACATCATTGACTTATTTACATTATTATTTCCCCTCTGTCTCTTTCATAAGGGAAAAATCTGGAACTTCCATGTGATTAGGCATCACACCATGAGGTTTTACTGAGAAAAGGAGACATGTGGTCAGCCTTGTCTTTCTGTCACTAATGTCCACGGGAAGAGGCTGAGATATCCGAATCCACTGGACAGGAGGCTGGGTGGGCCTCAATCTGGATGTGACAAAAATTGAGCAATTTGTGTTTCCACCACAAAATGAACCCTACTCCTCGGTTTTTCAACCCACAGCCTAGTCACCTTAATGCCTGGGCACAAGCACACACTGCAGAAAAAAGGCAAAATGGTATGTGTGTATATGGGTTTTTTAGCATTCTCTTATTTGCTTCAGGTGGTATGCATGCACGTGTGCGTGTATGTGTACATACGCATTCGTAGTGTTACGTGTGTGTCAGGACTCGTCATGCATGGATGTCTTCTATTATTAAATGAAACCAATTTAAAATTACTCTTTACTGAAAGATAATTCCGCAATTCTTTCACCAGCTTAATTAGGCCCGGCAGTAGCAGTTGGAATAATAATAAAAATATGAAGAAATAGTAGTCTTCCAACTTTCCAGTTATGAAATAAATGTAACAAACGTAACTACCAGTGTCAGTCTACTTGACAGGGCACAGAAAGTTTAAATGACAAATGGAAAAATCATGTGCTAAATTTTACAAATTTGGAATTCTAGTGTGGTCCGAATACACTCTACTCACTGCAATTGTAAAAACTGAAGAAAAAACAACTTTGCTCCCTAGGATCTGGCATATGAATCAAGGACTTAAGGACAATCTTTAAATGATATCAATACCTACTACTGTGTTCTTTGTATGCTATATAACACAATGTTTAACCATCTTACTACCAGCCTCCAAGGGTTAGATATGATAGAAATTACATGTAGTTTATGAAGAAATTCTGAGATACGTAACAAATGGTGGAACCTTGCAAATGCAGTCGTGACCAACTAGTTGGGCACTTCAAACTACACGGATTAACATGTGCAAACTGCCAGTATCTTCAGACACCAGGCTCAGAGTTATGCTTCCATTACTACAACTCATAAATAAAGTAACTGCTATCGTTAAACATATGAGATGAGCCTGCTTACTAAAATTCTCATGGTTCTATCTTCCAGAATTTTATCTGCTACCCAAAACTACATGACATGCCCACACTTCACTTCTGCAACATATTAATTACCTTCTGTAGCAGAATTAAATAACCTTGAAACAGTTTGACAAAACAATCATAACAGAGTGCTCATTATGCTAAATTTAAAATACGGGACACTTAAGTTTTACAAACACTAATTTTATTCTAATATTTACTAATTTGATGTGATTTTGACCGTGCATCGTCATTAATATGTGGAAATAAAATGCCAACTAGATGCAACAGAGGTTTTTGTTGCGGATCTTATTGCTTGCTCAACATGTTTCGGGCACCACTATGCCCATCATCAGGAGCTCAGAAGTATTATACAGTGGTTGCTGCCTGTGGTCTTTCGTGCTGTGGTTTTCAAGTTGCTGGTCTGGTGTGGAGCTGAGGGTTATGTGTCTGGTTTCCAGGATGCTGCAGCTGTATAATACTCTTGAGCTCCTGATGATGGGCATAGTGGTGCCCGAAACATGTTGAGCAAGCAATAAGATCCGCAATAAAAACCTCTGTTGCATTTTATTTCCACATATTAATATTTACTCTTGGAAAATATGCGACAATAAAAGTATGTAGAACTGTATTGTTGACACCACCTCTGTTTAACAGTGAAAAGGAAACTAAAATTGACAGGAATGCAAATAATTTTGAAACACTACTGAAAGCTCAAAAATATCTAACACATGTGATCATGACTCATGTAAATTAACAAAAGGGAATAAACTTATTTATGTAATACACACATTTATTGCCACCATCATCAAATATAGACCAGAACAGCCTACTGGTCAACCACAGTTTACAGCTAGCTATTACATTACTAGTGACATTTTCACTTCATTCTATAATTCAAGTTTGTACTGTACCAGGGTCGCCCTATGTACTGGTAAGTCTGCTATGTGACCTTCATAGTTTCTGTTGCCACAGGCACAACTTAACACTCTCACTCAAGACCTTGTTCCTTGTGACTTTCATTTGTCTGTACCGCAAAACAATATCTAAAGCAGCGAGTTACTTCTAAATCTGACAATCAGTCACACAATACCCTGCCCTTTATGGATAATCATGTCCAGAACCTGTCATTAGCCCCTATCCTGCTTACCCATTTTCTTGCCATCTACCTCAAAATATGCTCCTGTCAATGTACAGCTCTCTGTAGGCTTTCACACCAAAATTCTGTATCTATTTTTCACTTCACCTACATGCCCTATGTGCCCCCACCCATCTCCTCCACTCGCTTGCATCTGCATGTACACAAAGATATGGAACAGAATGAGATTATGAAAAAAACTGCATTGATAACAGCTCAGGAATTTGTAATTTGAGACTCTTCTCTTTTCCAGCACATCCAGAGGGGCTCAGAGATCCACCCAGTCTCCTACTCAATGGATACCAGGGCACTCTCCTGCAGCTAATGTGGCTGCAGCATGGACTTCACACTAACCTCCATCTAGTACCAAGGTAAAAATGAGTGGACTTAAAACCTCCATTCCTCCAAGTTTCATGGCATATAAGGGGTATAACTTTATTTTCTCTTTTACCTTGCTACCATTACATTAGCAAATCATTTTTTTAACTGTAACAACATTTCTCATAAAATAATTGCAAAAATCACTTCTATTTTTACCAGCAATTTACAGATGTGTCCAGTTTTTCACTACACTATACTAGCAGCACCATGACATTGAGACCCACAGTGCACATTAAGGTAAGGCTTTCATCACTGTAAATGTTCTAAAGGATCATTATTTTATCTGACAGCTAGTCACATCCCATTGGCTCACGTACCTTATAAAGCTTCAGTGTGCAATGCATAACAAGTTAATCACATGTGCCACATACATATAAGCTGAAGAAAAGCATTTCCAGAACAGTCTCTGAACAGCTGTGCTGCCAGATGGCATGTGAAATTGTCTGAGCAAAGAGTAATATGAATAGTCAGATAAAATAATGTCTCTGTTGATTATATTATAAGCAGTATGTAATAATGCCTCATTCCCACAACTATCAACGTAACTGTGACTACATACAAGTTAAAAGCAAGCCATGTTACTCAGACAGGCCTTTTTGCTCAAGTATATATGCACACACGTACCTGAAGGTCTGACAGTGGCATACAGAATGCTGAAACATGCCACAATTTTAACTTATGTACAGAACATGGCTTTTGATGTAGCAAGAAGTCACTCTTATTATATACTGCTTTTACAAAGGTAAAGTGCCACATGTTTGTAACCTAAGATCCAAACTGAACCATCTAAACCTGAAGGGAAAAGTTAAAATAATTATCGTCTAGAAAGTTCCAGGAGCTCAAAAAATGTTTTGAATATTGTAATGGAAAGAAATAACAAACTCACCAATGAAAATCAAGTCTCATACAACCAGTCTGTAACCTGCCATGTTACTGAACCACCATAACTTCTCTATTTCTCCTCTAACACACAAGACAACGATCACCTCCACAGATTAATTTCCACCCTTCTAATGCCAGCACTTCAGTACAGGAATGTTACAAACACTTATGTCAATAATGTCCTGAACATGTGTTCAAATCCCTGGACTATCTGGTCAGAACCATATACAATTAGAGATTTTCAAAATATGTGCCAATGACAGGGAATGTAACATAAAAAACAACAATGTAATATATCACACTGTCTAATTTCAAGTGTTATGTCAGATCCCATTCTACAAACCTCTGTTTATACAAGCAGTATTAGAGGGAAATTAGGTTGTTGTTGCTGCTTTCAATAAATACCTGACTATTCAAAGACGTACAAGAAATTTCCAGCAAAGGAAATGCAAGCTAAATAATGGGGTTAAAACCTCATGTACTAACAAAACTGGGATTAAAGCAAAAGTCTTCTGACAAAGAACATTACAAAATACTTCATACAAGTTCAGAACTTTCCCAGGATTTGAACCCAGAATGCAAGTGTTAATTTAATTTCAGTACCATAAAGAAGCAAAGTAAATCCTTACAACAACACCACATATCATGTCAGCATTAGGCAATTTCAAACTGATTAATGCTGACAAGGCTATTCAGGAAGAAGACAGAATCGACATTAAGTAACAAGAACATAAATCTGGATTTTTGTGGATGGATTTGGACAAATAGGAATGTGATAGGATTTTATGGCCAGCACACCTACAGGTTATGAATCTGCAAAAAACAAAACAAATAAATTAATACACTAAAAAGAAGCACACAAACTTTCTGCGAAACTTTACACTGAATAATGTTTACCTCAATGCTGCTCCTTCTTTGGTTATCAGACCAGTTTTCGGTACGCACTTCTCTTCTGCTGTTCAGCATATTTATAAACTTACAAAATGCCAGTACATAAGTAAGTATGAAACTAAGCACAGAAGTCAGCAAATGACACTCTGGAAAGCATGTGCTTCTTTTGTGTTGCTGTAATGTCAAAGAGCATAATGGACTAACCTGATCTGTCCATCCACTGTGTCATCTGCAGTGTCTCCAGTCTTGGCTGACACATCTGTTTGCCTCTGTGTCTGCTGAAGATTGCCAATGATAAAGTTGCCAGTCTGAAAACCTGGGGGGGCATTGACAATCAAATATTGTGGCTGTTGTTGTTGTTGTTGTTGTTGTTGTTGGGAGTTCTTGTTTGCCAAACCATCTTGTCCTGCTGATGATGTGGGAATGAATGTCGAACCTGATCCCACAAAAGGAACCAGCAACACACCTGGAGGATTCTGAAGACCTCCAGGAACTCCACTGCTCACAAGATAAGCTGATGGCTGTGGTAGAACAGGACTCCCAGAACTCACAAAATTTGTAAGAGGGGTTGTGCTCTGCACCAGATTGATAGTTTGTCCACCACTGGCAGCAGCTGGACATGGCATAAGGACCTGGGGTTGTCCAATAAGACCCTGAGGGCTACCAAGTACGGTGGTGGCACGACCAGTTGCATTTGTGAGAACTAAACTAGAGGAGAGAGTTACAGGAGCATTATCTACAACAGGAGATGGATCTCCTACCTGCACACAAGATTTTGAAGTGGGAGTTGTTGCGGTGGCAGCCATGGCTGGACATACAGACAGAACATTGTGTTTTGGAACAACAATGTATTTTTTACCACCTATCTGAGCAACAGACTGAACATTGGCAGGGTTTGGAGATGCTAAGGTGTCACTTACGGTATTTGTTGAAGAGATAGAACTGCTTAATGATGTTGAAACAGCATTTGAGGAAGTCTTGGCAACTCCAGTTGGACTCAAATGAATGGTGGATGATGGCGGAAGCCATGTAGTAACAGAACCCACAATAGTGCCCTTATTTCCAGCAGTCCCTTTCTGGCCCTGCTGAGGAGAAAGGACAGATTCATGGCTCCTTGGCACTTTAACAAAACGAGGGACAGTGATCAGTTTGCCAGACTCAACCATACGTGGTAAACGTTGTAGTTTTGGGGGAGAGGATGGTGTTGCAGCAGACTGGCCTGAAGCAGTGTCACTTGGAGTAGTCTTACTTCCTGTCCCAAGAGCACTGATTGGAGTCAGTGGTGGAGGAGTAGTCGAAGAAGCCAGTTTTGGGCTTGATGTATTAACCATCTTTGTGGCAGACGACTTTCCATCTTTTACTTCCTGCTGACAATTCTGTTAAAAGAAAACAGTACAGCTGTCCGGTGACCGTAGGAGTGAAATACACACAAATTACTGAACTCAAATTACCTACACATACTACACAGCAAACAGTAACTGACAAATTAAAATATGCTGGTAACATACATTAAAATAAATAATGAAAAATGAACATAGAAATGGACAAGCAAGTGTGTGTGCACGCGTGCATGCATGCATGCACGCACACACACACACACACATCACTATCCTGTGGCCACTCACTCATCTCATGATCATTACTTCTGACCTCTGGCATGTGCTACCAAAAATCCCAGCTGGTATTTGGTCCAGCCCTCTGCATATCACCACCACCTCAGTTGGTCTACCACCTTAATCACCTACACCTAAAATACAGCCTATCTTCCACCACAGCTACTCTTCTTTAACCACTTGACCCTGAAGATGAAGGCACTACAATCCTTTGCCATTTAAGAAAATATTTATCCTAAAATACAGTTTCACCACTACTGGAGTGTCTATATGGCAAGGGAACCAAATGGTGCTCATGTGGGTGGAAATGACTAATGGTCTAAGTTCTGTACCTACAACTACATACAGGGATGATAAGAAGGTCAAGTCAACCTTCAGTCTTGAGCTCCACATAGAGTAATGTAAGTCGGTAGTCCTGTGTAAATAGGAGAGATAACAGCTGGAAAGACACAATTTTCATACAAACATAGGACACTAGTATCCAACGAATTGGCAGAATTACTGAGATATAAGAAACAAACCTGGCTAATCCAGAGTAATATGGTATGATGTAATGGACGTTCAGCCAGTAAAGGACATGAAAAAGATGACTTCAGAATGGTAAGAATGATGGAAGAAGGTAAAATGAGAGAAAGGAAAACCTGACAGCCCCATTTGCGCACCCTGCCAGAAGGAGGACTGACCTACCTCAGCAGGTAAATAAAAACTGGAACAATTTGGGAAATTTCTCTTTACAATCTACCCACATCAAATTTTGTAAAAATTCAATCAATAGTTCTCACACTGTTAACACAAAGTTGGATTAAGCAATTTTAATAGGCATCACACAGGGATGTGAATGCACCTGCTAATGTTCACATCCAATGCAGCCACGAAGAGAGGCACATGTTTCCACAAATACAACAAAACACATGTGAAGAGCTGCTGATTCACAGTTTGTTCTACATGATAAATATCTAGTGCACATTTCTACTGATGTGAAACAGCAATGCTATATATTAGCAAGGTCTTCAGGAGAAGTCATTTCACTGACAAACTTCAAAAAGCATTTGAAAGTTTGCATTCTGTTACTTCCTTTCCTCCAAAAAGTTTTGATACATTATACTTTCAACCAAACTATCTGAATGGTTCTTGATTTCAAACTTGCGCCATGTTCTGAATGCTGTACGCTTTCTTCTGGGTAATTCCCCGGCGTCTGAATATTATATGCCAATTTTTGGAACACTGTCTGTTCCATCTTCATGGGCAGGTAGGTACCTACCCGCTATGAAGATGGAACAGTATTCTGAAACGTTGGCATAAAAAATTCAGCCGCCGGGGAATTACCCAGAAGAAAGCATACAACTATCTGAATGGTTTCAGACATTAATGTGCACATGCTGTTCTTTATAGTGTAATTTGTTTAGAAGTATTAACTGTATATATCCAATCAATATGCATAACCATTTTTCTGTAAGGACACAAGGTACAGTTCTGATATTAAATGCAAATAGTTTAGCAGACTGTACGAAGGGGTGCTGATAAGCCCTTAGCCCGACCAGGAAGGAAACAAGCTACAGCAACCAAACTCCCCACGAAGCTCAATACACTTCTTAGCCTGTTGCTCTAACTTTTGCCAGCCACTCAAAAAAAATTAAGAAGTTTGGCCGTCCAACCAGGTCTCCGCGGCAGCAATGATCTCCATGTCAGATGAAAAATTGCAACCTTTCAATTGTTTTTTCAGTCCAGGGTGGGTGATCAAGACACTGGAAGCCCAGGTAGGCCAGTTTCTTCTGGGTTACAAGTGCCCGGTTAGCCGGGGCATCGTCGTGCAAGAACAAGAACCCCTTGGTGAACTTCCCACAGCATTTTTCTTTCAAAATGTCCTTCAATTACACCAGCAGAGATGAGTAATACTCCACATTGATACTCTGGCCATTTGGAAGATAATCAATGAGGAGGGTGCCGTCTTGTTCCCCAAAAATCGAGGCGAGAACTTTTCCAGTGGATTTTTGCACTCGGAATTTTTTTTTTTTTT
>JGI20166J26741_11654140_pt1 | contig 11210 bp, 7 predicted proteins | sample TergutCu122P5_FD_26741 | JGI IMG/M metagenome (IMG submission 26741) | reverse complement strand
TCTTCATTAGGAACAATTTTCCAGCCTGTGAGGATTAATTCTGTACCAGATGTCAAATGCTTTTGTAATAATAAAAATGTGTTATGTGCACAATCAATGGCATGAAATTTCGTGCACCACTGTGTATGTTCTGAGGATCTTTGGTTTTAGTGTGGTTCCCTCTCCCAATTTTGTATAAAAGCAGTGATGAACTGTGAAGTTTCATGTCCTCTTCCTCACAGCCAGTTACTTATTTAAATTTTACAAAAAGGAGATAGAAGAATTTGTGGTGTTTTAATAGAGACTATTTAGTCATTGAGTGAAAATAAAGAGCAGAGAAAGTTACTCCTTGTAAAATGTGATTTGTAAATGTTTCAGTTTGTAAAATTTAAGTGCATAACAGTAATGTCTGTTAATTGACATTAGATCATCAGTTCAGCAACTCTGTTGTTAAGCACGAACAGTAATGAAAGTGTCAGTTTCTGGTACAAAGATGATCCAGATGAATCCGTACAATAAGAACCAACAGGATGCACTATTTACTTTCAGTTTATTTCAATAATTAACCTCTACATGTTTTGAGCAGGCTTTCTGGTCATCATCAGGAGGTACTGCTGTGTATATACAGCAATTTTGTGTGCGTGTATATATATATATGTATACACATACATATACATACATATAGTATACTACATGAATATACTCAAGTAATTTTAAACAATTTCATTATTTTCAGCATGACATATACCATTCGCTGTATATACAGATTAGTACCTCCTGATCAGTAAGCCTGCTCGAAACATGTAGAAGTTAATTATTGAAGTAAATTAAAAGTAAATAGTGCATCCTGTTGGTTCTTAGAAGTTCTTGCATAAGTCACATTGTGTAATGTGGCTATGTTGTGCCTTTTGTGACTTTTGCTCCTTCATAAAATGTCAGTTGTACAAGAACAATGTGTGTGCATCATGGTCTGCTCCAGATTGGACAAAAGTGTTACAGTAACCTGGGAGATGTTAAAGGAATTACACAACAGCCATCTCATTGGAAGAGTCTGTCATCTTCATGCCCACAGAAGGCCAGACAAGCTTGTTTCCTTGTGAAGTGCGTGATGACTTATTTTTAACATGTGTGTAATTGTGCATCACAAATTCATTCCACAGGAACAAACTGTGAAATGACATATCTATACAGTTGTTCTACAGTATCTACAGGCAAGTGTTTGGTGAAGATGGCCTGAGAAGTGGTGGACTGGAGATTGGTTTCTCCATCATGACAGTCTCCTGCTCACCCTGCATTTTGCAAGAGTTTATGGTAATAATGGCATTACCAGGGTTGCACAAATCTCCAGGCTTCCAGTTGTACAGGCAATTAAATATTTTATGGTTGTGCCTAGAATTTGTGGGTCATCAGTGTGTACATTGTGTCATGTCACCCATCTGGCACCTAGAATTTTGAGGTGGTTCCTAGAATTTCGGAAAATTTTTGCATCCATGGGAATGACTAGTCCCACACCCTTTCTACTCCCCAGGAGTAGCACCCTGTAACTTTTTCTTTTTCAGAAACTCAGTTGACACTGAAAGGGATGAGTTTTCATGACTTTAGCGTAATTAACAATTGCAGGCTACACTTGCAGTGTGCTGAACAGAAGATGTTGGCAGATATGACCAACAGTGGTGCAGTTGCTGGCTCCACTGTGTCAAATTGCAAGGTGACTGCTTTGAAGGGTACTGCATTTACTGACAGGTAGATGCTGATCTGATTGAGAAAAGAATATTATCCAGAAACTTTCTGACCATGTCACATATATTAGGTGCTTCTTTTGAGCAGTAGCTTCAAGGAAAAATAACGTGTTTCACCAAGATCCTGTACATGGAAAGTGTCCATGAAACAGTCAGAATTTTAGTCCCCTGAACTTTTCTGTTTAGGAGTCCCCTGAATTTTTCTGTTTAGGTATTGTACTTTAGTTTCATTTTGAACTATGCTTTTTTCTCTACATTATTTTAAAGTATCATATTGTGACATTAAAGAATGTTAGATCACGAGACTTTCTTCATGATGTTCATAGAAATGGTCCAGAGGACCTTTTAATCACTGAGGATGTGCATGTACATATTGAAACATCTGTTAATTGAGTGTGTTGGACGTGATAGTTCAGTAATTTGTCACTGTCACTGAATTTGACTTTTGTAGGAATGAATACGTATAAAAATGTTACCATTTTTCATGAGGTGCAACTACTTCTGCATATGAAAACAGCCTACAGTGCCTGAAAAGGAATGAGTATAAAAATGTGCATACTTTTGTAGTGAGGTACAACTACATCTGCATATGTATAGAACCCACTCTGAAAGAAAAGGGTATAAAAATGTGTGTCCCTTTGTAATGAGGTGCAACCATTTCTGCATATGAATACATTGTATAGTTACTGGATGAGATGATTATAAAAATGTGGGCCCCTATGTTACGAGGTGCAACCTTGTCTGCAGTGAACACAGCTTACAATTATGGTAAAAATGAATAATTCCTCAAGTATAATTTACTTGTTCATCAGTCTTTACATTAGCTTTGTGTCTCGTGACATGTGAGGAATTTTAAGAAATGTTACTGTTGTCCATGGATCTGCAGTTTTGCAGTTGTCACTTCATATTCACTTCCTGATCACTGTCATCCCACATCTCTCTTCTATTTGTATTCTGTCTCATCTTTTATCTCCATGTCCATGCTTGTGAACATGCCGCCTTGTTTTTGGTGTTCCAGTAGTTGTTTCAATTTTGTTTTATGTCTGAAGGTCTGCATGTCGCTTCATATTGTATGTGGAGTATGATAGAAGAACATATTTGATATAAATGGGGGAGAAGGAAATTTGTGTACCACATGATTGATGGCAAACAAGTACCCTTATTTATTGGAGACTGTTCAAACAATGGAATTCTATCCATTGCAGACAATTCTGGGAAGCTATTTTTGTTGGTGTTGGGGAGGAAGTAACAAATGATCATGACAGTTAGGTAGTGCACATGAAGCTATATGCATTGTTTCAGGCTGAGATATGCTACTTGAACAGTTGAAAGGGTGTGATTAGAAATACAACTTGTTATTGCAATTTATATAAGTCAGACAATTTTTAGTGTAAATAAGAATTATTTTGCAGTTTTTAAGATGGAGTTTTATGAGGCATTTCAGCAATATAGAGACCCCTGAACTATTAAAACAATCAACATTGATATAAACATCAGTGATGTCTGTACACTGTGTGTCTTTTGACATCTTTGTCTGAAGGTGTTCTGTATGTCTTATCTCTTTTTATGTGCTGAAGTAATATTTTAAACACTCAAGATGAGAAAAAATTCCAAGCATGTAAACACACCAGTGAATGAATTAATTATATTTTTATAAAGAAGCTCCTATTTATTATTCCATGATTTAAGGTTTCCCCTCATTTAATGTGCAGTTTTAGTGATCTGAAGTCAGTAATATCTGTTAAATATTCTCCATTTGTGTTCTTTATGGGATTGGTGTTCATATTTACTGTTCTCCAGTGAACCATAGGTGGGCATTTCACTGTTGTGACAAGTGTACAAATAAACTGGCATTTGTGCAGTGGAAAGAAAACTGACCCTAGCAATTATATATACTTTGCAGAAAAAAATTGACACTCACAAGTACAATCGTATCCATGTGCCCACCTACTTCATATACAAAACTAAACTTGCCATAAACCTGAAATAATACTTAACTTTTCTTAAAAGTGCTTTATCTTGCAAAAGTTGGTATACTTTATAAAATGTAAATCACATTAACATACGTAACTTCCATTAATCACATATTTTCACCATGGGGAATATTTAATGTAATACACTGAAAAATGTTTTCCACTTACATTTATATGTTGTGATATCTGTAGTTTGTGTCTGTGCAACCACAGATTTGTGTTTGCACTCAATGAACATTAAGGCTAGTGACTGTCTAGTATAGCAAAGAATGTGCTTGTAAAATATGTATATTCAGTTGATGTATGGGTTGTCTCTAAGTAGCTCTAATATGCTTCTTTCCACCTCTCCAAAAGCTTATTGCTGAATGCATTGTACATTTCACTAGCCTTGGTGCACACTGTATTGACATAAATGTCTTTAAGAACTGTAAATTTAACATTCCACCATCCTGGTCAGTAGTTGGAATTTAAACATCAGTGTCATTGATGGGTTAAACAGTGTGCTGTATTGAGTGAGTGGTACTTGTCAGGAATCTTATTTGTTACTGAATGACACTGATTCTGTACATCCAACGTAATTCAGTTCCAGAACATTAGCTAATGTATAAATATGTGTGTAGTGTATATGTTAATTGTAAGGTGGCTTTGTAGATGTGGATTCCATTGTAATGTAACGAATAATGCAGTAGGGGTTGTGGGTGTAAATTTTAAAGAATGGTCTGGTAGTATGATGTAACATCCATCTGTATTTGCTGAGGGAGTGGTGGTTGTGAATGACTGAACATGCCATGAAACAAATGACTGAGTGATGCAGTGGTGGTGCTGTGCATGTGCCTTGTTGTTACATTATGCTGTTATGTTATGGCATAAAGTGGAGTTGTGTACCAAGCTTTATATGACATATTGCAGTGCAAATACACTGTACAGTTGTTAGACCAATTGTTTTCACTGTACAACATGTCTGTGCTTTTACTGGTATTTTTGTAACTCCTTGTTCCTTTTCCATCATAATGATAAATTTTGATTACCCAAACGAATACATTCACTTTTAGCGAATGCTGTGCACATTTACAGGGGTGTGAAAATAAGAGGCAGATTATATATGTACGGAATAGGCTTCCAGGATAAGGAGATTGAACTTAGAGATGTAAGCCTTGCTAGAAGAATTTGAGGTCTTTCTTTTAAATGTGACTTTTTGCCTGATGAAAATGTTATGTTAGTATTTATCTTTATAATGGAGAGGATTTTTGTAATATGAATTTCATCACATAGAATATTCTTGGTATAGAAAGTCGGGTCTTGATGAATCTTACAGTGCAAAATCCCAATTTGTTTTCCCTTGTTTAGTGGATATTTTTTCTCATCCCAGCCAAAGGTGTATATAAATAATATGTTACTTTCCCATATTTAATGAATTTTGGTTTGGTAAATAACTATATAATGGAAGAAATTTTGCACCTACAGAATGTACAGTGATATTATGCAGTTGTGGTCAAAAACAATATTCACATTTAATTTATGCTGGAAATTGTTCACCTTCTAACCATAACCTTTGACAAGCGACATCTTGGTTGACTGCAGTTATGTACTGTACATTGTGTTCCTTATAATGCGTAAAAAGTGTTACATTAATAATATGTGGGTTGTTCATGGTCCATCACCATGCAGAATTCTGCAGGGCTATCATCTTTACTGGTTCATTTGGTGTGCCTATCAAACCAAGAAATGAATGTGAATTTCTCTTAGTTTAAATGTCTTTGTTTTGTATTTTACCAAACATTTACCATAACTGAAGTTTTTATTTTTCAAAGATTTGTCAATACAAGAATCCAAGGTACTGCATTAAATTGACATAAGCACCACTCTGACGCTGGAAGATTAAATTTTTCTGTTGTAGCACGATATTCTTTTTGAGTTTTATGCAGATTGATTATTTAGTTCAAATGCTATTTTTAGGGGACACGAGTCTGAGGTAGTTCTTATTGCTGATTTTGATCATATCTTATAAATAATATGGATTACAATACTGCATTGTTTGTCAGGTAATGTACTCTGCTGAATATGCAGAAAAAAGCACCATGGATTAACCCCTGACACATCTCTCTGCAGCTGTTGTGTGGTTTCAGATTAGTGTAATATTATTATAAGACATCTCGGCTTGTGTTACTCATTTTATACACAGCCATGTAAGAGTTCTTTATAAACTGATGCTGTATGTGACTACCCATATTAGAAGATTGATTGCAACCTAAAGGTGTGTGCAAAATGAAGATGTGTGCATGAAGGAATTTTGCAGATGTTAACTGTACTTTGCTTGGAATGAAATGCCGTGTTTGTTGTCTGTAGCGTTTGTAATATGGATGTCAATTTCTACAGATGTCTTACATATTTGTACTGTATTTTCAGAAAAGCCAAGTAACTGAGCTAGCGGAACAGTCATCAGGCCGTTCTGTTTTGAATGAAGCAGCAATAAGTAATTTGATGCAGACAGCAGACGATGCAAACGCAGGACTGGTCATTATGAATGTTACTGGTATTCAGAGATTGTTATCATCTGGAAGCACTACAGTGGTTCACAGAGATGTAATAGAAGAAATTCAGCGGTCTTCTCCAGAGAAAAAGTTTATCCACTGTGCATCTGAGAAAAGTGATCAGTCCAGTTCTGAAAGTGTGACCTCTGTTTCTGGTTGTTGTGGTGAATCACAGTCAAGGTCTCATTGTGCTGTGGTAAGTGTGTTGTAACTTCTGCTAAATGTAGTGGAAGGAAAGACACTTGTAATTTTAATGTAATATTGGTTTTTTGCACCACAATATTTTCCTTTAGAATATTGGCATTGTCTTGTAATCCCACTGCCTTTCATGCAAAGTGTCAGGCAAACTATACCTCCTTCGTACAGCAAAGCAGTACACATTTATGAATTTCCTGTTGTCATCAAATAATTTTTTCTTGTGGTGCAGCATCTCAACTTGTGCCTAGGCCCCCTCATTGTTGCGGTTTCTGGAACACAAACAACTAGACATACACCTGGTGGGACTCCTCTGAATGAGTGGTCAGCTCATTGCAGAGGCTGCTACCTACCCATTGTACTATGCACGAGAGACGAACATTCATGCCTTTGGCAGGGTTCAAACCTGCAATCCCAGAAATGGAATGACTTCAGAACTGTGCCTTAGACTGCACAGCCACTGGGATTGACCATACAATAAATTATGTTGTAAGAATTACATGTTTTTTATGACAGGAAGAAAGATCAAAATATTGTTCTGGTGTGCTTATGTTAATAGTGCACGAAATTATGTACGTGTCGGTAATACAATTTTGATTCAGATTCTTACACCATGTTCAGTTAACCAATATGTATATTTGTATGTTATGTGGTATTGAGATGTGTATCAGATCCAGTTGATGATCACACCACCATTCAAGAGCAATGTTAGTTACTTACGTAATGTTGAGTATGTAACCTTATTACATTAAGATGATTCATCCCCATTGTGTTATTAAACTACTATATATATATATATATATATATATTATTCAGTATACAGTCATACACAGTCTCTTAGTACAAGTTTTTAAGGCGACTTGTTTCAACTTGATATGAGCCATCATCAGGTTTGTAGAAAGAAAAAAGCCTGATGATAACTTACACAAAGCTGAAACTAGTCCCTAAAATTTGTACTGTAAGGTTGTGTATGACTGTGTTTAGTATGTATATTATTACTGTAGGAAATATGAGTGTGTCAGAGATGTGATGCCATGTAGTATGGTAGATATCTACCTATCTTTCAAACAGAACTGCTGCCTTCATTGTCAAGATATATTTACTTAATTATTTGTCTTTTGTGAATCATGGAGGCAGCAGATTCTTCAGAATTCTTGTACACGTCTACTAGACTATATGGCTTCACATTCCAGAGTACAGTTATCTTCATATCCACTGATATGATAACTGCAAAACTCACTCAGTGGCACTTTGTAGATATATACTGGAAGAAAGGATTAAAACATTCGTCTTGAATGACTCAGGAAAAACATTAAAGACCTCTTGGATAAGTGGTCTGAGGATTTCAGCAAGAGACTTGAATGTGAACTACATATTAAATTGTTCATTCATGACACCAACAAATGCATCGTTGATATGTACAGTTACAATCTCATATTGCATGTAAGAGTGTTATAAAATTGTATTTGTATATAAGAAAGGTGCATTTATTGATGTTATGAATGAACAGTTTAATTCAATCAAAATGCATGGAATAAAGAATGTCAAAATGAGCTAGATATGTTACATTATAATTACCAGTACAGTATAGATGATAAAACTAAATTGTGTAGTTATATTGATAACTAACAAACAATATTTTATTCAGCTGGAGGATGCAACTGGTACTGTTGGGAGTGGATGTCTTCACCAGCCATTAAGAAAGAATCCAACAGAAGAATTGCAACTGACAATGAGAGCAGCAACCTGCATATCAAAAGACAAACACATACAAATACAAAGTACAGAAGTAGTTAAAAAATGTACTGAAGCAGTGCAGCAGAAAGATGGAACTGAAGAATCAGCATCTGCTGATAAGGATGCATTGTCTGATTATACAGCAGCAAGTACTGTAGATAGCTGTAAAGCTGGGGAGTCTGATGTTGAAGAGGAAGAGAACAGGCGTAGAAAAAGCAGTATTGATGTTTCAGATGAAGAGATTGGTTTTGTGAAATTGTAGTGAATCTGGTAATTATTGCCTTGCTTCAGCTGCTTCACAGAGCTTTAATTAAAATATAATTTTACTTAATTGAGGCTTATGTCATACACTTAGGTAACAGTTTTTAATTATTTTATTGTGCGTATCATATAAAATTGCTTGCATACAGGCTGGTAACTTAAAATTATTACAACTTGAATTCTAATACAGAATTGTGTAAGAGTATGGGACATAATGTACATAATGGGTTGAGATTCTGGCTCCATGCCTTCGGTAAGTGTTATGTATAAGACAGTCAGTGTACATACAATGTAACATGGAGGGACATTTGCTTAACCATTGTTTCTCTGTAAAATCATTCAGTATTAAATATTTGATTGTGTTTCAGTATTGTTGCCTTAATTATCTGACATGCAAATTGCGTCTCTCCTGCACCATACTATATTGTCATCTGTGGCCTGTCTGGTTCTACCATATTTTCCCACATTATGTCATAAGCATTAACATTTTTTGGAAGAAAAATTGTTGAATGTAAAGTGTGTGTCTCAGCTTTTGTCTGGAACATTTCTCATTCTAATTAGAATTCAGCAAGACATAAATTTACATAAGTATGCATGTAAAGTACTTGTTATTCTTGTCAGATTTTAATCGAAATTGAATTTTCTGTACGTATTTTCAAAGAGTCCTTAACCATCAAATCTCATTGAAATCTGTACAGCGGGAGCTGAATTGTTCCATGTGGACAGACAGACATGATGAAGCTAATGGTAACTATCCATAATTTGGAAACATGTTTAAAGACTCAATTTACTGTCATAGAGTGTTTCTAGCCTTCTGTTGTTTGCTGGATTAAAACTGTGTTTCAGCCGCTGAATACATTCCAGTATACTATTTGTCATCAGCTCATCAGGTTTTTTGCTTGATGTTGACCACTCACCTCCATATAGTGCCCAGATTAGAAATGAGTGGAGCTGTGCCTCTTCTTCTTCTTCTGTATGCTTTCATGGCATGGATAGGGACAACTTTGCTTTTTCAGGTTTGTTGGGTTTATGTGGTTGCATATTTATTACCTGGAATGACTGGAATATATTCACAATGACAAGGGATTTGGATTTTGTGCACAAAGTGTAATGATGTGGAATGAAGCTGTATAAAACATGATGCTGTTCAGTGCTGATGTAAAAATAGTTCATTGCTGAAACTGAATGCTTATGTTGAGCTCATCATATTATTTACTTGAAGGTCTATGCATGGTTGTCCTCCAAACAATTATAAATTTAAGTGTTGTTCTGTGTTACTTTGGTAGTTGTCTGTTGAAGTTTGGAGTAGTTTCCTGCCTCTTCTTCAGGATAACCAAAGAAGAATAAGTTGCAAGGAAGAAATGGTTTTAATGTATGGGAAGAAATTAGGTTAGGCAGTTGGGTTAGTGAGCCAATAGAAGTGTGGAGAAGACAGAGTCATGGGTAGCATATGCAGAGGAAAGGAGAATGAAAGTGAAGCACTGGCAGAAAGGAGCAAAGTAAGGAGGAAGAAGAGCTTGGATCCTTTGGTCATGAAAAGGGCTGGAGTGCTAGAGTTTATCCTTGTGGAAAGATCTCTTTCATTCCTTTGGCAAGTGACCTACTTAAGACCAGGTGATCCTCCATGTTGATGTTGGGCTGGGGGTAGATCTCAGTTGTGTACCTTATGATTCAGTCCATGTATTGTAATTTGGTGGAAAGGATCTTGATGTCTTGACTGCAGTTTCCCCAGTGACATTACGTGTAGACCACATCCTGGATGGAATGGAAGAAGGTGTAAGCTTGCTACCCATTGAGGCTGCTGAAGAGGTCTATCAGGGCCTTCGGGGTTTCTACCAGACCGGGGGACAATCTGAATTGTGCTGGAAGGAAGTTATGGCCCTGGGAGTACATACTGACCTCACCACTGTCCTGGCTGATCTTGCAGATCATGGTGTCATTTCCAAAACACCAAGATATTTTCCATCAAATCCTGAAACCCAGATCATGTGGGAGGCCATGGGGATTGAACTGCCTCCCATAGATGACCTACTTATGAGCAGGTCATGAAAACTTATTCATGCCTTGAAGGAATAGAGAAAGCCTTGCCATGAGGATACACAGCTGTAGCATTATGGACATTTTCAGGGCCACTAGACCTAGTCTCTTTTTTTATGGGACCATCCTTTCATCTTATTTTATTTCGCTGACTCTCCTTCTTCCTTAGTTCCTCTACTTCCTTTTTTGTCACAGTGCTTTATTTTTAAATCTCCTTTCCTCTGATTATTCTGTTTACAGTTTGCCCTGTCCACAGCACCACGTTTTTTGTTGGCTTGCCACAACAACCACCCAATATGCTTCTTTTCTATATAATGCAGCCATTTGTTCCATGTAACTTAATCTTCTTGGAGTGCCCTGAAGTTGGAAACCGTGAGCTCCTCTGAAGCTCTGGTAACTAATCAGCAATAGACATAGCATTGATCTTCATCAACAGTTGTGTGCATGCCTTAAATCATGCAATGTATACATTGATTCTTTGTGCAGCATAAAGATCAGTTACTGACAGAATGTGTCAAGAGGAGCCTTATGAGTAATAAAGAGTCTTGGGAGTTTTTTCAGAACTTATAAGTATGTCACACTGGTGAATGGTTAGGGCATAAAATTTATGTGAGTAAGTAGTCGGCCAGCATACATGTTGGGACACAGACATAGTCTGTATAATAATGGATAAAACACCAACACATGCACTTTTTACTCAACACTGTATTAGTCTAGCGTGTTGATTTCATTAAAATACATAAAATATTTAATGGTAC
>JGI20166J26741_11653807_pt1 | contig 11217 bp, 8 predicted proteins | sample TergutCu122P5_FD_26741 | JGI IMG/M metagenome (IMG submission 26741) | reverse complement strand
GATCATTTTCCTAGTGGAATTGCAGGTATTGTTGAACTGATTAACTGTACTTGGAAACTTAACTGAACATAACTGAATACGAACAAATGGGGGGGGGGGCAAAAGTTTCTTGGGCCCAGGGGCGTAAAGTACCTAAATACAGGCCTGCTGATATCAGATAGTTGAACTCCAGATAAAGGTTTGAAGTTCGGCTCTCTTAAATATGAAGCAGGAGTGCTACCAAACTGACTGCAGCATTTGGTAATTCAGTTCTCTGAAGATGAAAACATATAGAATTCTTAAGTTCAAATGATTTTAGTCAAGTTACAGGGGTTCTGGACCTAGATACTTAACACAAAATTATAAATTTTAAATAATTCATAACCATACACTAAACTGATTCACTATGGAGAGGAAACCAACAAATGCATATAAACTTTTAAGAGTATCTTGTATTTCATTATAAACATAGTAAACCTCTTACAGGTACCGTACACATTTTGACCACACTTGTGGCTATCCTCAGGGAGGTATCTCACAAACGATATATTATAAAAACTTCAAGAATCAATGTACAAAAGTAAAAAAGTAAGTTGGTCTAACATATGTATTAAAATATCAAATATCGATACAATTCTGTGCTAAATTCAAGTGAGGAACAAATGTTCCAAGTAGCTATTGTGTGGCACGTCACCATCCTGAAATTACAGGAATATGTGTGTGTAGGAGGTTATTATACATTGGTTGATAAAATTATATATTTTTGTAGATGTGTGAAATGGTTGTCAGTATGGTATGCACCATGTACAGAAGTTCTGAATTGTATTTCAGACCATATTTTAAAACTTGCTATTTTACATTTGTGCATTGATTCTTGAAATTTTTGTAATATATCCTTTGTGAGATACGTCCCTGAGAATGGCCACAAGTGTCATCAAAACATATACATGTAGAAGGCTTACCATGTTTATCATATAATATAAAATATTCTTAAATGTTGATGTACATTTGTTGTCTTCATCTCTGTATCAAATCATAATTTAAATTCAACAACTATTGCATCTTTAAGTTTACCTTTAATTCCCACATGTGACACAGCCCAATCATTAGATGTTTAATTTGCTTTCATTACTATTAATAACACTATGATGAGCGACTAACATATTTTCAAACATGCTGCACTTCCCCAAAGCATTCTAGCATACACACTTACAATATTTGTTAGATAAGGCCTACAGTAATCTATAATTCGGAATTTAGGTTGAAAAATTGCTTATACACAGTTAATTCCAGTCACAAGAGTAGACACCTGAATTTGATTGAAAAATTACATCCTTATTTCCAAAAGATTTTCAGCCACTGTGTTTTACAACTTGCCCAAGGAAATACATTAAATCAGGAATTAATCTAGAATACTAAACAGTAAAGTGCAGAGCATATAATTCAGTAATGCTTTACATGGTTCTCCTGTATACTGAATTGCTGTTATGCAGTATCACATGCTAGTTGCTGAGCCCGGACTTTATTCCATTCTATGGCTGCCTCCACCATTCCAGTACTTCGGAAGAAGTCAGGGGACACTATGTTGACTGTTTGACCCCATATTCCATAGTACCACGTTGTCACATTTTGATTCACCATGTCAGCCATACGACGCAGTCCACCAAACTCATCTGTTATTATCTGCAGTGCTGTTGGTGTCAATTCTGCCATAGCTGACCATCCATTGTCATTTGGTGGACTGCACAAATAAAAAAAAACCAAAGCTCACTTTGACAAACTTTGTGGATGACTCCAAAGTAGGTAGTGATTTATGCTTTGTCCATTCTTTCATACATAGCTTCATAAAAGTCGATGACATAGTTCAGAAGCTGAATTTGGACACATACAGATTTACACACACATATATATATTTTTTTGAACACACACATTTTTGACTTTGGAAATTTAACTGTCCACAGTTTGAGTGTCTTAGGAAATTCAGTAGGTCTGCTTGTGTCAGATACCCTAAGTGTCAGCATATGTTGCAGTTCTACACCTTACTGTTTGAACATATGAAAGTAAAAATGGTTGTCTTCACGAATACATTTCAAGGCCCGCAGGCTCATAAAACAATTGTGGAGCTGAATAAACAAATATAAAATTATGGCACTTACTTCTCCATCACTCCAGATAGATAATTGTACAAAGCATCTAATGTCTGTACATTTCCCCACTTTTGAGAGACAGCTGGCCACAAAATGTCACTTTTCTCCACCATCTGATCATTATTGTATGTCAGAAGAAGTCGTCTTTCTGTTGACCAGAGCTCACCCAGTTGTACATTCCATGTGAGGTTGGATGGAGCTGCAATATCTGCAAACTCTTGCTGCAAAACCTCAAGTAACTTCTCATGAATATCAAGCCCTGAACCAAAACCTGTTAAAGAATCCTCAGTAGAAGTACATTTAATTTAAATAAAAAGAAAATTCATACCGTTTTTTCTTCAATATTTTGGTGATATAAATTGAAAGCCATACAAATTTACAGCTGGTTCTTTATTCCATTGACGTCTTCAAGAACTACACATCACAGATGGTGCATAAGAGACAATAATCCTTTTCTTATTCTTATAATAAAAGCGAATGAGATGTACTAGTTCTCAAACTTATTTTGGTAAAGAACTCTACATGTTTTGGACAGACTTACTGTCCATCATCAGGAGTCTTAATACTGTATTCACAGCAATAGGTATTTTGTTGACTGTCTGCTAGCACAGAGTCAACATAACTAATATGACAAATACCTATTGCTGTGAATACAGTATTAAGACTCCTGATGATGGACAGTAAGTCTGTCTGAAACATGTAGAGTTCTTTACCAAAATAAATTTGAGGAACAGTGCATCTTGTTGGCTTTTATTATAAGAATATATCATGATGCACGGTCCTCTGAATGTCAAAATAATTCTTTTTTAAGGATTTGAGGAGTAACAGCAAGGAGCTGTTGTCACCTAGGGAACGTCCAATAATGAACTAATCTTGTAAGAGTCCATTTGGTCACTTACTTATTTTGAAATTAATTTAATTTTATACCACCCTCAAAAGAGTCAGAAAGAAACCTGGGCATCTGTATAAGCAGAATCTTATGTCAACTTAACTTATTAGAAAACCGTCAAACACAACAAATATATGAGGTTACAGGTTCCAGGGTGTCCTCTATATAATTCAACAGGACGAATTATATAGAGGACACCCTGTAACCTGTAAACTCATATATTTGTTGCGTTTGACGGTTTTCTAATAAGTTAAATCTTAACACAATGGTATGGAAAGCATAAAAAAAGAAAGAAAGAAAGAAAAAAAGAATCTTATGTCAGACAAACATATACAAACACATTTAAAAAATTTTGAATTCTCTACTTTATGTAAAAAAGTTAAAATCAATTACAATAATTTGGTTTTTTTCACATTTCTTGGAGGGGCTCAACCTTGAAAGTTTTGGTTTGGAAAAGTAATAAGTATTATTTCTGAAACATATCTGTTACCCAGAGTTTCATAAATCTCAGTGATCCAGGTGTTCAGTTGTTGGAAATAGAGGCCTTGCTGTTACAGATTGAATTGCACTGATGGCAATGCACTGCACAGTAACAATTCATTTTCTTATTGTTTCATTAAGTACAATATGGGATATCAAAACTCAGTACATGAGAAGAATATGCAGTAGAAACTTCTGTCTATACATTGTTCTCTCAGGAAGTGGACAAGATGACTTCTTGAAGTAGCATATTAGAAAATTTCAATGTTCACAATTCTGAACCAGAACTACAGGAAGTGATCTTCTACCATATTTCAAACTAAATTAAGCAGAGCTAATTCTCCACAGTAAGACTAGACAGTTGTTTTTAACACTACAGCATGGCTTTATTATGTCTTGAATGCAAAATATGGAAAAACTCGCTATGGGCTGGATGGTTCAGAGTTTGAATCTTGGTGGGTGTGAGGTTTGCCAGACTTGCCATGAGGCCTACCCAGCCTCCTGTAAAATAGGTACCTGGTCTCTTTCCTGGAGGGGTAAAGCAGCTGAGGCACAGCATTAACCACCCCCTCCCCTCCACTTCTAGTGCAGAAGATACCTCTACCTTTCGTCTGTGCCTGCATATCATGTTATAGGGTAATCTTTGAACAATATGGAATTATGTAATAAGCTACTAGTTTTTTTTTTTACCTGCAGGAAATTCATGGAAATCAAGAATCACAATCTCATGTGTGTTACGTAAAAATGTTTTTACATCATCAAAAACGATCTGCAGTGGATGGATGGGTGTAAACCCATGATTGACCCACCATACTTCATCTCTGTCTGCATAGTAAGCTGCACGAATGTCTAGGTACCGTACTCCATTGATCAGCTGGCCCAGTATGTCCTCCTCCTATAAATACACATAAAAGGGAGTTTTATATAAACACCCCTTGGCATCTTATTTTCCTAGTTTTAATCTAACCATTTTATTACAATCTGTCTTAAAACATATGAAACACGACAATTTACCACAGCAATCTGTATATTACATCAAAACTGGTCTAAAACACAAACTGCATTGAACTGGAAAATTTCTTCAGTCTTGTGAATATAAAGAGGACACTACTTTAAAAAATTGCCTGTAACAAACTGAAGCACTTTCATATGTGAAAGAAAGGATGAACAACGAATTTAATGGTAAATGCCCTATGTGAATATTTGTTTTCTATTCATATGATTTTGATCTGTACTGTGTGCCCTGGAATTACACTAAAATGGAACATTCCTTTAAAAAGTATGAAAATTAAGTCTGAACAAAACATCTACAGAAAATGTTACAGATTGATATGAAACGTTATTAGAAAAGAAAGAAAATTGAAAATGGGCACTGTTTGGTGACACTGTGTATCATGTATATAGAACGAATCTGGAGCACAAATATATATGTATTGTTAGTCTGGAAGAAAAGTGACGCAACTCCAAAAACATGTAACTGAACATGCAACACTGTTCTCCAATCACTCAGAAGAACAGTGACACTAGGGCTTCCTCATGACTAAGAGTCTTACATTAGTTGTGCCACATTTCCTGTTTAAACAAATCAATTTTGGCAGTTTTAACAGCCGACTCCTGTACAGAACTCATAAATTGCATGTTTTGAGCTGTGACACTTTTCTTCTGGACTAATGATCATATGTAAATATGTAATTGGAACAACAGCTGCAGAAAATCTGTAAATTGAAAAGGAAAAGCATCTATATAACACAGAACTGATGTGCCACAACGGGTGAGATTTATATAGAATCAAGAATGTCTTCAAAACAATCTGCTTATTTCCCTCTACTTCTAGTGGTGAATGTAGTGGCAGGAAGGAGAATGGGGGGAAATTATCTGAGAAAATGCAGAAACTGTGGAACCAAATGCCCATGACCACACAGTATTTTTACGGTACTTGTGACAATTTGTATGGAAGCAACACTGTCACCATCTACACAATGGGGATATCTGAGAAAATATGCCTCTTTTATTGACACAGTTTTCCTTAAAACAGAAATAAAAGAAGAGCTAACTAACAGTTTGAAAAGTCTGCCAAGGGCATATTTAAAATGGGCCATGGCTGCTACTTTTCAATGACATATTCTTGAACTACTAGCACACTCACACACCCACTGCCTATCACACTGGAATTTGCAATGCTACTTATACAGTGAGAAGCTACATATGTGAGAGCAGTTACTGTCCACATCTGGAAGTTCTTACCTGTGTAATAGTATATTTGATGAGTAGACTATTTTCAGTTGAAGGATCAAATTCTTGAAATGATCCTGTGTCATGTGTTCCTGGTAAGAAGATCTGTCTCAGCATTAATGGAGACAGTTCACTTTCCATGTCAGACATCCAGGTGGGTTCAGTTTGAAGACATGAAGAGGCCAGTATACTGTCTCCACTTATATATGCTGCCCAGAAACCAAGACATTTCTTGGTATACCCTAAGTCTTGAGATGGAGAAGGTGTTTCATGGGAATCTGTTTCCACCCAACCTGATAAGGCTGGTGGTTGTACCACATAAAGTGGCTCAGATCCAATTGCAGGTTCTTTGTCAAAGAGACCAATCCAATCTCCACTCACTGGAGATGCATTTTCCCATGCAAGAATGAGACGTCGTGCTATGCCGTCTTTGGGAACAGATGAAACAATTACAGACACGCGTAGCTGTTCACTGGGACTTGCAAAAGCTATAATACATGCAGGGAGAAATTAAAATATTAACAGTTATTTTTGTAATAAGTTATGGCTTCAAGCACCTAATGTTTGTGTTGGTTTTCCATACATCTTATACACATGCTGTAAGATACAGGTGAGCCAGGCAAAACAAACATATACAAATCTTTTCATTTCTGTATTGCAGATCCTAACTACTCATGCATTGTTACCAGATACTCCAATAATATGTTTCTACTCACAACCACTTCTCCACAAATTAAAGTGCTTCCACATCTTTAGCTGCTACTTCTGAATATTGTTTCCATACACTACCTAAACTTTATTAATTACTTGTCCACACTGTTTATAATTTCCAGACCCACTTTTTATACTGTGCACATTGAACAAAAATTGTATCTGTTAAGTATCACCACTACAATCTAAAAGCTTAAGTGTGATGCTTCCACATCTTCTTTAGGCCATTTACCATTTACTTCACAATCATTAACCAATAAATTATGGCCATTTCAGCTAAGTTTTCAGTTTCAATGACCTGAACTTAAATGTTCATTTCTTATATGGTAGTTATGATGAATGTCTAGATTGTTAGTGAATCTGGACATGCACATGCCAGCGTGTGAGCACACACACACACACACACACACACACACACATACGTGCACACATATGTTCGCTCTTGTTTTTTCTTCACCTTTCCTACTCACTACTTCGAAACTGTGCTAGACATGTGGATCATGATCTCATATTGTCCCATGAGTCCAGTTTGTTATGCATCTAAGAATCAGAACAGAACAAACCACTGTTGCAGTGTGACTAGTAATGATCTACATAGGGCCAGACTTAGGGGTGGGCCAGCCAGGCAGCAGGCCGGGGCTCTAAGACCTCATTGGAATAATCAGAAACATGGTACCAGTAAACTCAGGTTTCCATAACAGACTTCTGACAAACTGGAATATATGAGTTTCCAGCTCAAATTCCATTACAATAGTAGTTTTTAAAATTCAACATGTCAAAACTATTAAACAAATGGACTTCAGAGAGGTCACAAAATACCAAAAGGGAAATAGGTCACAAAGCAATTTTCTTAACCTAGGGACAAATTATATAAATAAACAGACATAAATATAACACATTACTTATTAAAGAAGCTACAAAATTCATCAAATCTAATACAAACACAACTGAAATAAATAAAATTTGACTTTTCTATATATGTCATATTATTGTTTAAAACCCCTTTGTAGCACTTCACCAAATCATTCATGCATGAGCAGCCTGCGGTTAAAAAACATTGCACACTGCTCACATAGACTTTTAGAAGTAAATAACAAGTGTCAAAATATAAATTGAATATTATGTACATAATGTTCCATAGTGTGCCTTAAGAGTACATCAGCTCTACTCAGCAAGGATCCTGGAATAAGGAGCTATATTTAGTCCCTTACATACCTGTGAGGCAATGGATGACAATAATTTCCTCACTTTGAACACATCCAATTTTCATTACAGAAGTCTTAAGTGGACTTGCCTCAGAAAGAATTCAATTGTCAAACAAAAGAACAAGCTACAAGCTCTTCACAACAGAAATTTACTTCTTGAACTGGATATCTGGCATTTATCCTTGTAAATACGTGTTCACAGTCCTTATGCCATAAGAAACATTTCATGTAGCTGACTTACTCTATCAGAATTAATTTGCGTTTTAGTAACAAATATTCTCCTGTGTCATACTCACACAACCCTGATTTCAATAAGAACTCACCATTTGTTGAACATCTTCTGACTAACCCACCAGTAACCAAGTGCAGCAATGGCAGTAGTATGCCAAACAAAAGAATGCATTTCCACATGATATCAAGACTAACAACACAAGTCTTCAAAGGTAAATCACTAACAAGGCCAAACAGAATGACAGCTGTCACTGGAAGAAAGCAAAAATGCAGACCAGACAAAGATTTCCTTTATTCTGAGGGGCTCAACTGAGATCTGAGCACTAACAAAATTCTTAATGTCAGTGCATATCCAAATGAGGCTGGCTAATCCACTAATTTTAAACACAAATTGTGTAGGTACTACAACACATTTTTTGTACATCAAGTGAATGGGTTAATGACAATACTTAATTTTCAAACAATTCTAAACACTGGCAAAACTTAAGTTGCCTACCTCAGAGCAAATGAGATAGAGGTAACACTAATATCTCTTTTTGTCAGTGTGCGTATTTTTTTACCTCACGAAGGCTGTTCGTTATGTCTGGGTTGAAAGTGTTAAGTAGGTATGGATTATGTTGTTGCAGAGTAGGTAACAAACAGATGCTCTTCTGACTGTAAGGCAAACACTGCCAACTGCAAAAATATGTACCATCACTAAACAGATATCAACACAAACTTTATGTAACTGCAGGGAAAAACAACATGTGCAATTAATTTCACATGTGTTCACCTTCAAATTATATTGACACAAACTTGCGTAAAACAAAACCCAACATATTATTAGTATTTCTACCATAAAACAGAACTAGGATAGAAAAGAGAACTCTAAAGTGGAATACATGTATAACCCAAATGAGTTATTTGTGATTTTGCATACCTCTCAGCTCTGCTCCTCAATTGCTGGTGGCACTATCTAGTAGCATTGTTAAAAAGGATGTTTGCATCCCTTATTATTTTATCTGAAATCTTACACAAACCCAGTACAGGGCATCTATGTTAATTATATTACGAACCATTACTTCAATCATCTTTATTTGCCCTTTGGTTGCTATAGCCTACAACTGTCTATATAACATCATACTTCAATCTTGAACAAACATCAAATATGTATCAATCATAATACATTTCATTATGTTTTCCATAAAACTTAAATTATTGAAGTCAAGTAGTATAGGTTTTCTTGCTTACATAGCAGGTGTTGATCAAACTGTAAGTATTCTGGATTTGACAATGCACATGACTTGAACCAGTACTGAAAATCAAGTACTATTTGAATAGAAAACTACACATTTTCTTCATAAACAGAAAGAAAACAATTAAATACCAACCACTAGGTCTGTTATGTTGACGATATAAGCAAATGAGACAAAAGATTTTCATGGCCATCAGTAGGAAGTCTGCTTTCTTCTAGGATACAATGTTCTGCGGTGTTGTAGATATAAAGCTACATGGTGTCACACTTCAGTTTATGCCATGCCCAAAAAATCTACTGTACATAATTTAATGACAGATCTCTCTGTACTGCTGACATTGCTATGAGAGTAAAATCTTTCAAAATGAGTTCCTTTAATGAAAACTTTGTTTCTGGAAAATGAAAAAGTGAAAAATATTTAAGGACAATATGGCAGTCATTTCGACCAACAAATTATCTTGGGAAGTTCCGCGTTAGATACAAACTCCAATTTTTTTAAACCACAGACTTGGTTGGCAAATAAACATTCAAAAATGCAATGGAAGAATGCTTAGCTGACTGTCCTGGAGGAACAAACTGTTACATAAAAAATGAGGATTGGCATGTTTGGTCTTCCATTGTTTATATTTGTGCTTTCTTCCTACTGTGTCAAGGACTGGACTTCACATCGGACACTGGTGTTTTGTTTCAGAAAACCCAAGTCTTACCACCAGCCATTATTTCTTCCGAAAGATAATAGTCCTAGTGCAATATCTAGACAAAATTATTGCAATGCATACTGTGCTGCCTGATAGATATTCTAGTATCATTGTGGCACTGTCATATTCAGAAATCTGGTCATAATAAATCTCACAATTCCCATACTTCCATTCAATCCTCTTCTGTCTTCTGGAAAGTCAAGTGATTATGTCTATTTCAGTTACCTATGCCACAGTGTGATCACTTCCTGAAGATTATCAGTGGATACATCTACAATTATGTGCAGTGCCTTCCGTTCCATATTCAGACTAGTTAACCCACAAAAATGCTTTGGTCTATCACTCTTCCTTCTCCATAAACTTTCATATTATTTTATAAATAACAGCATCATTTTATTTGTTCCCCAAGAAGTAAAATGCTGATAATCTATTCTCAGCAGCCTGTCAACCATGTTTTAACAGAAAAAAGAATGAATCAGTAGAACACTTAGTGCAACCACAAGGCAGAAACTGAATCCCACTGATCCAGATGACAATCACCAAAATCTGCCCCTTTCAGATCCTGATACAACTTAAGGTGGTAAAGGAAAACCTATTCTTGTTGAACATTTTAAGAATAAAGAACCACTTGATATCCACCTGTTGAACAGCGGAACTGGTGCTGTCATCAGGGTCATCAAAAACCACATCCAACATTTTCCTGCACATCACCACTTCTAATGCCCTACTAAACATTGTACTGTGTGTCAAAGTCTTGTCTTGCCTGCAGAGAATGTAGCTGCACTGTAAAGTCCCTTTTCCAGATAACTTTTCTGACAGATACACTGTGCTATGCTAGCATTCAAGTGCCCTCATCGTAAACTAGCAGTGTATTAATGTATCCATCATGTAAGATCATTGTGCATACAGTTCTATGCAACTGCAATGTCTGGTATGGTGCACTGTAGTCATGTAACACAACAGCCATAGGAATGATTCATTAAAACAGACTACAGAGCCATTCAACAGCCAAAATAATGTATTTTCATTGCTGTCTGTACATTCAATTTGCACACTGTCAAACCTTAAACATTCAAGCAAGTGTAAGTTTTATCATTTCCTTCCGTCCAATAACTTTAATGTTTGTTCCTTTTCTTAGGTCTGTGTGCAGTTCTTACTCCTTGAGTACACAAAATACCATCACATATGCAACACACATCTCACTTTGTGACTGACAAATGGTACAGCAATACCTGTTCTTGTTAAAATTCTTTTCTTTTTTCACTTCATCCAATGCCTGATTTCACACCTTCATTTCTGAATGTGACTCTCATCCATTAACCCTTAGGCTACTAATGTCATATATATATGGAGCTCCTAGTAAAGCCAGAAATGCTAACGTCGTATATATATGGACCTACGTTTGGCAACG
>JGI20166J26741_11653696_pt1 | contig 11218 bp, 11 predicted proteins | sample TergutCu122P5_FD_26741 | JGI IMG/M metagenome (IMG submission 26741) | reverse complement strand
GCCAATACGGTTGGAATCGCTCTCAACTTTTGTGTCCATACCAATAACCAAGCAACTTTTTAATAGCTTGCCAAAAATTATCAAAGGGCAATTTCATTACTTGGGACTAGGCGAACAGTTGGAAAACCCGCTTGGCGGCGGGGAATTTGCGGCGGGCACCGATTCCGAGTGCGCCTGCGGAACCGAGAACCCAGAGCGCGAGCGTGGCCGGTTCAGGAACACTCGAATTGTTCGCCTGCGTGATGTAAAGGAAGTCCTGCACCGCGGCACCGGCCGTGGTCGTGATCTGTATCACGAAAATACTGTAATTGCCAATCTCATTGTAAAACTGATTGGGATCATACGTTTGCTTCCAGTAATTTTGATCGCTGTTGATCGCAAGCAATCCGCTCAAAAAGGTGTTGGTCGTCCAATTGGCAGTCGTCATCCCGAGGAGGGCCCAGATCGCCGTTTGAAGATCGCTTGCCGAAGTACTGCGACTTGCGCTTGAACCGTAGGCATAATTGGCAAGCGTGCCGGTCGCAAACTCCTTGTACAATTTGGCAACGCCGAGATTCAGTGCCGTGCCGGTCGAGTTGGTCGTTTTGTTGTTGGCGTAATTCAGTACGCCATAAGATGTTGCCGAACTGAGTGCCTGACTCGTTTCGACACAAAAAGAATCAAAAAAGTTGGTTCCGGATGTGTTTCCCGAAACAAAAGCGTTCAAGTTGGGGGCGGTTGTTCCGGCAGTGATGTTAAGCCCTTTCTCATAGCCGTAATTGCCGGTAATGGAGAATTGAATCCCTTTTCCGCCGTTCAGGGCATTAAATTGAGTGACAATACCTGCCGCATTCATGTCGGCAAAGCATGTGCCTTGAACAAAAAACGCACAAGCCGCCATCAGAGTGAAAAGTAAACTTGTTTTTCGCATCGACATTCATTCTTTCTAAACTTGATAAGTTTTGATTTGTTTAATTTGATCATACATGAAACTTATAATTAGAATATGATACACAAGGAACAGAAAAAGAAAACGTTAAAAAAGGTAAAACAGGAAATTTTTGCATAAATTGAAAAAATCAGAAAGATAACTGACAGAGTGACTTTTCGATCTTGCCGGTTTCAGAAAATAAGAGGCTGTGGAATATTTCTTGCGGCTCTGTTTTTTTGAGGAAAATCTGCTATCTTGGAGTCAGTTTTTTCTTTGATGAGTGAATCACACAAAAAATTGACCATCAAATTGACCCTCGTTCTCAAAACCGAGATTGGAGAAGGCTGAAAAATGGCGTTATTCGAAATTGAAACCCATTCCCATATTGTCATTACTTGGGCAAACGACGAAGAACAGGCACGTCAAATATTGTATGATTACTATCCGACAGAGGAAGCGGTTCGTGTGACCAAGCGTCCCCGGGATGCATGGGTGATCTCAAAGTCGGCACTCGGCATCTCCGGAACGACGGACCCGTGTGACACGGCCAGGGACTGCCTCTCCAAGGCATCGGGCGATAAACTGGCCGCGATTCGGCTTTACATGCAGCAGACAGGAGCCGATCTGGAACGTTCCCGCAAAGTGATCGAATCCAACATGATCATCGGCTGGTGATTTTTATACCATAGCCGGCATGGGCGGCAGCCTTCGGCCTCATTTAAGTGAAAAGTGAAAAACTAAAAGTGAAAAACTAAAAGTGAAAAGTGAACCCAACTTTTAGTTTTTAATTTTTAGTTTTAAACTTAATTTGTCTCCAGCTTCCCGAATTTTCAATCGGCTTCGGCATAGCTTTCGGTTTTTCAACAAGCGGGAATCTCATCTTGCAGGACCAGATTTTCAAACAATACGTTCACAACGGTCTGACGATAGAAGGGTTTTCCCGTGCGGCGGTGCAAACATACTGGCGTCTTCCGGAAATGAAGCTCGGCTTCGATCTCGGAGCGCAACCGTGGGAGTTCATGGGAACGCCCCGTTGGTTCATCTCGCATACGCACATGGATCATCTGCTTGCACTTCCCGCTTACGTGGCGCGACGCCGCATGATGAAAATGGAGCCGCCGACGATTTATGTGCCGGAAGAGTCCTCCGATGTCATCAAACAGTTGCTCGGAATTTACTGCCGTTTAGACAGGGGAAAATTGCCGTGCAAAATTATCGGAGTCCGGTCCGGAGACGAACTGGAACTTTCGAGAGAACTGGTCGTCACGGCACACCGGACAAGACACACGATCCCGTCACTGGGCTATCTCGTTTGGGAGCGTCGAAAAAAGCTGAAACCGGAATTTGCAGACCGTTCGGAAGATCAAATTCGCGATCTGGCCCGTTCCGGCGTTTCAATTTCTTATGAAACCCGTCTCCCCCGGGTTGCCTATCTCGGTGACAGCACCGCCAAAGGGCTCGACGACAACCCCGTCTTTTACCGGGCGGAAATCCTGATTCTCGAAATAACGTTTGTTGCCGCGTCGCACCGGATGGAAGCGATCCAAAAGTTCGGACATTGTCACCTGGACGATTTGCTTGACCGTCGCGAAATGTTTGAAAATCAACTGATCATTGCATCTCATTTCAGCACCCGTTACAATGATTATGAAATTGTGCAAACCGTCCGGCAGCGCACCCCCGATTTATTGGACGGACGGCTGAAAATCTGGTTGTAAAGGCCCGCAAAAAAATAACATGGTCGTTTCAATAACAGCAGCCCGGAACGTAAGTGACGGGTTTTAACCGCTCCATGACTGTTGCGGCTCTGATTTTGTGAACAACTTGTTTTTGCGCGACTCCCAAGCGTTCATTTCTCATTTTTCAGACCATCAAAAAAAAGAGGTTTCTCATGACACTCAAATGTGTTTCTCAGTATTGTGTTCTGCTGATGACACTCCTTGCTTCGGCACTTTTTGTTCCGGCAAACGGTTTCCAAACGGCTTTCGCCCAACCCGCCCCCGAAAAAAATTCTCTTGAAAAGAAAAACAAGGTGAAAGTGCTTGTCGTCACCGGCATTGAGTATCACGTTTGGCAGGAAACCGCGCCGCAAATCGCAAAACAACTCGCCTCGTGTCCCGAATTGGACGTCAAACTGGAGCCGGATTACAACATTCTCTGTACGGACAGAATATTCGATTATGACGTCATTTTCTTCAATTTCTGCAATTTGCGGGAATATGCCGACACGAAAGACGACAAACAGGCGATCGACAACATCGAAAAATTCCTCAGATCGGGCAAAGGGATTGTGATTTACCACTTTGCCATCGGAATGTTCGAAAAAAATGCGGACCGTATCATGCCGCTCATCGGACGATTCTACGATCGTGATCTTCCGCCGCATGATCCGTTCGGGAACTTTGAAGTGAACATCGTTGACAAAGAACACCCGATCACGAAAAACATCCCGAATTTCAAAATTGACGATGAGCTTTACACTTGTGCAACGGGCGACCTTCCGATTCATGTTTTGGCCGAAGCGACATCGGTCAATCTCAAGAAAAATTTCCCGATGGCTTTCCTTCACAAGTACGGGGAAGGTTACGCTTTCACGACCGTTTTGGGGCACGATCTCCGGACGTTGCAATCCGAAGAATTTGTGACGCTTCTTCGAAATGCCGTATTATGGCTCGGCAAAAAGGAGGTTCCGAAGGAACCGGCCCAAGTCGTGTCTCCCGCGACCCCGCTTCCGCTCGGGAAAAAATAGCATGTCCACGAACTCCGTGCGGCAACAATTGATGAAACACTCCAACGTCGATCTGTCATTGACTGCGAAAAGACCCCCCTGTCCCCTGACAACTGCCCCTTGCCCCCTGAGAGTAAGTCTTTATTGTGCCGCCACTAAAATTTGAGCTTGCCCGATAAATCGCCTGCATCGCCGACAATAAAAAGTCTCGCTATTTTGTGTGTGTCAACAATGTCGGTGCAGGCAGGCAGCTATGGAAGCGGTTCAAATTTTATTATCGCATCTTTAACTGGCCAAATTGTGTTTTTCGAGTAATTTTAACATTCTTGCGGTCATTGCGATGTATTGGCATGGACACAAAAGTTGAGTCGCCGCCCGGTTTTTGTTGGTCACGAAGACCACAGCTTCCTTACCTTTGGCCGGTCGCTACTGGCCAACCCTTATGTCCAGAACAATATATCATTGCTTTGCTTGATTCGGTGTTTCGTTCGTAATCTTCGGCGTTTCGGCGGTATTTGGCGATCCAGGCAAAGGTTCGCTCGACGATCCAGCGTTTCGGCAGCACGACGAAGCCTTTCACCTCGACGGGCTTCAACACCGGTTGCAAAATCCAACCAAACCATTGTTTCACCCAATCCGGCAAACCGCAGCGTTTGCAGGCGGCATCGGCAAAAATCACCTTGAGTCGCTTGAAACGCTCCGCCAATTGTTCCATGGCAAGTTTCGCACCGTCTTGATCCTGGATGTTCGCCGCATGAATGGCTATTGCCTGTCTCAAAAAGATTTAGGCATTTTTTTGAAATTGTTGGAAAATTTTTGTGATTGTTGCGTATGACTGATTATGATGAGCACGAAGTCGGTCATTTTTTCAAAATGACATTCAGCGCAAATTTTTTTGATGCGTGCCATCGTGCAGAAAATATGCTTCGGCGTTGCCGGTTTCGTTTTCAGGTGCCACTCAAAATCCGGCAGATAATCGGCGATTTTTCCTTGCATCTTTTGGCCGACTTCCAGTTCGTTTTGTGAAACAATGCCTGCCTTGATTTTATCGACCTCTTGAAGCCAACAGTTCAACTTATGCTCGGCGGCACGCAAATCACGGCATCCGGTCGAGCGTTCGCGGAAGCGTCCTGTTGCGTCAGTGTATTGCGCGATATAAACCTGCGATCCCTCGACGATCCGTGGGCCGTTTTCGGTTTCGATGTACTTGGCCGATTTTTCGCGTCCACCGGCCAACCAGACGGCATACTTCTATCAATATACCACGCATTGCCATGATTTGCCCCCCGCCATCAGATAAGCGGGGAAAGAAGGCGAGCTGCGTTGTACCAAAAACGGGATAACAGGGGACATGATCGAAACCATTCTTCCGTCAGCTCGGTGCAATTGGCCTGGTCTTCCAAAAACAGGTTTTCCTGTTCCTGGGCAAAGTCATCACTATGAACAAAAATGTTGACTTCAAAATTTTGTGTGAAACTCCGATTGGAAAGATTGGTTGTCCCCAGTGTTGCGACCGAGCCGTCCGCCACTGCCGTTTTCGCATGGAGAAAGCCGTGATATAAGAAAACACGCACGCCGGATTCAAGTATCTGTTGGGCATAACCCAGCGTTGACATGTGAACAAGACGGTGGTCGGCAAGCCGTGGGATCATCAGACGGACATCAACTCCGGTCTTGACCGCCACTTTGAACGCATCCAGAATACTTTGGTCCACCGCAATATAGGGCGTTTGAATATAAAGCGTTTTCCTCGCTCCGTAAAACATGCGGAGAAGCCCGCCTTTGATCGGGTTGTCATCCGTATCGGGACCACTACTGGCGACCTGAACGCCAAGGTGCCCCTGACGAATGGCTTCGGGAAAATACCGTATCAGGTCTTCCGTCTGACGCAGATCGTAATCGGTGACGTGACACCAATCCAGCAGGAATCGTTCCTGCAAGAACCAGACTGCGGAACCGGTTATTCTCACATGGGTGTCGCGCCAGGGGACCAAACGCGGATGGCGATTCCGGTATTCATCCCCCACATTCATGCCGCCGACATAACCGATATTGCCATCAATCACGACAATCTTGCGGTGATTGCGATAATTGATGAGAAGCGATGAATTGATTTTGCCAAAAACCGGTGAAAAAGCCCGGACCTGACCGCCGGCCCGTTTCAACTCACGAAACAACGAGCCAAAGGAAAAAAGGGACCCCACCCCGTCATAGATCAACCGGACTTCCACTCCCGCCTTGGCACGTTCCCGCAACGCATCGACGAGTTCCCTGCCGGTACAGTCGTTCTTGATGATGTAAAAGAGTACGTGGATATGTTTTTCCGCCGTCCGAATATCGTTCAAGAGGCGGGAAAAAAAATCCTCACCGCCCGTGAACACCTCGACATGATTGTCATTCGTGTAACAGCCGTCGCATTCATTTTCAAGGTATTGCAACAGCCGGATGCGGCTCTCTTTCGCCGACGCAAACAAATGTTGATTTCGTGCTTCAAGCCGGCGAAGAATTTCATATTCGTAGGATGCATCGTTTTTCGATTTCCTGACATACCGCTTGCGTTTCCAGAGTCGAAATCCGGAACCAAAAAGCAGGTATAGAAAAAAACCAAAAATCGGCACGAATGTCAATAACAGAATCCATGCCATGCTTGCCTGTGGAGTTTTCCGTTCGAAAAAAATCACGGTGATCACGAACAGTAAATTCAAAGACAGAATGATTGCGACAAAGCCATAAATCATGGTTATGGTTCTTTCTGTTCTCAGGATGCCTTCATAAACCCCATTTTACAGCCTTCCTCTGCCCTTGCGGATTTGCAAACACCGCAACCGCGAAACTGACAAGAAAAAATAGGATTCAAAAACAAGCAAAATTCAGAATATGAAAAATTTTCATAGTTGTTTTTCTCGATTGTTGCGATATTGAAAAATAGAGTTTTTTTCAATATCGTTCCTGTTTTACGAATGCGACCGGGAAAATCAATCATCAGCAAGAAGCCGGTTGAGCGAATCTCGTTTTATGGTAAAATGTTCGTTCAAATTTTCAAAAAAACGATCTGCGATTACCATGTTTACCGTCACGCGTGAGTTTCATTTTTGCTATGGGCATCGCCTGCTCGACGACAACGGCAAGTGTGCGCATCCGCACGGACACAATGCCAAAGTGCAAATCACGCTTGCCGCAAAAACGCTCGACGGCCAGGGGATGGTGCTTGATTTTTCGGAACTGAAACGCATCGTCGGCGGTTGGCTCGACACGCATCTCGACCATCGGATGGTGCTGGCCGAAAACGACCCGCTCGTGCCGGTTTTGGCCGGAATGAACGAGCCGATGTATTTGATGACATCTCCTCCGACTGCGGAAAATCTCGCAAAATTGATTTTTGAACAGGTCAGGGAACAAGGATACCCGGTCGAAAAAGTCGTGTTTTGGGAAACGGAACAATGCTTCGCGTCCTACAGTTAATCCGACGGCGTAATATGATAAAACAAGAATAGCAGCCAGGAGCGTAAGCGACGGGTTAAAAAGATGTTACGGTCAAAACCGGTCACTTGCGTTCCCGGCTGCTATTTCCTGGCACTCGCTTACGCTATTGATTAATGAATGTCGATCTTCGAGCGACCGCTAAAACGAACATGCTATTAAACGTCGAACACATTCGGAAGCATTTTGATTCGGATCAGCCGGTGTTGGCTGATGTGACGTTTCAGGTATTTCCCGGCCACAAAATCGGACTGGTCGGGCCGAACGGGTGCGGGAAAACGACGCTGCTGAATATCATCGCCGGAAAAGAAGAGCTGGAACGGGGCAAAATCGAAAAGCCGAACGACGTCACCGTCGGTTATCTCGAACAGCGACCGGAAATCGTGCCGGGGCGCACGGTTCTCGAAGAAGCGCAACTGGCACTTGCTCCGTTGGTGGCAATGCAAAAGGAAGCGGAGGAAATCGCCCATAAAATCGCAGAAACAACCGATCCCAAAGAACGCGACCGTTTGGCGGTTCGTTACGACCATCTGCACGAGCAGTTGTTGCACCGCGACGCCTATCACCTTGACCACCGGGTCGAACGTATCTTGCACGGCGTCGGGTTCGTCGACGCGGAATTCGACCGCCAAGTCGAAAAGCTGAGCGGCGGCGAGTTGAACCGCTTGAGTCTTGCCGGTTTGCTCCTTGCGGAGCCGGACATCATGTTGCTCGACGAGCCGTCGAACCATCTCGACCTCGCGGCGACCGAATGGCTCGAAACGTTCCTGGCCGGCACCGGTGCGGCGATTCTTTTGGTCAGTCACGACCGTTATTTTCTTGACCGGGTGACCAACCGGACGCTCGAACTGTTTCACGGGACGATTGAGGAATACGCCGGCAACTTTTCGGCCTATACGAAGCAAAAGGAAGAGCGGCTGCTGGTGCAAACCCGGACGTATGAAAAATATGTCGAGGAAGTCGAAAAAGCGAAGGAATTCATCCGGCGTCACCATTACGGGATGAAAGCGGCGCAGGCGGAGGACCGGCGAAAAAAACTGGAGCGTCTCATGGAGGAACCGGTCGCGCTTCCGAGAAAAATCGACACGCCGCCGATGAGCTTTCCGAAACCGGAGCGTACCGGCGACATCGTGTTTCGCGCGGACAACCTCAAAAAAGGGTTCGGCAAAACAACGCTCTTTCGCGAAGCGACGTTTTCGATCGAACGGGGCGAACGCTGGGCGATCATCGGGCCGAACGGATGCGGGAAAACAACGCTTTTAAAATGCCTCTTGCACGAACTCAAGCCGGACGCCGGAACGGTCGTGCATGGTCAGGGGGTCAAAATCGGTTATTTCGACCAGCAGTTGCACATTATTGATGACAACACGCTTGCGGTTGACGCAATTCGTCCCAAATTCCGCAAAATCATGGAAGACCTCGAACGCCGCAAACTGCTCGGAGCGTTCGGTCTGACCGGCGACCAGCAGTTGCAAACGGTCGGAAGTTTGAGCGGCGGGCAGCGTTGCCGCGTCGCGCTGGCAAGACTCGCGGCGGAAGAGGCAAACGTGTTGATTCTCGACGAACCGACGAACCATCTCGACCTGTGGGCACGCGCCGCCCTTGAAAAAGCGATCACCGATTTTGAAGGCACCGTGCTTTTCATCAGTCACGACCGCTATTTCGTCGATCATGTCGCCGACCACTTGCTGATCATCCAGCCGGACGGACGTTTCAAAAAACTCGAAGGAAATTACACCGACTATCGGCACATGGTCTCGCAAGGGCTGATCAAAGACCCGTTTTCAGGAGCCAGGCAACAGGCGTCAGACTTCAGGGAAAAGGCTCCGGACGCCAAACAACATCAGGCTTCAGGCTCCAGACGTCAGACGTCAGATGTCAGGCTTCATCAGGAGAAACAACGATCCAGAACCAGCACCGAAGTCCCTCCCCTGAAGTCTGAAGCCCGAAGCCTGAAGTCTGACGAAGCCCGAACACCGAAACCCAAGAGGAGGTTCCCGTATCGCAAGCTGACCGACATCGAACAGGAAATCGCCGATCACGAAAGCATGGTGGAAACGCTTGAGGCGATGATGCTGCTCCCCGAAACCCTGCGCGACGGCAACCGTGTTCGTGAGATCACCGACGAATTGGCCGAAGCACGCGAAAAGTTAAAGAATCTGTACGCTCATTGGGATGAAGCGTCCCAATGGAATTAGCTCAACAAAGGGGCAGGGTACAGTTGTCAGGGGGCTGTGTTGTTTGATTTGAGCGATTCAGTCGTCGCACTGTCTGCCGTGCGGTTCACTTCTTTTTTTTCGGCTTGGGCATTCCATAGTTTTTGGGAAGATTTGGATCTTTCGATTCAGTGACGGCACAATCCAAAGTCGCTCTTTTTCCATCAGTGACTTCGAGATGGAAGGGTGTTTCATCCGGATCATTGAATTTCAGGTCAACAACAACCGTTGATTTCGGAGGGGGCAATTTTTTCATTTCAAAGTACCCCTTATATTCCCTCTTTTCCACATCAATCCGACTGATACAAACGGAATACTTTCCAGCCGGAATCCCTTTGTATTTTCCGTCAGTCATCATGTTGACAGAGCCGGATGAGTCGGTGTAGCCACTATATCCCCAAGCCCCTCCAGTTTCGGAATCCGCGTAAAGGATGATTCTTGCCTTGTCGAGAGGCTTGTCATTCATGGTCACCGTAATTTTGCACGGATTCAGCTTTGGCATTCCCGGCGGTAATTTGGGGCCGCATCCTGCAACAATGAGAGTGATGCCAACAAATATAAAACAGATGAAGTTGATCGGCTTCATTTTTAGAATATCTCAATCGTGTTTTGAAAAAACGAAGAAAAGCCACCTTATCACAAAGTGGCTTACAGAAAAAATCTTTGACTCACCAATTACGGAATGGCAACGGATTCGCCGCAATTTCTGGTGGAAAGGCTTCCCCAAACTCCATGCGGACTTTTATTAAAGTTGAGCCAATCTCTTGTGCCAACCAAACGTTGATCCCGTCCTTCACAATTCACGGTATCACTGACAAACGTGACGGAACCGTCCATTATCCCGACATTCACGCCTCCTGTGTGATTACTTGAGGCGGGGAAGAAGCCCTCCTTGGAACCATCCATCGTCCCAACACAACTTGGGGAATTCGGCGGTGTTGAGCAGGTATAACCCGTGAATCCGGGTTCTCCGGCGGACCATGCTCCTCCACGAATCGGAAATTCAACCGGAGTAACCCCTTGGTCGATTTGTGATCCGTTACGCACCGCCAAACAAACCTGGGGAACTTCCCATTGAAAATTCTCTTGGTAAGCCGCGCCACCTTTGATGCTTCGGTCGCTGACTCCATTGGAAACAACGGCCTCGCTGACCCCCATCGTGTTGCTCAGACCATCATGGATTCCACCAGGACCAACAGGAATCACTCCAAACATTCCCCGCGTTTGAACTGGTGCTTGCCAACCTGGAAAACCGAATTTGTTGTCGAGGTCATAAGTCCAGTCATTTGTCACGGGGCTTACGCCGACCGTACTGCCGACTTCACACATGGTACCGACAACGGCATCACCACGATTGGTCACAAGATTACAACGACTGGGACGAATGTACTCATTCACGCCCGGATTGGGAGAACGGGAATTCCCATCAGAGGGGCAAATCAGAGGGGTTACAATATTTCCCCAAGGGTCTCCAGAATCCCACCAAGCAAAGCCTTCATTGGGGGGTGAGTCATTTCTTCCCTTTTGATTATTGCCCGTCTCATAGAAAATGAGGTTTTAAAATAGCAGTCCGGAGCGTAAGCGACGGGGTATTGCTCCGATGGATCGTCCACAACGCTTCGTCTCCCGCGACGACGCTTGTGGCTGCTGTTTTCTTGCGCTCCGGGCTGCTATTAAAAAGACCACATTATTTCTTCGCAAGTCCAAAGTGCGCAAAGAACTTTCAGGTTTTTAACCCCTTTGCGATCCTGGAGACTTTGCGGCTTTGCGTGAAATCCCCGGATCGGTATTAGGCTTCCGCCAGATTATCGTATACCCCAATGCAAAATCCTTTCCGATTCAACCGCTCCATAACTGTCGCGGCTCTGATTGGGGATAATACTT
>JGI20166J26741_11653585_pt1 | contig 11220 bp, 6 predicted proteins | sample TergutCu122P5_FD_26741 | JGI IMG/M metagenome (IMG submission 26741) | reverse complement strand
GACAAATGCCTCAACCGTTTTGGCGATTATGTAGAAAAATAAGTAAGACCCTGTTGTACTTTTGGTAATAAAATTATTATGTTATGTCAATTTGTCTTTTTTTTATAGCCCATCGGAGGTTAAAAAAAACAGCCCTCGTATGTAGACTGCTGTCATGGTCAATGATCTAGTCATGCATTTCAGGGGTAGCTCATTCAAATCTTAGCAGGTTACTGGCTATCATAATTATGTTTTCTTAAGTCTCTCCAGACAAGTCCAGAGAAAATACCAGTACTTCAAAATACACCACAACCACTTCCTTCTGAATCCCAATTCCATCACCATTTTTTATCTCTTGTCATCTAATTCATTGTCACATAATAAATACATGCATCTGAAGCAGTGTTGTTAAATAAGCTAAGGTGATATGATAATTGTGGTTCTCACAGTCGTGTGTAGACTAAACCTTTAGGATGTGAAGCTGTGTAGTGTGGTAAAGTAGGCACCAATATTTCAGAGCAAAGCTCTCCATCCTACTGTTGTCTCCACTGCTGGTATACTATATCACCATGTAAACCCTACATAATGATACAAAATAGCAAACCATGACACACTTATAGGTGTTAAGTGAGGTATAATGCACAGATCAGAGGCTTGATGACCTATAATTCATGGTTCAATTCCCAGCAAGGGCAAGAGATTTTCCTCTGTTCCAAATCATAAAGGTCAGTTCTTGGGCCCTTCCAACACACTATTTACTGGGTACAAGGAGGTTCTTAACCCTGAGGCAATGCAGCTCAGGCATGAAGCTGATCACTCACCTCCATCTAGTACTGAGGTTAAGAATGAATAAGGTGCCTTATGCCTCCACGGCATGCACAGAGACAGACTCCAAGTATGTAAAAGGCAACAGCTGGTATACTATATAAGCAGTCAAGAACAGCTGAGAGGTTGGTCCTCTAGTTTGGGGGTTTGCAAAGAAGTAACAAACTTTTCACTGTAAAAAAAAGTAACATGTTACGAAATGTTAAAGAGGCTAAGGTTCACAAAGGACTGTAATGCCAGAAGAAGAAGAAGAAGAAGATGAATGAGGAGGAGGAGGAGGAGGTGGAGGTGGAGGAAGTAGAGGTAGTAGTAGTTATTAAATGTTATATACAATTTTGAACTTGGATGGATTTTTTTTGGCATTATTTAACTGACTAAGATGTGTTAATCTCCCTGTTAATGGTTCAATTAGGAGTGAAACATGTTGAAGAATGTGATATAAAATAATAGGTATCTACATTTACCTGACAAACATATTCTGTTGTTGGTTAATCAACAGCAATGGAATTTCTTTGCCAGGCAACTACCAGCTTCTTGAAGTGGACTCTGCCTGATGTAGTCATGACATACAGCACACCATATGTGAATGAGTGATTCAGTTTTACACAAGTTTAAATAAAATACTTAAATATTTGCATGTATATTATATTTTTTATAGCTAAAGACCATACTTTTAGTATATAACCGAAAACTTTCATGGCGACTGAATTCAGTAAAACTTTCTTGGGCAAGCAGCCACATTAGGTGGTTGAATGGTGAGTCAACCAGTTCCCTATTGACAAGGACAGAGACGGTTCTTGAAACGTTTGTCATCCAACCACCTTATGCAGCTACTTGCCCAAGAAAGTTGTATTGAATCATACTCTTTTAAGTTTTCAATAATCTGCCACATAGCATTTTTAAGCTTACTGCTAGTGGCATCTGGTACACATGGAGCAAACTGGGCAGAAACAAAGCACTATATTTGAAGTGAAATGCACTCCATGTCACCATGGAGTGTTCTACAGATATACTCACGTATCATGTGTAATGGGTTATATGGTGTGTGTGTGTGTGTGTTTTACATATAACAACTTGGTAAGTGTTCATCATGGCATGAATTTTATTAAAAATATGCCAGTTTACAGTGCTATATAAAATAATGATAAAACTTTCATTATGATGGCAAGAGACACAAAGAATGGCACAACGTAACCAGAAGCAGAGGCCTATTCTGTAAAAATTAGACAATTTAACCTTTAGGAGACAGACTTCAATGCCAATTGTATCTCCTGATTGCCTTAGTTTTTTTTGGGGGGGGGTCTTAGTGTGTGGACATTTAAATTTCTACCAAGTAGATACACTGAGACCAGCACATGACATTTGCCGATACATTTTAGAGACCAAATAAGGTGTCTTAGAATGATAAAAGTTGGATGCCACGGTAAAATCAGGGAATAATTCATTAGCAAAGGCGCTGTTGCTATGAGCAAAGTTATGGAACTCAGTTTTAAGGTGTGGCATCCCTATTGTGCTTCTAGGATACATAATGAAAGCAAAACAACCTGTCAATGCACAACTTTATTGTAGCGATGCAATAAAGTTGTGCATTGATGGGTTACAGTATTTCATTATACATGGCACTCTGCTTCAGGACACAAAAGCCATTATATACACAGGCTTCAATCACTTGACATAGAAAATGACTTAGGTTGTATCTGTATTCATAACAAGTAACATGCTACTGGAAATGATCCTGAGTTAGCTGCTTTAACTTCACATCCTCAATGTGTATTTGAGGATAAGAATCCTGTCTCCTGGGATGTAATGGCAAGTAGTCTGGTAGAAATTATGCTACAGTTTTAATGAATATGCTGCCTTAATTTTCATTCCTCCAAAATGTCATTCAATTTCTACCTGACTATGTGGCATTACATCCTTGGGAACAATATTCATCATAGTTGCCACTGAGAGAAACTCGTATCTTACAAAAACAAATAAAGTCCACATTTAGAATTAAATATGATAAAACTTAAGTCTGTTAGTTGTGAAATTTCATATTATTCATCAGTACGGCAGGTGGTGCTACTTTACTATCACTGGCATATAGAGGACCTGTCCACAGCACCACACACAACTATACCCGATCTACCAGCCTCTCACTTGTGAATATAAAACTGCTTAACGTCCCTAAGCAATATATTCACAGAATAAAATTAACACACATTCATATCCCTTAAAACAATTCATACAGTAACAGTAAAGTAACATTAAAATCATTACAACAAAAGTGAACACAGGAACAAAATAATTTGCATGTGCTTATATCTCTTCTATCAGACCTGCATTGTTTTGAACATTATAATTTATCAGTAAACCACTCAAAATACAAAGCATTATTTTGATTTGTTGAGTACTACCTTAAGAGAAAATTCCATACCAGTGGGAGTTAGTCTAACAGTTTTAGCTGGCATGGAAGGTGAAAATTCCAGGTTAAATTCTTGGCCAAATTGTCAACACTATTAAAATCTAAAATATCTGTGACAAGCGGCAAGGACAGACCACCACTGTTCCAATATAATTTCTTTTTTTGATTGGAAATAATAATATGGTGATTAAATATCATTCATTATAAAATGATTATTGACAAAAACATCAATATGCAGGTCTTATGGATCTGAAATATCACAGTGTTTACATATCAATAATCTAATAACTTACACAACCTTCACTTGTGAGAATGTTGCATTAATTTCACAATAAGTTCTTTATTGAAGACTGAAAAAAGATGATTTTTTTTGTCAAAAATTAAATAAAAATTGGAATTTGTAAACAGCTGGCTATACTGAATTATACTACAGGTAAATCAATTATGTATCAGCCAATGAAAATTAAAGGTATGGGAAAAATATTTTGAGTAATACATTCAGTTATGCAACTACATAAATTGTGGATAAATATCAAGTATAACAAAGTGTTCCTATCACTCATTATGATTACACCTGCACTACTGTTTTCATAACCCACAAAAAGCTGTTGCTATCAAGTAATTCAATACAACTACCATGTCAGACAATACAGATGTTTTGAAAACAGCTAAATGGAACCTCTCTCATTTATAGAATTGTTTCTTCTTTATTGTAAGCTTTTGTTCCCTGTGCCTGTCTGTTTTGTAAGCTTGTTTCTTTGGATTTACAAAAGTGAACATAAAATTTATACTTGTTCTGCTGTTGCACACAACTAGGACTTTAACTCTATCTTTAAGTAAATACACAACTCACAATTCACCAGGAAGGATATCTGTATCTTTCCTTTTCCAGTAACTGTCAGAATGCAGCTTTATACAAATGGTTTATGAATATTTATAAGTACAGAGCATATGAATAAAATAAAGAATGGACTCTCGCACTTCTAGTCATTTCAATCGTAGTACTAAGTGTTTCATTATAGTTACTTGAATATAAGACAACCGCACCTTGCGTAATGTAAGGTCCACACACCCATACACATTTAACACAAGGTGTCTCTACAATTGCAGCCTAATGTTCCTGCCTAAAAAGGAAGCAAGTAACCTTCAAAATTACCAAGCTGTTCATGCCCCCTGCACAGTGTACCTTTTAAACCAGCAGACTGATGGTATAAACCTTCACATGGCCATTGTGCCATTGGAAGACATTCCAAACATCAATTTGTAATTACCTACACCAATGTGGTAGATGCACAAACTTATGAGGTTGGGGTGCAACACTGCTACCATTCACAGTATTTGAACCTGGAAGTAATTAGCAACTTTTGTTTACATAATATTCTCGTGGAACGTAAAATTTGTTTATGTAATATTTTTGTAAATGTAAATAACTACATTGTGGCTGTGAGAAAATTTTCTTTACATTTCAGTAAAGACAGCAATAACTAATTAATGAACCAATGGAAGCATGCAAATGAACTTTGAAACAAAGATAGACCATAAAATACCTACACAGTACACATTAAACACGGTTTGTAAGTCAATAATTACAAACATGGTGACAATACAGAACTTTGAGATTATATCCAACATATTTATTCATACAGGATCTGTACTCATACTTAAGCAATATATTCAGAAAAATAAAATAAAACAAAAACAATAACAACAGTTTCATAAGTCTTGCTTATAACTCCTTTTTTAGATGCCGCATTATGAAAAGTAACCTTGCCTTATAATGTACACAGGTAAACATACTGTTTTTAATTGCACTGAAACATGTAAGCATCAGAGCACTTTGCAGATACTGCAGCATACTGGCATGACAAGCAGATATGATGCTATATGTTCAACTTATCTATCAGTAGGATCCCACAGTTTGGTAAAGCTTCAAACTTCTTCCTCTTATATGCCTTCAGTTACAGTCTGTTGAACTTCCTAATCTCTGCAGGCTTCACAGGATTAAAAAAATTTGCTGCTGGCAGAGATGTTGACCACACACACACACACACAACTCTGACTTTGTCTGAGGCAAAGGATGAAGTCCACCATTGAAGGTGAATAGTTTCAAAGCCAGTACCTCTAGAATGGGGGGGGGGCTACTGTCATGCCATGTGAGACACACATTATTTGCCTCATTAACTCTTTTTATCCTTACAAATGTAACCTGTCTTTTGCAACTGAAAAATTAATATTGACATACAGGAAAATATGCTTGTCTGTCACATGAAGTTTGTTTGTCGTGATACATGGCAATGCTCTTGCAAAAGTTCCAAAGAGAAAGTCCACCCAACAAAAGTCGTGTGGTGGACAGGAAGTAATTATGTACATCCAGCTGCACATGTGGTAACATGCTTTGCCATGGTAAATTTTTTTATGTGGCAATTCATGTTACCATCATTAATACACAAGGTGCAGCAAGAAATTTTCTCAAAAACTTGATAGTGACAGGAAAAATCTGTATAAAGTTGAGAACTGTGCTCTTAAATACAGATTTTACCATACTTCTTTCTGGTACTACAAGGGCACATGTAGTCACTGTCATGATCATTATAAGTGCAGTCTTATACAAAATCTCGAGATTCACATACACTCTACAATTTGTACTACAGAGCAAGGAGCTTTCTTACAGGACATGACTCATTAATTTCACAAGCAAATGCACTTATGAATATGTGCATATAATATGACATTGAATTATTATATGAGACAGTACAACAATATTATATACGTACTTGTTTCTGCATTACATGTAGCAGTATCCCATATCAATGAGTAATGTTCCCGTATCACCATAATTAAGTACAATGTGCTGCATCAGCCACACACAATTCTGTTCAGGAAGTTACATGGTAGTCCATCAGAGTACCAGCTTAGAATCCCAAACCATGTTTGTACTTTATATGGAAGTGAAAAGTACTATACCCAATATAATCCTACAACCCAAATATTAGAATTCAAATTTATCACAAGATATTAGTTTATTTCAGTACAGACTTTCAATATGATACACTGATTTGGACTCTCCCCATTCCATATTGTCTGTACACACATGCAAAGATCTTGGCAGAAGGACAATATTCACATCACATTGATATTGCTATTTTGCACATGAATAAAATCTCATGCCAAAAATTCACTTATATCTATAAGAAATGTGACTGATAATCATTTCACATCCTGCACACTAGAATATTACCAACAAAAGAAAGGTAATAATAATGCTTTTAATGCAGCCATAAAAAGCTGGATAAACTTTGTCATATTTCATATAGTGAGTAACAAATTAAACCAAATTAATCTTTAACAATTTAGACAAAAACAAAACAACTATACAGAGCCCAATGGTTTAACTGACGATTCAGAATCTGAATATATTATCCTGAACTGCCAAGGATGCATGATTCTGAATCATCTAATATCATTTTTCTGTAACATAAAGCAGCAATCACCACCCCCCCACTCCCCCTAAAAAAAAATCACAAGGAAATTAAGTTCTTAACTTAATTTTAACAGTAAGATATGCAGTGAGACTCAGTCACACTTAACTACTCATGAAATGTCCAAAGGCTGATGTTCCAATTGCTAAAGATTAACACTCATTGGAGTAATTTGTTACTGCTACAGGCACTTGGCTAAGAAAACATCTGCCAGCCTGGTTCTGCACTACTGGAGCATACTGAAGGCAAATGGTAGCTTCTACTGCTTTTCCTACCACTTTTTCTGAACTAGTATGAATAGGATTACGGGATGGCAATGGAAAACTTCAGACATAACCAAATGGTTTTCGAACCAGAGGACTTACGCATGGTCGCTCAGTGCTTCAATCTTAAGAATGGACTCATGAGCAAACCTGTGATGTTGCACACATAAAATACACATGGTGGAAGTCTGCAAGAAAAGGAAATAAGACAGAAGATGCCATACAGGAATATAGTAAGGTCAGCAAATGCAAATGGAAGGATGGAAGAAAGCAGAACTACACAGTGGCCACTGACAGAATTCCCATATCTGTACCTCACTTCAGCTCCAGTGTACTTTCTATATTCAGCTCCCGTTATCTAGCTAATCCATTCAACCAACTGCTGGCAGTGACAGCCTTTGCTAACAACAAGCAGTTTGGATTGCTGAAAAGAGGGAAGGAGATGAATAAATGGTAGACAGAGGGGACACTTAAAACACAGTTATGCTCACCACCTATGGGAATTGTATCCACAAATTTAGTATGCAGGAATGAAAGAAAAGGATAGATGAGGAAGAAGATGTGGAAGCGTGGACACTTCTTTGATGAACAGTACAAACTTTACAGTGATGTGATACTGCAATGTCCATCTGCCAAGACAAATACAGTGCCTTCATAAAAGGTTTAACTCCAATTTTTGAACTTCTTATTTGTCAGTAAGACCATTTGTTCTGATGCTGGCAATTCACTTTAACAACATTTGCTGTGAAACTTATTCGGAAACAGTCTTACATCCGTACTTATCCAAATATGAGATGAGAAATTTTCCCTAATTCATCATATGGAAAATGGAATGTCACCTTATAACTGCACACAAAGTCACACATGTTCTGTACAAGTATGTTCCTCAAAATTTATGACTGTGATGAAAGGTCATCTTATGTTCGGGTAAATACAGTCATTTCTTTAATGAGCATCAACACAAGCAACAACATGTCAGTAATCTCCTTGCATTTGCACAATGTTTTCACATTTAAAAAATGTTTTCCCAATAAACATGCTCTGTCCTGCAGTGTAGGATAACAGCTGCACAATTAGTACCATCAAACTAAATTCCCAGCATCACTTTATGCAGGTGTAACATCAGAACAAATGATACCAAAAAATTAAATTGTCACAATAGACCTTTTACGAAGACCTTGTAGGACTCATACAAGCATCGTGGCACATCGATTACATACCTTACATTAGGAAGCATGGTAGCAATTTCAACACACTTTAAAAACCAATGTATATTACCCCTTTTTCCATAACAATATGTATGGCCCATCTTAAATATTTCATTAGGTAAGTCATAAACAGGGTTAGTACATGGATAAAGCAGTAAGGGAGAAAAGGGTGGGAAAAGACACTACCCTATAAAGGTTCATGTCTTGCACACTGTCAGTTGGAGTTCATCTTTAAACAAGGCACTGCTGCATATGAACTGATATGACAATGTACCAGTCTACTCCGAGAATGTGGCCAGGCCATCATACGTACAACCAGAGCGTTGGATGATCTCAGTAGCAGCCCATATCCCACATCGGATACATGTCTCTAAAGGTCTATTCATTACATATTGTGCAAGAAAGCCTGAAAATATAAAACTTTCAATGTAACAATGATGAGAAAGGTTAAGCCAAAAATCTGAGGATTTTATAGTGGTCAATAATAAGATTATGTCTTCTGGGCTGTGACGCCATCTAGCCTGTTAGACGGGCACCAATGTTTTAGGGAAACCTCCTGCCACCACATAACGTAAGACTGCCACTTCTCCAAGTTTTCTTTCCTTTAAATTTTCCAACCCAAATTCTGCATGCATTTCTTACTGCCATTACTCATGCCACATGTCCTACTTATATCACCTTTTTCATCCTAAAATAATTATAAGATGAGAAAAAATTACGAAACTGCTAAATGCATAATTTTTTAACAGGGAGCATATTTTTTCGAGGGAGGGTCCAAAAGTTTCCAGCCTGACCAACTTTTTAAGGTGACAGAAATAAAACGACTTTGCTATTTTTCAATATAGTCTCCTTTATTTCAACACACTTTTCACATCTGTGAATTAGTAACTCTATGCCCTTCAAAAAGTACTCTGGTTTTTTATCTGCAAAATGTTCCATTACAGCAGTTTTAACCTCATCATCATCATCATCATCATCAAATTTCTTACCCTGAAGATCATTCTTTAGTTTGAAGAGGTAATAATGACTGGGTGCCAGATCTGGGCTGTAGGGTGGGTGCTTGATCTCCTCGAAACCACATTCCTTCACTGCTGCCTTGGCATCAGCCACCGTGCAGACTGGAGCATTGTCACGGAGCAGACGAACTCCATGGCTCAACATTCCTTGCCTCTTCTCCTTGATAGCGTCGCGTAATTTGTGCAAAAGTGAAGCATAATACGCAGTGTTCACAGTGGTGTACCTTTCTTTGAAATCAATCAACAAAATTCCTCTGCAATTCCAGAAGATCGTTGCCATGATCTTCTTGACAGACTGAGTGACCTTGGCCTTTCTCAGAGGTGCTTCACCTGGTTTGTGCCATTCCACTGATTCCCTTTTTGATAAAGCATCATAATAAAGGACCATGGTTTCATCCCCTGTGACAACTGATTCCAGTACTTGCTTCTGATTGACACGGCAAAGCTCCAAAATCTTCTGACAACACGTCAAATGGTGCTCCTTCTGAATTGAAGAAGGAAGTTTGGGCACCCATTTTACACTGAATTTCTTGATGTGAAGATGTTCATGGATGATCCAAATGACGGTGGTTTTAGGACGTTCCAGTCTTACTGAGATTTCCTTAAGCTTTAGCCGCCTGTCACTTAGTAGTTCCTCTTTGAGACCCCTGATGTTTTCTTCAGTCACGACCTCCACTGGCCGACCTTCACGAGGCTTATCTTTGACGTTCTCTCTCTTGAGGCAAAACTGTTTAGCCCATTCCTTTACTGTGGAATATGAAGGAGAAGCCTCACCATAAATGCCATCCAAGTATTGTTTGATAGCAGCTGGCACAAGCCCCTCTTTACTGAGGAATTTGATTATCGCGCGTTACTCGACTTTCAACACTGCAGTAGCTCAGTGCAACACGTCCTACTAGCACGAGTGCCTCCAGCATACTGGAGCACGTAGCCGCCTGAAACTGATACATTAACCTTACCATAGATAGTGCTCTAAATCCCTCGTAGCATTTCCCATTTGGCGCAGCTTTTGTATGTCAGGCCGGAAACTTTTGGACCCTATCTCATATATGCTAAAGAGGGAGCAGTATGTTACTCAAAAATACACCTATGTGTAAGTCTGCAGGGCATAACATTCCAGAAGACTGCAATTTAAAAGCAAATGACACTGGTTTAAATACGCAACTTTTCATGTAAATCTGCCACCAGTTAGCAATATGGATTGTCACTGCTGTATCTGAATAATGAATATGTGTTTCTTGAACATTTAACACAAATGTACAGGGTAGGACAGTCTATCTTTTCTTTGTAAACTCACCCCCAGCAAAAGCATCTCCAGCTCCATTTGTGTCTACAACTTTCTCTGGTGGCAACTGGATGGCTGGAAACTCATTTACTATACCATCTGAAATGAACATTGATTGTGGGATTAAATACTGCTGAGTGCATGAATTTTCACCTCTTGTGTCGGTTGTTTGCTGTCTAGGTAGTGGCATCTGCAACAAGCTGATCACTTGTTGAGAGGAGTCCTACAGGCATGTTAGGCTTTTGTGTCACAGGTTAAAAAAAGTTATACACAATAAAGAGTCATGAAAACTGCAGAAAAACACATGCAGCAGGAGCTTGCCAAAGAGCACAACGAAACAGCATATAAAGGGGATTACTTTAAAACAGAAAGGGGTAGAGATAAAGCACTGCGAATGAGCAATCTGTTGCAGGTGTGACCAAAAAGAATTTCAGTCCCTTAAACATTTATTATGCATATGATTCATTTGTCCACTCATTGAAACTACAGCCCAAATTAAGCCGTGGCTTTATCAGTCAAGCATTTCCCTATGAGCAGGACATGAACTGATTCACTGTTACAACTATGAAGGTTACACAGTAAGGAATATGATGGGAAGGTGACCATGAATAGTGAACATTCAAGGATCTGGAAAAAGAAGTAGTGTAGCTTGTAACCTTACAGACAGAAAATAAGGGAAATTGTATTGAACGTGTATAGCAGCTACACTCATTTACATCCTGCCGCTCGCTTCATACTTCCACAATAATAGAGTGGAT
>JGI20166J26741_11653474_pt1 | contig 11220 bp, 10 predicted proteins | sample TergutCu122P5_FD_26741 | JGI IMG/M metagenome (IMG submission 26741) | reverse complement strand
GGTACAGGACTACTCCCTGATGATGATCTGTTAAGATCGAAACATGTCGGAGTACCTTTAAATATTTTTATGTATTTTAACATTGAAATCAGCATTTTAGACTAATACAGTTCTGAATGTGAAAAAGTGCATATGTTGGTGTTTATCAATTATTGAACAAAATACTTGTCCAAAAAATTTTCTGAACTTTGGTCTACTTATGAAGACAGAAATCAAATTCAAATTCAATTTGCAAATGAAGTGAAAATCCTGTTCTTAGAAGAACAAATAGCTTCTTCCACCTACATTTAGAACTGGCATTACACCCCCACCAAAAAAGTTACACAAAAAAAAAGAAACTGCACATATAAACACTCATGGATGAAGGGATCTGAGATCAAAGGAATCTTACTGTTGATTTTGCTCACTCGACAAATAATTAAAAAACAGATAATTATATTAAAACAGAAAGAAATCTAAGAGAGAGAGAGAAAAAAATAAATAAATAAATTACCTAGAAAATATAGACATTTGAGGGTCAAAAGTGAATTACATGAGCATGCAACCCAACACATACAGCAAAATTCTGTTAATCTGACTCGCGTGGGACAAGACAGATGACAAAATATCAAATACTCTGGATTATCAGACAGTACTTATACTGACCTAAGGTCTCACAGATAATTTTTCATTACTGCTCCTACACTTGGGTTGTACAACTAATCAGAGGAGTCTTTCATTTGGATATCTCCTTCATCTGCTGGTTCAGGGTCATCAGGGTCCTCTTCTGTGTCTGCTGGAGTCTTCATACCTGAAGAAGTTGATGGACCACAAGACAAGTGGTCAGGAGAAACCACAATGGTTGATGTATAATCCCTATTGGAGACCTTTTTCAACATGTCCTTGAGAACTTACTGTTTCACTGTTGAAGCTTTTTATTGGGAAAAAGTAAAAAATGTGGTCTTGGGACTACTATTCTCTAAGGGCAGATTATCAGGATTTTCAGATTATCAGACATCAGATTGAAGGAATTTTGCTGTACACATAGATGTCCTCAAAATATATACACAAAAAAAAAACGGAATCCTACATCTTACCTAGACTGGCTCCCAAACATACCAAACGACCATTTATCGTACGGTTTGGAGGCACCTGATGGTTTAGAGGGCTGCGGCCCTGCTGCTCCTTTCGAAGGTGGAGGTATCTGAGATTCCTTTGGTACATCTTTTGTTTCTTTAACAGAAGGCTTCGCAGATTTTGTACCTTGTGTACCACCTCCAGGTTTAAAAAACTTGTCAAACCCTTTTGGAGGTCGCTCACAAAACAATCTCCATTGCTGCAAAACTGTTTCCAAATTCAGGGCTCTAGGTGCTTGTTGTAGTAATGTGAGATTCCTTTTAAGCTGCAGAAAGCCTTTAATTAGATTTAAGTTATTACAGATTATGACACAGCAGTGTAATCAGGAAGCAGCACAAACTTTCCACAGGCAAACACATGATACATTTATGTCACATTCGTAGGAACTGCTGTCCAACAGTAAGAGACATCAAGTGTAAGCAAATGACAAAACGGAGAAGTTTGATCACTCTTTTTGCATATACTTCTAATAAGATGAAAAAATATACTGTTATGTTGACATAAAAATATTCATTAAGGAAAAACTATTTAAAAGTCTGGGTGTTAAATGTTTCCCAACACCCATACATGGTGTAAGTTCCTTTCATCTCCAGTAATAATGCAATCCACATCACCATCCCTTCAAGGATGTCATCAATGACTGGACATCACCACAGCATGTTTTCTTATATTTTCCTTGTAAGTACTTAGGCACTTGATAGATGACATTTCACTCTGACAGCAGATAAGGGCAACATTTGCTTGGTAAAGTACAGCCAACCAGTATTATAAACCACTATCATATTGGACATCAGTCCTCAAAAACATAGGCACACATCCTCAGCCAAATCCGTATGACTCTCTACTTTAGCACCGAAGGTGGTTGTCCTGTTTCTGTTCAACCCACAGTTGGATGAACCAAAACTGTGTCCTATTCAATCTGTCCCAATTAACAATTCAAATAATGTTACGAAGTCACACCATCTGCTGCACACATGCATGATATTCCTAAACTGCACTTGCAAGTTAACTATCACTATGTTACTGTTTGGGTGTCTGCACCTTGTTAAGTGTGGGCTTTACTGTCAGTGTTTTTGGAGATCCTTACTGTCCCCACTTTCTGCCTACATCAACATGCAGCCATCATCCAGAATAGGTTCAATATTACTATCACTACATGTTTAATGAATACAAACATTTATACATGCTGTTACAATGTCAACACAAAATTAAATACAGGTAATTTACAGGGAAATAATTGCAATTACTGCTACAGTCTGTTTTTCTGTAGTTGACATGTGAATAATATATATATATATTTTTTTTGTTATTGACCTATTAGTTGCTTGATTGTAATCTATACACCAACATGTCAAAACCTGTTCCTTTCACATTAGCAGCATCAATCCTGGTAATGGGCAAGGACCACATCTCCAAAACAATGGTTTGTTGCCTATCATTGATGTGGCTGAAAGAAAGCTGTCCCTCTACATGCCATGAAGGAACAGAGGGTGAAGAGATATTGGTCCACTTATACTTAACCTTGGCACTAAACACAGGTGAGTGACCAGCCCAATGCACCTAATGCTTTGCCCCCATAGTAAGATCCATGGGTGCCTACTGAACAGAAGGCGGGGTGGGCCCCCGCGCCGGTCTGGACGTTGCGGGAAGAACTAAAACTAGCCCCTGCCATGATTTGAACCCTGGATCATCCAACCTGTAGCCCAGTCACTTTACTGCCTAACCTATCATGGCTCCTCGACCGGCCGATAGCCCAAGAAAAACTCTCTGAATATGTTGGCCGCAAACTTCAAATATTAAATATTCTATCCGACAGTTCCAAACTGTGCATCACACATGCATGCCTGTCAACTGTCTCACAGTTGCGCAACTCGGCTGTGGAAACATTTCTGACGCCACAAACGGATGTTAACACTATTTTTTTTATGATAATAATTACATAAATTATAATATCGACTTAAGGAAATTTTCCGCAGCAGCAGAACATCTAATGCGATATCGGTAACATTACTAAAAACCGCATTACAGGCCGTACTAACATGGCATAATAAGAGCAGGGTATGAATATGAAAATTATTTACTTCAAAAAAACTTTGTATCTATTTTCTTCAGTGTTTACATTTATACGCTACACAAAATTAAGGGTACCGTTTAGTTCTTTCATAACCTCTACAAGAGACATTACCGACACATGAAAATTGTATGCTACTTGCCAAATTTCTATCAATATTTCCTCGTTTCACCCCATTCCATAACAAGCGTTCCAGCTTTCTTGCTGTTGACAGCAGCCTATGAGCCATACCGTTCTGATGAAAAATATTTGTTAATGCAGAAATTTAATCATCCTTCTCACTCTCTCCACAATCCCCTCCACCATATCAGAGCCAACCGATTCGCGTTTCGAATGCAGGGTGGACAACACAATCCACGAATAACGTATGAAATGAGCCAAAGCGTGTGTTGAGATTTCTGAAAGCACAAGCACTGAAGTACGAATTTTGAACACGCCGCTGTTATAACCTGTATTCAGTGGTTGTACCATTCAAAAAGTTTTCGTGAGAGTTGCTTTGAGTTTTACCCGCTGAATGAGGCAATTCTTTCAAGACAGCCGTATACCAGATGTAAGACGCTGACTTAGAGACGGATCAGATTACCAAGCAGGGATAATAGCTACCGGGACTCTTGAAAAGTGTTTCAAAACTAACCACCGAAGAAGTAATGGTGGGCGTACAGGATGTTGTTCAGTTGATCATAACCTGCTTTGGCATTTTGGGCAAAGTAGCCAAATTTGTTGTTGTCACTAGCAGTGCATGTGGACAGTTTATTGTGAAGTGTACGATTGTGTGTGTCACATTTATGTGCAGTGTCCTTGGGACAATATTAGATGTCCTGAAAGTGCTATATGAAGATTACTGCATATTTGTATTGGATGTGTTTCACAAAGGAATATATATTGCTAGGATTTTAGCTTCGATAGTGGAATGGCTTATAAATACAGTGTACAGCTGGTGGGAAATTATGAAGACCACCTTTCTGGAAATATACGAATTTATGCTATTGACAGTGGATGTTGTATGCCTCGGGGTGACTAAAGTAACACATTGTATTGCAAACATTCCGGAAGTTTTGAAGAATTTCATGACATTGATTGGATCGGGCATCTGGTTAGCATTGCAGCTTATTCCACTTGGATTTGTGTATATCATTAGCATGTGTATTTTTCTTATTGGGAGAAGTTGTGAAGAAATAATATCTATAGTAGAATCTACGTTTAGAGGGAGTTTGGACCTTGTGTATGGAATAATTCGGATTTTGCTTGATATACCTTTTGAGGCACAAGCTGGTTTAATACTGGGGTCATGCATATTATGGGCTACTATAAAGTATCATACCTATATAATGCACTACTTTGCAAGTCTGTGTGTTCAAATGAAATATGCATTACTCTCTACATGGACTAGTTTGGAAATGCTGCTGCTCTCATTATTTACCAATCAAAATGAAGAACCAGAACATGCCGAATCTTCAGAAAGTGAAGAATCAAGTGAAGAATCTGAAAGTATAAACCATCGTACACCTGAAGCTTCACACTCCTCTGCACTAAGTTTGCGTTTCCGTTCTGTTCCAAGAGTTGAACTAGGAAAAACAAATGACACAAGACAGCTCTTACTCCACCAACTGGAGCTGGAGCAAGAAAGCAAGCTGTGTGTTGTGTGTCAGGATAGAAACAAGTGTGTCATTGTATTACCATGTAGACACCTCTGTCTGTGCACAGATTGCTCTATCATAATAAAGAGAGATCCTGGAACATGTCCCATGTGTCGACAGAATGTGAGAAGAACAATGAAAATCTATATCTAAACAAAATTTATTATTGTTTATTTTGTTCACACTTAAATAAAATATTGATATTTTGTACTACTAATAAAATCCATTTAAATCGTACATCTTTATATTGTGTTACTAAGTTATGAATGTCATGCATCCCTATGAGGACTGTAATTGTTACTCCACTTTAGGAGAATCTGTGATATGTTTTATTTACTTGTGCAAAACTCTTAAGCAAGTGTTCATAAAAGGCATTATTTCATATTTAAAGTAAAAAATAAATTTTCATTTTAAAAAAAAAGTGTCATTAACTACTGATCTTCCCAATTTGTAATGTTCAGTGTCATAATGGAGATGCAGTGTGAAACTGACATGACACAATTTTTTTATGTAACCTTGTTAGTTTTTCCTTATCTGTACCAATCGAGTTTACTTGATCATGACAAAGTGGGATTTCACAGATGCATTATACAGTGAAGGACAGGCAACAGGGATCTAGTCTAGTGCCAGCAGTTTGAAAACTTAAGGCTACAGTTTTAGGTGGATATGGTGGTAATAAATTTTACAAGGAAATATACCAGCACAGCATAAATAAATATATTATAGCATTATCCAAGTTATATGTTTGGAATATGTTTCCATCCTTTTACAGTACTTCATAGGACACTGGTCAGTTAGAAGATACATTTTATCACTGAAACTTCAAGACGAATGAGAACTGTAAATGGTAAATTGGAAGTGAAGGGATGCGTCATTACCACTTTCAGGTGTGTTTCTGGTATTATTTAATGAACAAAAAGCACAATACCCAATCCCTGGCCAGAATTTGAACTAAATATCTAGCCCAAAAAGGTTTATTTTCAGGCTACTAGACCAGTCATTTCAAAAGACACCTCTAATTTCAAACATCAATGCAAAAGGTGCCCATTTCTGTCAACATCTATAAAGTCTATTGTGTAGAAAATACTTGATCAGAATTGTTTGAATTCTGTGGTCCTGCAGAACTTATTAAGCCTGTGCGATTGAGGTTGTTCTTCTCTTGCCTTGGAGGTTAATAACCCAGTATCTCAACTATAAAATCAATTTATTTTTAATTCCTTACACCATTATAGGTCTAGGGAACCTGAATATCTGGGAAGTGTATTTAAGGATGGGTTTAATACCTCCTATCATATAACAATGAATGAACATATTATTACTGATAAATACTTAGAAAGGATGTGGAATCACTTATGGCATAAATTGAAGAACTGTCTTGGGATTTGTATGGAATAACTGGAAACCCATAAAAAAGAACATCGGCCAGGTTCCACCTTCTGAAGATGGATGCACATCGAATTATGTGTAACAAGACCAGCAAAGTACATGACATGTAACACTATGGTGCATTCATGCAACCATTGTTGCCATGGGGATATATGGTTTGTAAATTGTTGAGCTACATAACACTCACAATATAAAAATAGTGAGTTGCCATGAAAACTACGTTGCATTCCCTTTGTATTGTTGAGCCATTTGCCACTGTCAATGTGAAACTCGACTGTTGTCATGGAAATTAAAAATGGGTTCCCTTTACACTGTTTTCAGTCCACATAATATTTCACACTACTGTCAACAATATAAACATACTAAGGTCTTCATGTAAAGTGCCCCATATTTTTCTCCATTTTTAACCAAATTTGGATTTGCTCAACTGATTTTAGTATGGTCTTCACCATCAAATTTTACAAACATCTGTCCCTTAGGAGCCGAGCTGATATTTGTGATGAAGCTCTTAGGCGTTTTTCATAACTATATGGAAACACTGCTAAAGATTCAGTTCTTACCTCACAGATAATAGTGTATCATAACTAATAATTGATTCATACTGTTAGGGTGACTTTGAGAATCACAGGATACATATGAATACTGTGTTGTTAATTGCAGTATTTTGTTAGGGTTACAGCAAATGGTACAGATGGCTTCCATGGGGCTCTAAATGGTTGAAGTCAGTACCAAATATTCCGTAGGATGGAAAGATGCTCAGAATAAAGATCAGTGCAGGACCTTGTGAACACTATCAATTTTTTATGCCGTAACAGTTCAACCACTGAGATCAGGCTGTGAAAACCTGAGGATAAGAACTGAACTTCTATGAGAAGGGAATACAGTAAGTCCGTGCTTAATTTTATCACCTGAATAATGGTAAGGAAACACAGTTTAAAAAATCCATGAAAAAAAGGCTACCTCTTCATTTTCCTGGCCTTCCTAAATATATAGGGACAACCTGCTGCCCACCTTTATAAAGGTTACTCACACCATGGTATGGCCAAACCCGAAGTTCCACAATTACAGATCAGACACAGAATGCAATATAATCTTCTGTGGCTTCATTACCCAAAAAGGTTAAGCGCCTCCCTAAGTTGCTCTCCTCTATCCATCCCTATCCTGCATTACTTGTCTCCAATTAACAATTCCCATCTTTCTGATTTCATTCTCTACAACATCTTTCCATCTGGCCTTGGGTCTGCCCTTATGTCATTTTTGGTGCAAGTTGGCTTCGCATATTTTCTTGGTGTTTCTTGCATCATCCATCCCCTGCCGATGTCCCTTACATCTAAGACGGTGCAGTTTAATAAAGGTACCAATGTTGACATCCTTGCATAATTTTTTAAGTTCAACATTTGTTTTTATTTGCCATTGATAATCTTCTATTGCTGGTCCAAAAATTTTTCTTAATATCTTCCTTTCAAAGGTAATTAGTGTTTCTTCAGTGGACTTGTTCATGGCCCATGAATATTCTTACCTGTTGTTATATGGTCATGAAACTTGGTATCTCTCCCTGAAATGTTTGAGAATAAGGTGCTACATAGAATATATGGACCTGTCAGAAAGGATGAAGAAATCACCTGGTAAGCACCTTCATGAGTTGTTCTCTTCACTGTTAATGGGGGATCAAATCAGGGAGGATAAGAATGGTAGGATATGTGTGATAAATGGCGCATATGAGAAGTGCAAAGAAAATTTCTATTGGAAAATCCGTAGGAAATCATTTGGGATACCTATGCATACATAAGGATGATGTTAAAATGTATTTTAATAAAATGGGGTGTACGAGGGCTGTCCGGAAATTAGCCAGCCATTTTGAATATCTCAAGAACAGGTTGCGTGGCCTTGACGTAAACTGACAGCCGGCAAGAGGAGACCTTACTGTGCATTCGTGAACAGTCACTCTTCCGTGGGGCTAGTCAGTTGGCAGTGAGATGCCGCTGACTGAGCTTGTGCATTGCGTGACCATCGCATTCACAAACCCCCTCCCTTTCAATGGCGATTTTAGCTTTGGGAAAAGCCAAATGTGGGTTGTAGAGGGGCTGAAAGAACTGGGTGATGTGATGCTTTGCAAAAAAAAAAAAGCCTGCACGAGTGCTGTAGAATGGCAGGCACACTGTCGTGATGAAGATGATCTGTTCGTTCGGTCATTGTGAATGCAACTGTCACACAGTACACAAGCTCAGTCAACGGCGTCTCAATGCCGAATGAATAGCCCCACGGGACAATGACTGTTCACAGATGCACAGTAAGGTCTCCTCTGACTGGCTGTCAAGTTACATCAAGGCCACGCGACCGGTTCTTGAGATATTCAAAATGGTTGGATACTTTCCGGACATCCCTTGTACAATGAATTCAACTGACTCAAGACAGAATACACACAAAGCAAGGCATTTCTTCACGAGCTGAGCATTCGCTTCTCAAGGAAGACCTTGTTGCGTGAGGTCAATACATCATAAACCCATCTGAATCTCAAAAGGTTTAAGGAATCAGAAGGCAAACTGGCAAAACAGACTGCCTCCCTTGGCCAAATCACAGTCACATCTTCAACACACAACAGTTTTCTCAAAACTGGGATGTAGTACAGGTCATCCATGTAGTTATTACCATGCAATACAATGACCTGTCAATTTCAATTAACTAGTATATAACTTATCAAGGTAACATTTAATTTCTATGATCCATTCACTGGGTTCAGTTGAAAAATTTCAAATAAATAAAATCAACCAGCACATAGATAATTATATTGACTTCTCAAATTGTAAATCATTTACAATATATAATAAACCAACAAGATGCAACTCTGGCAGTATTGTGTTTGTTAACAACTACAAGTATGCTCTACATGATTCGGATGCAAAGAGTGTCCGAAACATGTAGAGCATACGTGTAGTTGTTAATAAACACAATACTGCCAGAGTTGCATCTTGTTGGTTTATTATATATTATAGACTTGTGATGCATGGAAACTCAAATACAAAATTGTAAATCATTTATTAGACACTTACAAGCTACATCTCACAGGCATTTGTCAATCACAAGCATTATCTGTAACTGTGTTTAGAGTGACCATCAAGTTGAAATGAACAAAATCCCACTTCAGTGACCGTTCATAATAATTAAAATTTATAATAAATTTATTGCTATTTGCTGTTATGAAATGACACAATGGTGACTTGTTTTCATACCACTGTAGCAAATGTTACAAGGTGTCTGTGGCATACTATTTAGTCCACACTATCAAATCTAATACATACTTACATCTTCAAGACATGTGCTGACACAAAGTTGCAAAGCAGATGCAGTTTCACTTTTGCATTCTTATCAGGAAGTGTGTACTGTACAGCTCACATTTATTTAAGAATGTTACCTGCTTCATTTTGTGCCTTTCAAGGTCCACCACTTAATATTCACAGTGCAGCAACAGGTCCAATATACAAAAAAATAGAAATGACTAGAACAGAGCTCATGAACTTCTTTTGGTTGGAGGGCTGGTAAGGTAAAACAGTAAAGTTGTTCCTGTCCACGCCATGAAAGCATACAGGATGAGAACAGGAACAGTGCAACTCATTCTTAATGTCAGCATTCGAATGGAGGTAAGTGGTTAACTTCATGGTCAAATTCAAGCCCCAGCCATTTTACCCCCAGGAAACAACCCACTGAATAGGAAGCAGGTTGGGCCCCATACCTGGTCTGGGTACTTACTGGAGAACAGAAAATCTCTTGCCCTTCCAGGATTTGAAAAACAGCTAGTCGCTGTACCAACTACACTATCCTGGCTTACAGTTGGATGGCTATCAATAGAAATATTTAAGCACACTGTTGGAAAAGTAAGGGAAAGTTCCATTTATATAAAAAATTATGTTTGTTGCACTTTAAAGATGGAAGATACAGCGGGAGTTACTTTGCTAAACCCAGCACGACAGCCTGAAGACTGCAAATATTTCTCCCTGCTAGTAACAGCAACCTATGAGTGTTTCTTAGCATTACTAAAGATCACACTGCTTTTTCTTGGCCTCAAATTTTAAAGGAATATAACCAAGAAAAGAAAGAAAAAACTGTTCAAAATGATGTCCCTCCCCTTGCAGGCAGGCTTCACATATCAACACATTTCAAAATACCTGACAAAGTAGTTGCTCACTTAAACCCAGCCACGCTTCATCACTAAAAATAACAACTTTTGAGTTAACAATTCAATTATGCATGGGTCGCAACAACTGCAGCAACAAATCTCGTGCCACTAACAGGATTAGTGAGCCTGGACAAGTTACCTGATATGGTTGTAATTTCAGACATCTTGCCACTATGTGAACCGATTACACTGATGCCAGATTATGCACTTAACACATCAAGATTTCTCTGGGCTTCTTCTTGAGAAATACCCAATTCAATCTAGCTTTTCTTCCGTCATTATGACACTTCTGGTGCTTGAAAAGGGCTGTACTGTCACTTACTAAAAATTCCCCACACCCACACACTGTTTCTATTGGCCCACCCAACAGATAAAAAACCAGATGGTAGTAATCTGAACACACACCACAATGAGAAGCTCAAATCTTATAAATAATATGTCTTGATTTTCCAACTAGGTGTTTTCCAATTACAGTGCCAATACCCTGTCACCAATTCAAAATTGTTCAACACCCGACAAGAGGCTGATAATCTGTACCTTAGTGGGCACTGTGCCAACATTCATGAATTAATAACATTTAAATTGACATTCTCTTTGTTGTTTGTTTTTATCAGTTCATGTCTGTGAGTTACAAAGGAAAAAAAATTAATTTGATGTATGTGTGACCGTGCATCATATATGAAAATGACGAGAGGTACCAACTTGATGCAACAATTATGATTTATTATCATAAATTACTCTACATGTTTCGGACATCTGTATGTCCATCTTCAGGAGTTCAGGTTGTGTACTGCTGCATGTGGTGTTCAGCACTGTAAAAGATAACTAGGCGTTAG
>JGI20166J26741_11653363_pt1 | contig 11223 bp, 1 predicted proteins | sample TergutCu122P5_FD_26741 | JGI IMG/M metagenome (IMG submission 26741) | reverse complement strand
CAGTACAGTACAGTACAGTACATTACAGTACAGTAAGTAGAGTACAGTAAAGTGCAGTACAGTACAGTACAGTACAGTACAATACAGTACAGTACAGTACAATACAGTAAGTACAGTACAGTACAGTACAGTACAATACAGTACAGTACAGTACGGTACAGTACAGTACAATACAGTACAGTACAGTACGGTACAGTACAGTACAGTACAATGCAGTGCAGTACAGTGCAGTACAATACAATACAATACAGTACAGTACAATAGAGTACAGTACAGTACAATAGAGTACAGTACAGTACAGTACAGTGCAGTACAGTACAGTACAATACAATACAGTACAATAAGTAGAGTACAATACAGTGCAGTAAATACAGTACAATACAGTACAGTACAGTACAATACGGTACAATACAGTAAAATACCGTAAAATACAATACAGTACAATACAATATAGTACAGTACAATACAGTACAGTACAGTACAATAGAGTACAGTACAGTACAGTGCAGTACAGTACAGTACAGCACAGTACAATACAGTACAGTACAGTACAATAGAGTACAGTACAGTACAGTGCAGTATAGTACAGCACAGTACAATACAGTACAGTACAGTACAGTACAATACAATACAGTACAATACAGTACAGTACAGTACAACTAAAACTCTATGTTAAATATTAAATGTGAAATATTTATTATTTGTACAAATTGAAGGCAATTAATACAAAATCTACCCGCCCAACTTTCATAAGAATTGAGTTGGCTGTGGGAAAAAAAAGTGTAAGATATGTAACTGTAGTACTGGATACAAGTGTTGTAATAAAATTTTAGGTTACACAGTTTCTACTGTCCTTGTGACACATGTGTTTATCACCTCACTGTTTTGCAGTCAATTTGCAGTTCTTGACAAATGTACACAAACATGTTCTTGCAAATAACCTTTGTGTTGGTGAATTATACATATTCATTTAATCCATAAAACTACCACAAAACACAAATACATTTACTGTAAGAATGTATCCTGGTAACATTCAACTAGCAAAAATTTATCTATGCTTAATTTCAATTCTTTAGAAAAATCCATAATGTTTCTAGTGAATCTAAATTATCTTCTTCAGCTGCTAGGTGCCTCGCGATATATCCATACTTGCGTTTGGCTAGAAACATTTTTTTCTTCAAATCTTTAGGATTGATTTGCTTTTCTCTATTCCAGACCTACATTTTGGGGAGTTTCTACATGGTTTTTACTGCTACCAAATCGAAAGCAGTAAATCCATCCTCATTTTGAGCTAGCAACAATTCATCTGTGTTAAATTCCACTTCCTTACACAACCACCTTAACGCCTCTAATGCCTCTAAACTACCAAATTCTGCTGCTTGGTGCCACGCGAAGTTTCCAACACATCTTTGGCTAGAAACAATTTTTATTCAACACTTTTGGATTGATTTGCATTTCTTCAGCCCAGGCCCACATTTTCTTTAGTGTTTCTACATGGTCTTTTACTGCTGCCAATTGGAAGGCAGTATACCCTTTCCCAGTTTCTGCTAGCAACAATTCATCTGAGTTTATTTCCACTTCCTTAGACCAAATCCATAATGTCTCTAATGATCTTAAATTGCCTTCTTCTGCTGCTCGGTGCCACGCGATATATCCATCCGCGTCTGTGGCTAGAAACAATTTTTTCTTCAACACTTTTGGATTGATTTGCTTTTCTTCAGCCCAGACCCACATTTTCTTTAGTGTTTCTACATGGTTTTTTTGTGCTGCAATATGGAAGGCAGTATAACCTTTATCTGTTTCGGCTAACAACAATTCTTCTGTGTTCATCTCCAATTCCTTAGAAAAAATCCATAATGCCTCTAATGTTTCAATACTGTCAAATAGTGCTGCTAGGTGCCACGCGATAAATCCTTTAAAGTTTTTGGCTAGCAACAATTGTTTCTTCAACTCTTTTGAATTGGTATGCGTTTCTTCAACCCAGACCCACATTTTCTTTAGTGTTTCTACTTGGTTTGCTCCTACTGCCATTTCGAAGGCAGTATATCCATCCCCATTTTGAAATAGCAACAATTTATCTATGCTTAATTCCACTTCCTTAGCCCAACACCTTAACATCTCTAATGCCTCAAAACTGTCTACTACTGCTGCTTGGTGCCACGCGATATATCTATCCGCGTCTTTGCCTAGAAGCAATTTTTTCTTCAACTCTTTTTGATTGATTTGCAATTCTTCTGCCCAGACCCACATTTTCTTTAGTGTTTCTACTTGGTTTTCTACTACTGCCAATTCGAAGGCAGTATATCCATTCTCATTTTGAAATAGCAACAATTCATCTATGTTTAATTCCACTTCCTTAGCCCAACACCTTAACGTCTCTAATGCCTCTAAACTGCCTGCTACTGCTGCTTGGTGCCACGCGATATTTCCATCCGCGTCTTTGGCTAGAAGTAATTTTTTCTTTAACTCTTTTTGAGTGATTTGCGTTTCTTCAGCCAAGACCCACATCTTCTTTAGTGTTTCTACATGGTTGTTTTGTGCTGCCAAATGGAAGGCAGTATATGCTTTCCCAGTTTCTGCTAGCAACAATTCATCTGTGTTTATTTGCACCTCTTTGGACCAAAACCATAATGTCTCTAATGATTCTAAGTTGCCTTCTACTGCCGCTAGGTGCCACGCGATATATCCATCCGCGTCTTTGGCTAGAAGTAATTTTTTCTTTAACTCTTTTGGATTGATTTGCGTTTCTTCAGCCCAGACCCACATTCTCTTTAGTGTTTCTACATGGCTGTATCTTGCTGCCAAATGGAAGGCAGTACACCCTTTCCCAGTTTCTGCTAGCAACAATTCATCTGTGTTTATTTGCACCTCTTTGGACCAAATCCATAATGCATCTAATGATTCTAAGTTGCCTTCTACTGCCGCTAGGTGCCACGCGATATATCCATCCGCGACTTTGGCTAGAAGCAATTTTTTCTTTAACTCTTTTTGATTGATTTGCGTTTCTTCAGCCAAGACCCACATCTTCTTTAGTGTTTCTACATGGTTGTTTTGTGCTGCCAAATGGAAGGCAGTATACGCTTCCCCAGTTTCTGTTAGCAACAATTCATCTGTGTTTATTTGCACCTCTTTGGACCAAACCCATATTGTCTCTAATGATTCTAAATTGCCTTCTCCTGCTGCACGGTGCCACGCGATATATCCATCCGCGTCTGTGGCTAGGAACAATTTTTTCTTCAAGTCTTTTGGATTGATTTGCGTTTCTTCAGCCCAGACCCACATTTTCTTTAGTGTTTCTACATGGCTGTATCTTGCTGCCAAATGGAAGGCAGTACACCCTTTTCCAGTTTCTGCTAGCAACAATTCATCTGAGTTTATTCCCACTTCTTTAGAACAAATCCATAATGTCTCTAATGATTCTAAATTGCCTTCTTCTGCCGCTAGGTGCCACGCGATATATCCATCCCCGTCTGTGGCTAGAAACAATTTTTTCTTCAACACTTTCGGATTGATTTGCGTTTCTTCAGCCCGGACCCACATATCCTTTAGTGTTTCTACGTGGTTTGCTCTTGCTGCAATATGGAAGGCAGTATATCCTAGCTCAGTTTCGGCTAGCAACAATTCTTCTGTGTTTATTTCCAATTCCGTAGACAAAACCCATAATGAATTCAATATTTCAGTACTGCCAAATATTGCTGCTACGTGCCATGCGATGCATCCATAAGAGTTTTTGGTCAGAAGCAATTTTTTCTTCAACTCTTTTGGATTGATTTGCGATTTTTCAGCCAAGACCCACAATTTCTTTAATGTTTCTACATGGTCTTCGAATGCTGCCATTTGGAAGGCAGAATATCCTACCTCAGTTTCGGCTAGCAACAAATAATCTACGTTTATTTCCAATTCCTTAGCCCAGTACCTTAACATCTCTAATGCCTCTATACTGCCAAATTTTGCTGCTTGGTGCCACGCGGTTTCTCCATCAGCGTCTTTGGCTAGGAACAATTTTTTCTTGAACACTTTTGGATTGATTTGCGTTTCTTCAGCCCAGGCCCACATTTTCTTTAGTGTTTCTACATGGTTCTTTCGTGCTGCAATATGGAAGGCAGTATATCCTTTATCAGTTTCGGCTAACAACAATTTTTCTGTGTTTATTTCCAATTCCTTAGAAAAAATCCATAATGCCTCTAATATTTCAATACTGTCAAATAGTGCTGCTTGGTGCCACGCGATATATCCATCCGCGTTTGTGGCTAGGAACAATTTTTTCTTCAAGTCTTTTGGATTGATTTGCGTTTCTTCAGCCCAGACCCACATTTTCTTCAGTATTTCCACATGGTCGTTGATTGCTGTAATGTAGAAGGCAGTATATCGTACCTCAATTTCGGCTAGCAACAATTCATCTACGTTTAATTCCAATTCCTTAGACCAAATCCGTAATGTCTCTAATAATTCTAAATAGCCTTTTTCTGCCGCGCGGTGCCACGCCATATATCCACCATTGTCTTTAGCTAGAAACAATTTCTTCTTCATCTCTTTTGGATTGATTTGCGATTCTTCAGCCCAGACCCACATTTTCTTTAGTGTTTCTACTTGGTTTGTTGCTACTGCCAATTCGAAGGCAGTATATCCATCCCCATTTTGAAATAGCAACAATTCATCTATGTTTAATTCCACTTCCTTAGCCCAACACCTTAACGTCTCTAATGCCTCTAAACTGCCTACTACTGCTGCTAGGTGCCACGCGATATATCCATACGCGGCTTTGGCTAGAAGCAATTTTTTCTTTAACTCTTTTTGATTGATTTGCGTTTCTTCAGCCAAGACCCACATCTTCATTAGTGTTTCTACGTGGTTGTTTTGTGCTGCCAAATGAAAGGCAGTATATCCTTCCCCAGTTTCTGCTAGCAACAATTCATCTGTGTTTATTTGCGCCTCTTTGGACCAAATCCATAATGTCTCTAATGATTCTAAATTGCCTTCTTCAGCTGCTAGGTGCCACGCGATATATCCATACTTCTCTTTAGCTAGAAACAATTTTTTCTTCAAATCTGTAGGATTGATTTGTGTTTCTTCAGCCCAGACCCAAAAAATCTTTAGCGTTTCCATAAAGTTCTTGTCTTCTGCCAATTTGAAGGAAATTTCTCCTTGCCCAGTTCCTGCCAGCAACAATTCGTGTGTTTCTTTTCCCGCTTCTTTAGCCCAACTCATTAGTATGTCTAATGCCTTTGAAATATCTTTTACTGTTGCTCGGACCAACTCAGTAAAACTATATTTGTTTTTGGCTGGAACGAAAGTTTTCAAAATCTCTCGTGAATTGAAATGTATTTCATCACCCCATTCCCACAGTTTAACCGTTGTTTCTACATCTTTCTTGAAGTCTGACAAATGGATGGCAATACAGCCACCCGCACCTTGGGCTAACCACAATTCCTCTTTTTTTACTTCCGCTTCCTTACACCTACCCCATAATATCTCTAATACCTCTAAATTGCCCTTTTCTGCTGCTTTGTGCCACGCTGTGTTTCCATACTTGTCTTTGCCTAGTAAAAATGTTTTCTTTATCTTCTTTGAATTCAGTTCCACTTCTTTGGCCCAGACCCACATTTTCTCTAACATTTCTCTGTGGTCGTTTTGAGCTGCCAATATCCAGCAGTTTTGTCCTTCCTCATTTTGGGCTAGCAACAATTCGTGATGGCTTATTTGCAGTTCCTTAGCCCAACTCCATAATACCTGTAATGCCATTAAACAGCCTCCTTTTGCTGCTCTATGCCATGCGGTGTTTCCAGAATTGTCTTTGTCTAGGAACAATTTATTCTTTAACTCCTTCGAATGTACTTGCTCTTCTTTTGCCCAGACCCATAGTTTCTGTAATATTCCTTCATTATTTCCTTCGGCTGCCAAGTGCCAGGCTGTTTCTCCTTCATCATTTTGGGCTAGCAACAATTTATTCTTCAGTTCATCTCGGGTTAATTCCGCTTTCTTAGCCCAATCCCATAATGTCTCTAATGCCTTTGAGCTGCCTCCTTTTGCTGTACGGAGCCACGCGGTGTATCCATATTTGTCTTTGGCTAGTAACAGTTTATTGTGTAACTCGCCCTGGTTTAGTTGTGCTTCTTTAGCAAAAGCCCACAGTTTCTCCAGTAACGCCACACTGACTTCTGCTGCCACGTGCAAAGCAGTCTGCCCATATTCGTTTTGTGCTAACAACAACTTGGACTTTATTTCTTCTGGTGTTCCTTTCTCTTCAGCCAACACCCAAATTTCCTCCAAAACTTTAACATTGCCACTTTTTGCTGCCAGAAACCATGCATGTTGTCCATCCTCATCTTGGTCTAGCAATAATTTATTCGTTATTTCACCTGGGTTGATTTGCACTTCTTTTGCCAAAACCAAAAGTTTCTTTAACACCATTATCCTTCCATTTGTTACCGCCAGGTGCCAGGCGGTTTTTCCATTCTTATCTTGTGCTAGCAACATGGAACTTCTTATATCATCTGCCTGTATTTGCACTTGTTTAGCCCAGTTCCACAATTTCTCTAATACTTCAATATGACCTCCAGCAACTGTCATATGCCAGGCGCTTTCTCCATCCTTATTTTGGTCCAAAAACAATCTTCTCTGGTACTCGTATGTGTTCAGTTGAACTTCTTCAGTCCACAGCCACAGTCTTTCTAATATCTCTATATAACCTCGTGCTGCTGCCTCCTGCCAGGCTGCAAACAAAAACTTACTCAAATCATGTGGGTTTAGTTTTGTTTCTTTGGATAACCCCCACTATGTCTCTAATAACTCTAAACTGCCTGTACACGCTGCCCAGTAAATGGCGCTATTTCCATCCCTATTTACAGCTAGGAACAGTTTATTCTTTATCTCATCTGCTGTTAGTTGCAATTCCTCAGCCCAACACCACATTTTCTGTATCACATCTGTACGGACCTCACGTATTGCGTAGCACCATGTGCTATAATCGCAACTATCTTCTGGTACAAACAGTACACTTTTTAAATAATCTGTGTTTAGTTTCCCTTTAGCCCAGCCCCACAATTTCTCTAAAAACTCAACGTGGCCTCCAGCTGCTGCCATGTGCCAGACGCTTTCTCCAGCCTTATTTTGTTCCAATAACAATCTTCTCTGTATCTCGTGTGGGTTTCGCTGCACTTCTCCAGCCCATAGCCACAGTCTTTCTAACAACTCTATATAGCCCCCCGCTGCTGCCCTATGCCAAGCGACAAACAATATTTTACTCAACTCACCTGGATTTGGTTGATTTCCCTTGTAGACACCCCACATTTCCTCCAGTAACTCTGTACTGCTTGTATTTGCAGCCCAGTAGATGGCGGTATTTCCATCCTTATGTTCGGCTAGGAGCAATTTATGCAACTCATTTGTAGTTAGCTGCAGTTCTTCAGCCCAAAACCATAGTGTCTGTAACACATGTATGTGACCATTGTTTGTTGCGAGGCGCCATGAGCTAAATCCGCTACTGTCTTCCGGTAGAAACAGTGAAATTTTTAAATAATCTGGATTTAGTTTCTCCTCTTTCGCCCAATCCCACAGTTTCTCTAATATCTTACCATGGCCACCTTCTGCTGCCATGTGCCAGGCAGTTTTTTCAGACTCGTCTTTTGACAACAAGTGATTTCTTAACTCCTCTGGTTGTAGTTGCAGTTCTTTAGCCCAACCCCACAGTTTGCTTAGTATCTCTACACTGCCTGTCATTGCCGCTATGTGCCAGGCATTTATACCATGTTTATCTCGGGATAACAACAATTTATTCTTTAACAATTCAGGGCTTGATAGCTGTTCTTTAGCCAAATCCCACAGTTTTTTTATCAGCTCTAAACTCCCCCTTTGTGCTGCCACATGCCAGACGCTTCTTCCTTCAGAATCCTGGGCTAACAATAATTTATTCTCCAACACACTGGATTTTATTTGTGCTTCTTTAGCCCAACCCCACAGTTCCTCTACCATCTCTGTGTGTCCTCCCTCTGCGGCCAGCTGCCAGACGGTTTTGGTGTCTTTGTCCTGTGAGAAAAGCAGGCTATATATGAGGTTAGGTGTCACCGCTTCAGCCCATTCCCAAATCTTTGTTAATGCCTGTACACTATTATTCTCTGCTGCCATATGCCAAGCAGTTTGTCCGACAATATCTTGGACTAACAGCAACTTCATTAGAGTATTTGAATATTCTCCTGATTTTAGGCTGTCGAATAAAAACCCAATAATGCGAGTGTTATCTTCTGCCGCTGCTGTGTGTAGTGCTGTTGTGCATCCTATCGAGGGACTGTCTACTTCTATCCCTTTCCACTGTTCATCGAGTTTTTTTCCATACTCTTGCAACACCTCTCTCAATGGCTCACTTTTTTCCAATAATCCATTCAAAAAGGCTCTAATTACTTGAAAATCTTTTCGCAATAAAACTATATTGAGTAAAACTTCCTGCACTTGTGTGTGTTGTTTAGTTTTCTGTGACAGTTGCTTTATTAGGAACTCAGCCACATAATACTCAGCAAAAGTGCGGTGGGTGAAATTCGGCTTACCTTCACTGTTTCTCTGCACTATCCCAATCCTAGCCAACTTTTCATCTGGAAATGTAGAATGGTTATAGTTTTGCAGAACTGCCACCTGATCCTCAGTAAACATAACCTCTAATGCTAACAGCTGATGCTTTTCTTGTAGTTGTTCAAAAATTAATTCTCGTAAATCCCCTATAACCGCGTTGCCTGGTTGTGCTGTTGACTTTTCTTCATAATATATATCATATTTTCTGTCAATAAACTGTCTGTATAACCCCAACAAGTCTAGCTTTCGCGGAAACTCAGGCTGGGTTGTTTGTGACATATAAAAAGATATAAATTCCTCTTCAAAAGCCTCAGCTAGCATGCGGGTTTGTAATGGGATGGCGGTGAACTCTTTGTCCTTATCGCTAATTGACTGTGCCAACTTAGTGACCAATGCTTTAGCGTAAATTTGTAAACGGTGTTGATTTGCAACCCCGAATTTTAAATTTTCAGGCCAGAATTTTTTTAGAAATTCAACCTGCTCAAATTCAGAGAAGGGCTGTAGTGAGTAGGACAGCTGTTGTAGATTATCCTCCAACTCATCTCTCAGGTGGGGTCGGGTGGTGACCCACAGCTGCTCTAAAGAAGTCTGCCTCAGAACTTGCAGCATGTCAATGACTGTCTCTCTGTAGTCGGGACTGATTTCATCATAACCATCCACCATTAACACTACTTTGTTATTTTCATTTCCTTCAAGGGCCTTCTTAAACAACTCCTTCTCTAAATGAGATTCAAGATTTAGAACTTCGTTTGATACAAATTCAAGTACCCACGATTCATTCATCATCTTTCCTTTCCGAGCCTTGAGTAGTTCCGTATAATCATTCAAATCAATTCTCACCAACCAATGGGCTGGGTAGTTTTGCTTGATACGTTTAGACAGGTGCGTCAGTACGGTGGTTTTACCCATTCCCGCTTTGTCAGCAATCAGCATGACCCTCTGCTCTTTCGCGTGTTGCAAGAGCTTGTCTAAACCGCTAGGAGCATAACAGTGGGATTTATTGTTATCAATATATTTACGTAAGTTCTGTAAGTTCCCTTGCGACTGCTGCCAAATGATTTCCCCTGATTTTCCTTTCTCTAGCCAATGTACATTTTCCTTTGTATTCTGTTGACAGAGCTCTTTGAATTCCAGTTCACTGCTAGCCAGTATATCAATAAATTTTCCTTCACGTATGTCACTTGAAATGTTCTGTCTTACAACGACATTGTGATTAAAAGTTCTATCGATATAGTACTTTTCATTGTAACCACTGCTAGCAGACGGTATAAGTTCTTTACCAACTGTAAGCTCCTTTTCTTGTAACAGATCAACCAGGGGAATAGAATCCGTCATTGAATCTGCAGATGTGAGTTGATTTAAGGCAATTCTTTCGCCTTGAAAAATCACTGTCTTCTCTAACATTTTTCTCTGTGAACTGGCGGTTAAATCACTCCAAGTTAACTGTTCGACTGTTGTAATGAACCTTTCACCAAGTGTTTCTGTAGCTATTTGTTGTAGAAAAACATCGGTGCTATCTTCTGGTTGCGTGGTCAGAATAATTTTCATCCCGTCCTTCTGTTTCAGAATGCTGAACAATTCCTTGAACATGTCTCTTAGCTCATCATTAACTGGCTGCTTGTTCCCGCACGCTATCATCAGTAGATGCGGTGTTTCCATTGATGGCAGTAGAGCATTCAAGTTTATCAGTCGATTGACAGTCAGCAACCGCTTTAATTTCAGTATGGTATAGTGACCGTCACTGAAGGGAGTGGGTGTGCAGGATGTCTTTTGGAGAACCTGATAAACCTTGGTTAGCCCTGTCCAAGCATCTCCATCAATCATTTGTAACTGCCAAGTTTGTTTGTCACCAGTAAGAAATTCTCTTAAATCCAAAGCGTCGGGGTTAAAATCAAGTGCACTTTCTTCAATCTTCTCAACATAACGATGAGTTTCGTATTGATAAGCTCTTTTTCTTGTTTCGGCTGATGAAAATTGGTCCTTTACTTTCTCCTTTAGGTGCGGGAAAAGTCTAACCAACCGCTTAACATAAGGAATCAGGGCGTGCAATGTGCTAGCGTCTGGACAGCGAATTCTTTCATTTTCAAACTCAAAGTTCTTTAAAATTTGTTCAGCTACGTTTTGGGCGTCAGCTTCTTTTTCGGTCTCAGCATTACTCATTACAGCAAACAGAAGATCAGGTTTAAAGGATACCGACACCTCACGTAACCAACGGTAACGCTCCAGGAACTCCCGCTCTTCCTGAGTAAAAATGCTTAGACTCTCTGTGCATTTGTCGTAAGCCTTAGTTTGATAACGAAGCAGATGGTAACCCTTGGGAACTTTGCTATGGACAGTGTCCATTACCTCAGGGTGGTATTCATTAAGGTGCTTTGCCCATTTAAAGAAATCGTTCAATTCTGCACCACCCGTTAAGCCTGCACTAACAGGCCAATCGACCACCTCTAGTATATTTGGTTTACCTTTGTCATCTTTTCCCTTCCCCGTTTCAGGATCAAACGCTTGCACAATTTTGTCCATCTTGTGTGTTGCTAGGTTGAATATTGGAGTATGTTTTTCCTTCCAGCCCATATCAGACAAATCAGTAAAGATGCGATAGACTGTCCCTAAATGTGAATTACAGGTATTTATGCAATTTGGAGCAGACAGATAACTGGTGAT
>JGI20166J26741_11653251_pt1 | contig 11223 bp, 9 predicted proteins | sample TergutCu122P5_FD_26741 | JGI IMG/M metagenome (IMG submission 26741) | reverse complement strand
CCAGAAGAAACTGGCCTACCTGGGCTTCCAATGTCTTGATCACCCACCCTATTCTCCGGATCTGGCCCCGTCGGACTACCACCTGTTCCTTGGACTGAAAAAACAATTGAAAGGTCACCATTTTTTGTCCGACGCGGAAGTCATTGCTGCCACGGAGACCTGGTTGGATGGACAACCTTCTGAATTTTTTTTGAGTGGCTTACAAAAGTTACAGCAACGGGCTAAGAAGTGTATTGAGCTTCGTGGGGAGTATGTTGAAGAAATCCCGAGTTTGGTCGCTGTAGCTTGTTTCCTTCCTGGTCGGGCTAAGGACTTATCAGCACCCCCTTGTATATAAATGTACCTGTTTTTGCACATGTTCAGAAAACTGTGAAACACAACCATTAGCTATGTCATTTCTCTCAGACTATCTGTCTGCATGGAACAAATCGGCTCCCACTTGAAACATGTTCATGAAATTTGAAATTTCAGAATTTTTCAAAAATCTTTTCAGAAAATGCAACTTTCATTACAATCCAGTGAGAACATGGCACTTGACATGAAGATCCATGCTCATTTATTACATCTGGCTCAATTCTTCTTAGAATTTGACACATTTTGTACAAAAGTTGCCCCATAAATCCAAACATATTTTGCAATGAATAAACTGTTTTCTGAAAATCATGCCATTGATGAGACTATGTGGAAAAACATGGTAGCGCCAGATGACAATACAATACGGTGCATAGAAGTGCGTTCAGCATGTCAGATAACTACAGCATTAACAGAAGACACACACAAAATAATATTTAATACTTATTACTGTTCAGAGCAATATGAAATATTTTCCAGTTTAACAATGATGCATATCCATGGAAACAATAAATACTTTTATATAGTAGACAGCCATATTTATGCCAACAACAATAAAAAGTAAAATACTGTTGTGTTTCCACAGCAACATACTTAACTCCAATGTGTGACAATGTAACACTGCATGCACGCTGTCTGCCTTGTTTTATTTTGCACTGAAGTATCCAGTTCATCACTGTATGTATGTCACCCCAAGACCCGTATCTCAAAGAGTTTCTGTCCCTCCTAAAACTGCAGTTTTGTCTGTAGCAATTTAAAAACTAAATATAGCAAGGGACTGTGGTATTTATTTATTTATTTATATCACTGCACATAACAAATGATGTTGCAGTTAACTTTATATCACTGAATAATATACTCTGCATCAATTAACATTATTAGTTCAGTTCAGTTTTGTTCTTATTCAAGTGATCTAGAGAAGGTACCACAACGGACCTTGAGATACAGAACAAGTCAAGGTCATATATGTACATACATATATGAATATACTGTTACAAAGACATAACATTGTCATGTAATACAGTTAAATATAAAGAAAACAATACAGAAATATAAAACAGCATCTAATATTAAAAATACAAATAACATACCTTGAATATAGCAAAGTAAAGCAACAAAATAAAATTTATTCTATGAATAAAATGCACTACGTATTATTGTGTTGGAAATACTCCTCCACTGCATAAAAAGAATTAGAATAAAGAAAATTTTCTGAAAGAGTTTCTATTCCTTAATGTTATAGGACATGTCCTTTAAATATGTAAAGGTACAGAAATCCTATTACAGGCCTGGACATGCCCTAAGGGATCCAGGAGGCTGAGACTCTCAGATTTCAAGACAGTCAGCACATGATAGTGGTAAGGTTGTCAGCCCTACACACCAGCTGCCTTTACCTCCCAGGAAATATTCCTGGTACTCATTTCTGTTAGAGACTGAGTCAACCCCAAGGCCATAACGCGACCAGAAGGATTATGTCAATGAAAAATTCCAATGACACTATCAGAAATCAACCCCGTGACCTTCTGGCTTGTAGCACAGTGCCTCAACCAACTGCGCCACCGCACACATTATATAAGTAAGTAAACTATTAAAAACCATAAGTTCCATATGATAAGAACTTTTTAATACAGAGACAAATTTGATATTGTTTGATGAATACTGAAGCCATATCTGGTATTTCCGCCAAGATATTTGAATGTGTAATATATTACTCACTATTAGTAACAACAAAGGATAGTAATGAGAATAAATATTGTGATATAAAAGTAAAAATATTTCGATTTTTTAACAAATTTCTGCACAAAGACCTATTACTGGAATTAGTGATGTTTCTTATTGTTGTTTTCTGAAACTACGTATATTAAAACTGTATGGAGAATTACCCCAAAATATTATGCCGTATGTCATTAACGAGGGAAAATAGGCATAATACAACATTATTAATGTTTCTTGTGAAATAATTTGTTTTACAGTTCTAAAAGCATATCATGCTGTGCTTAGTTCAGGTATAATATGGTCTATATGACCTCTTTTTTTCCTTTAAGTAATAAAACACATATAAATATCAAAGTACAAAAGATGTACAAGGAAGTAAAGAAGTACCTTCGGAGATGCCTGAACACCACGGATCAGTGACTGCAGATGTGCTGCTTTGTTGTTATTGTTGCTGCTGATGAGTGCAGGTGGAGACAAGGTGGGGAATGGACGGCTACGCTCCTTGCACTCAAGGCAATTGCGCACAGCACAAGTGCATACCTATCACAGAGTAAGTATTAATATTACTCCTAACACAGGCATACAGTGGAACAAGGACTTGTACGTTTCTGCAGGGACCATTTATAATAAATGTAAAAAACAAGAAAATGGAGCTTTATGTACACAATGCAACTAACTGCACTACATTAATTCTGAATTACATTCAAATATGATTTCGGTCACTGCAATGCATTAACAAAGTACTCTCGTTCAATTATTATACTCTCCCAATTAAAGAGAGCTGTTGCTCCGTTGCTTTCTGCTGAAACCCATATACCTCGTTCTTGCTACTACTGAAGGCAGCCACTGTGTTATGAACATTGAGCTCCATGAATTACACAGTATTCGAACCAACAAACTGCACAATCAATAATAAATAACCTCTTGTCACTGATGTTCCTCATACATGTTTCAAACTCTACAAGGTCATCATCAGGGAGGTATACATGAAGGTATAAGTACAGCAAATTCTGTCAACGAGGTGTGTGTACGTGTGTGTGTGTGAAGTATTTCTCCATTCAGCCAGTGCCCTCCAACACTGGCAAAAGTGTTGATGGAGGTTCAGTTCTAACAAAGTGAAGTTCTGCGATGAAGAAAGAACCAGGTACACTGCACCACACACATACACCAAACCATGCTGGTTTCTGACAGGATGCCACATGATGCATCATTCAACAAGTGTCCATGCATCACAGCATGTTAGGTTTTTTCTTACATTCATTAACTGAACAATTTCTTGTCCTAGTTCCTGGAAATAACTGTACATGAGTCCACTGAAACATTTTCAGGTGTTATTCACAGCAATCAGCTACGCTTTTGCTGCCGCCTCCTTGAGGTATTGACTTCTGAAACCATGATTTTCTTGCTGCATTACAGGTATTTATTTTCTTGGCGTAGTTAGCAACCATCAGCACTAAATTAATTTCTGCCTAATAAATTTTCCTGATCACATTCAGAATATTTTATTGGTATAATGAAAGAACTGCAAACTGTTATTGCTACAGATGCTGCGTTACCTTTTCACTATACTCATGGCAATTTGGCAATGCACACCATGGTTTGACCCAGCACGGTCTGTTTCAGCATGGCAGAGTACAATCTAGTGCCTCGTAACTGCACCCAAGATGCCATATGTTTAAATTCTGAATTCAAGGGAAATAACCTTGTCTTGCATTCCGGTAAGCACAATACTTGGAAGCCAGAAACAGGCTAATTTATGCTTAATTTGAATATATAATGAAAGAACTTGGTAGAAAGCACAAATGTAAATTCCAGGAAAATATAAATTTATTCTGATGGAAGTTATGGTGAGAAGGATGAGAACGTGCACATAATCAAAGACAACAAATATTCAAGGGATGCAATATCCAAGTTTCTGTGTATTGATACATACAAAAGCAACATCAAAGTAAAAACATTACTTTCTGACTCCTGTTAATAAATTTCCAACATGTTCAATCAAGAAAGATCATCAGGTGGATACTGACAGCTGACAGGTGATATTTCAACCACATGTCATGAAAAGATACAATATCCTGACTTTAAGATGACATGACCTGTATTATCCTTCTGCAAAGAGTTTTATTTCTTCCAGAAAATTGATGTTGTTAAAATGACTGTCATATCCACTTTTTTGTGTTAAAAATGTCAGTACAAAGTTACAAGGGCACTCATATCTACTTATACGTCAGTGCCTCAAGTGTCGTGACAATCCAATCATAATACATATCCACAATATTACCTTCTTATATTATATTATATTATATTATATTATATTATATTATATTATATTATATTATATTATATTATATTATATTATATTATATTCTTATATTATATCTCTCACAAAGCATACAGCAAGTACACTGTGATGTGTACATGATATTTTACAGTGTTCTTATACTTCCTTTGGCAAACATTCTGAGTAATGCATTGTGAAGTATGTCGCCACACACTAGGTTCAAATCACGTAAAAACCGCCCCTTAATTGCTATGTGAACAAGGAAATACTCAGCAATTTTGTTTGACCAAGACAAGAACACACATGTTCACTAGTGCAGCTGTGTCTGTAAACTGTAATCAGAAACACCTCCCATAACTTCACAAATTTTACTTGTTTCTCTCCAGCTGTGACAATTATTTCATTCATTCAACAAACCCAAGCTTTGACAAATCTATCAGTTATTGACCTTTGGACCAAAGCCATGTGTGACACGTACAGCTTCACTCTCGCTGGGTGTTTTGTTTGCACAGAATTTTTAATTACTCTCAACATAATGTCTCCTGAGCAAGAATGGTTGACCAGTGACAGAAAGCCCTATTTTATCACCTGACTAATCAGAGCTTCACACTTCCTTTACGTGTACCACACTTCCTGCAAGTGGGGTTGCTACTCAATTCCATTAAATAAAGATGTCTTCTCAGGGTGTTATGTCTGGTAAGGCCAATAACAACCCTGGATTGTGTCCTATTAAAGGACAAAAATTTGGTCTTTGTAGTTGGAATGGGGACCAAACTAAGTTTTCGAGCCTGTCTCTGAGTACTACTAGGACCATGCCACATTACCAAATGCTGGTTATCCACCCAGTGTTTAATCTTATTTTTAATATTCTGCCTATACAATTGTGCTACATAAGACCTGAGCTTACCAGGCGGAGACACTGACGCAAAATACCACCACTCGACATGTTCTTCTCAGCCTCCAGTTCACCAAAATTGAGTGAACTGGCGAAGATGAGGACATCGGCCATGTTCACAAGTCGCTGCAGGAATGACACTGCAACCTCAATAGGCATTCCTTGTGTAGGCTCTATCACATCGAGTTCACTCTGGAAACAATTACATGCAAGCACTGAATCTTGTGTTGTTCATAACCCCAGTTTGTTGAGAAATAATAAGCCTACTCCTGACACTATCACCCACAGTCTTCCCACCTCTATAGAAATGTGTGTATGTGCAACCTTTCTCTGAACTCATATAGTCTGTGAGCATTCCATCAAAGCTCATTGTTTTAGAAAACCTAGTTTCTCATTTAGGCCAGGTGCAGGACATCTATCCACCTGGGTGCTCTTAACTCACAGATGCCCAAGATGGATTGTGTAGTACCTTCAGGTGGGACTATGACAATGATTTCTTCAGTAATATTAAAATCTTATTGGCATCACATACCAAGGTTACTAATTGGGTGGTGTCAACGACATGTCCTTTCATTAAATGCCAGTAAATAAAACCTGACATCTGAAGCTTCTGATTTTAAAAGCAGTGTCTACACTGGTGGCTAACTGATCAATATGTTGAGACACACTGTGTCACGAAAAGCTTATTTTAGAAAACTGCGTTTTTTTTCTTTATAATGTATATCAGCAACACACTGAAAACAATATTTAATAAACTCACAGTCCTAAAGGATTTTGATTTTCAGGGATGATTTCAGCTAATATAAAATTCACGGTGACCACTGATGCTAATTGGGAGGACATATTCTTAACCCTTTAACGCCGAATGCCTTATAAATACGTCGAGCAGTGAGCCCTTTAAATAGCCAAATGCCTTATAAGTACATCACATACAGTGTGTCGAAGTTTGGAGGAATTTTGTTCACTATTTGGTTAACTACTGTGGCTTGCTAAGCTGCAGTACCCTTGAAGGTCAGGCTTTCATTCAGGAGCCAAAATGTACCCCCTCCATCTCCTAAACCCCTCCACAAACACCAATATATATGTAGACACTTCATAATTGCGCATTTTTCCCAGATGACTAATATGGTTGTGACACTGCTTGCTACGATTATCGCTTGCTCTACAGTTCACTGTGGGTTGAAATATCAACACTGGCCTATGCAACAAAAACTTTTTCTTGACCAGAAAGGTTGTCAATGGCGTACTGTACCCATATAATTCAGACAAAAGTAATGCTCAAAAATCAGAGATATCCACAAAACTTGATGTTTACAGCTACAGAAGGGCCCACAGACATGCCTCTTGTAGTGCTGGAGTAATCTGTAGGGGTTGTGGGGTAGTAACATGCAACATACGGCTGTCAATGTAGTAACAACGTCTTGGGCACCCTCAAATAGCTGGAATTTTTATACAGGAGTCACATCGTAGCTTTTGATCTGTTTTGCTGTCACTGTAGAAGACGTTCATACTCACTGGTATCACGTTTCTGAAACTGTGCTGAGTCATATACAGTAGCCTAAACATGGCAGATGATTGTGGGTCTCAAGCAATGGCTGGAAAAAAATAAATAAAATTTGAAGAGGGAGCCATAATTGAAATTCTGGTTGCTGACACTGGCTCCGAATCAGGTATGAAAGCTAGCGATGTCAGAAGATTAGTTTGAGGACGAAGAAGAAGAACAGCAGCAGGAAGCCTCAGCAGAAGTAGCCATAACAAACAATGGCCAGTGAAATCAACCCACTGCTCTGCCATCTGTGTTCTTTTCACGGCCAAAGAATGGGCACAGTGTACAAGTGCACCAGATGTGACGTGGCCCCATGCGTGGTGCCTTGTTTTGCACAATATCACACAAAAGTAAATTTGTAATATATCACCCTATGTGAATACTGTGTGTCGTGATAAAACAGGGATCCAAGGTGCCATAGACCTTATGCTGCAGCCAGAATTATGTGAGTAATGAACTATTTACACCACATTTTATACAATACATGTGATTCACAGGCCTAAATTTATTATAAACATGAACATTTTTTTCCTGGATTAACCAATTCATAAGCACAGTGCAAAATTTTATTTCATTAAATTTGAAGGAAATATCTATGAGATATGCTTTTTTTTCCCTAAGAGTAAGCATTAAAATTTAAAATCCCCAGTAAAAAATTCCGGCAGGCGGTGTTGCTCGGAGAGATTTAATTCCGGCGTCAAAGGGTTAAGAGGTGGCTGCTGTACAGGAATGGACTTTTAGTTCAGACACTCTGTCTCCACGAAATTGGCCTTTCAATCTGTCAATGTACATACATGGTTACTTTCATAATGTTTAGTAACTTCTTAAGAAGTGAAACTCCCTGATTGTATCAAACTGAATGACATGTTCTTTGTTTCAACAAAAGAAGTATAGGTTTGGTCACGTCACGTGAAATGTGTTACACTTGTTGAAAATTTTTCTTTCTTGATTCAGACGCCAAATTCAGCATCAAGTATATGTACCATTAATTAAAAATAGCTAATTGAAGACAGTTATAATATTGTAACATTCTGTGTAGAATACACACAGTGTGATCCGTAAGTTTTAGGACTGATTTTTTTTTTTAAATAACAGAACTAGCAGAAACTATCGGAAATTCCACTAACTAAGTACTATCAACCAACATCCGTTCACACACTGAGTTTCGTTTATCTTTGACAGTGTATGAGTTGTAACTTGTCTTACAAGGTCAGTTTTCTTTATACATCATGGATGGCGGAAGCGAATGCAGAGTTCCCATAAAATTTTGTTTCAAAGCCGGTCTATCTGTGACAGAAACACCAGTACTGGTGCTAAAGGCTTATGGGAATGAGGCTCTGAACCAATCAAATGTTTTTAGGTGGTATTCTTGATTTCGAGACGGAAGCAGCTGGTAGATGATGATGAGGGAGATGGCTGCTCAAAATCGACTCGAACTGAGGTAAACATTGCTGCTGTTGCTGATTTGGTCAAAAATGACTGTCGAATTGCATCAAGAATGATAGCAGAATATGAACATCTCCAAGACTGTAGTTCTTCAGATATGAAAGAGGATTTGGGAAACAGAAAGTTGTGTGCATGTTTTGTTCCACATTCCTTGACACCTGAGCAAAGGGAAGATCGAGTCACATCTGGCCAAGACATTATCGCAATGGCCAATGCAGACAAAATTTAACAAAATTATTACGGGAGATGAGACCTGGTGTTTTGCTTATGACCCTGAAACAAAGCGAAAGTGTTCTGAATGGGTTGGTGAGACATTCCCTCGGCTGACAAAAGTGAAATTCCAAAGGTCCCACATCAAGATCATATTGATAATTTTTTTGACTCTCTAGGTGTACTGTACAAAGCATCCATACCACAAGGAAAATCAATAAATGCAGAATTTTATAAAGGAATAACAAATCACCTCCTGTAGCGCATTCAACAAGTTCATCCAGCTGCATTCTGCTCTCAAGATTTTTTTTTATTGCACGATAATGTGCCTCCCCACAAAGCTGGAAGTGTTTGCCAATTTTTGACCCAAAAAAATGTTATAACCCTTTATCCCCCCCCCCCACTCCGAAGATTTATCTCCACCAGACTATTTTCTGTTCCCTAAGTTGAAAATGAAGTTAAAAGGACTTCACTTTGCAGATTTTGCTGAGATCCAAGAAGCCGTAACCAATGAATTACAGAAGGTCCTAAAAGAGGAATTTCTGCAGCTTTTCAGAAATTGTATGACCCCGCCAGAGCCTGTATATATGCCAATGGAGCTTATTTTGAATTAAAAAAAAAAAGTATGTGTCTTCCTCATGTGTCTTCGATTTTTAAAAAAATCAGTTCTAAAATTTTTGGACTGCACAGTGTATATGCTAATTTACAAACATGGCCACAGGGAGCAAGATGCAACCTGGCAACCACAATCAATCCAAGGGCTGCAGACTGGATACCCATGCTTCAACTACTTTTTACAGCTGTTACATGAATGTCCAAACTGTTTGCTTATTTGTTAAAACATTTAGCATGTCTATACACAAGTTTCACTTTCAAAATTGTATTTAATTTCATTAGGCACTTTCAGCAGACAAAATTAAGTTACATGCAAAGGGTTTAATATAGATAACAATACTCATGGCATCTTTGTGTCTATAAACATTTGCCATATATGTGCTTACGTGTGACCATACAAAACATATGTAGTTCTGTTTTCTGCCACTATTAAGAGCTTAGAGTTAGCACACAGTAACTTACATTTGGTGACGTAGCTGATGCGAGCAATGGCAGAAGACCTCCACATGCAATAATAAGATTGTCTGCCAACTGGGAGATCAAGTGGACTGTGTTTACTACAAAGATGGCATTCTCACTACTGTTGACAAAATCTAGAACTGATTTTGTTGAATGGCTGAAACAGACAGAGTTAAAAATTCTGAAACACTTTTGCAACAATTCCAACAAGTAGTATTAACCAAATGTAAGATGAAATTTCTTTCATAATTTAGCCAATGAAAGATAAAAGGTCAGCTTACAAATGCAAATACATAAAACCACTTGTCAAGACACGAGTTTAGTGACCAGTAGCACAAAGCAATGAGTGATTGTGGTGCCCATAAAATTGCTATAAAGCAGCTATTGGGTGACAAGGAACAGAAGATACAGCATTACTGTCCAGTGGCCACTATGTGAAAAGAGGCAGTGGCCAGTGCACTGTACCATTACTGCTCAGTGGGAATATGTGCAAATAGGAAGTGGTGAGGGCAATATTAAGGTGCTCCACTTCTGTGGAACCGTACAAATCATGTCCGATCACATGAAGAAGAAAGGATTTACTGCAATACAACATTCTAGATGAACTATACTGTTGTTTAGAGCTGTCACATATTGCTCAATTTCATAACTGACATAGCAGTTTAGCCACCAGAAATGCACTGCTGACAAACTCATAAATCAAACTAGCAGTTTTGATTCATCAAGTCAAAAGAAAAGTGATGGAACACGTGAAGAACTTAATAAAAGCTATGTTAGAATGTTTTAACCAACATGGAGCACAAGAGACCCCTATGGCCAGAAAAAACTATGGTAAGAAGGCGCGTGTGCGCACGCACCCACACACACCCACCCACCCATGCATTGGAAATTGATGTATTAGCTCCTCCAACCAGGTAGCTTGGTTCAAGGAATGACAAGGCATTTGTATTACTGCTAATAGCAAGAAAAATGATGTGGTGATGAATCAGCTAAGAGTGAATTTTAGACTTATGCTGAACAGATTATTTTAATCTGCATCAACTTGCCTAATTTGTTTTTTTGTGTATTTGTGTTAAGCATGTTGTATAGTTAGTGTAAGTGCAGTGCAGGGAAGTTGCGCGCACACAACTTCACACACACACTGAAAAAAAAAGTTCTGAAGATTACTTCAAACTATAAGAGTGTTTTCAAGATCAGACAATACCAGATACAAAGTTTTCCCATGCAAAAAGGTGGACTGTTGAAGTCACACCAAATCTCCCACATGAGTAATATTAAATTGACATGTGTAAATGTTTTCCTGCTTTAAAAGTTTATTTTGAAGAAATAAACTTTTAAAGTATCTGAAGGATACTTATGCAACAAAAACCAGTATTCTTTTTTTGATGGTTGAACTGTATCACAGCTGCAAACCACTTAATTGTTTGCACATGATTACAGACTGTTTTTGTTTCTGGTTCTATAGTTTTTGTCATTCAATAGACTTTTTAAAACAAATAAGTAAAGGAGAGACCAACTAGATGCAACAAATAGTGATTTATTGGTAATCAATAGTATCTCAACATGTTTCGGGCATCCTTATGCCCATCATCAGGAGATCCAAATGCGTTCCACTGCCTATAGTTGTCTGTCCTGTAAAAGGAAATTCGTATGAAGTGTAGTGTTATGAAGGGCGGAGTTATGTGGTGTAATCGCTATAAGTGT
>JGI20166J26741_11653140_pt1 | contig 11223 bp, 10 predicted proteins | sample TergutCu122P5_FD_26741 | JGI IMG/M metagenome (IMG submission 26741) | reverse complement strand
CAAAAAGCAATAAAATAGATTCAGCTTATATTGCCGCCAAACAGTGCGATGTAGCCATTGTTTGCATTGGCAATCATCCATGGAGTAATGCCGGTTGGGAACAATCGCCCGTTCCGAGCGACGGAAAAGAAGCTGTAGATCGCTCGGCGCTTTCTTTAGAACAGGAAGATTTGGCAAAGATTGTTTATAAAGCGAATCCTCGTACCATAGAAGTTTTGGTAAGCAGCTTCCCATTCGCAATCAACTGGTCGCAGGAACGTATTCCGGCTATTGTGCAAGTAACCCATTGCAGTCAGGAGTTGGGAAACGGAGTGGCGGATGTGTTGTTTGGAAAGGTAAATCCGGCAGGGCGTTTGGTGCAGACCTGGTATAAATCCATAGACGATTTGCCTCCGATGCTCGATTATAATATCCGGAACGGCAGGACGTATATGTATTTTCAAGGAACGCCTTTGTATCCGTTTGGTTACGGGTTGAGTTATACGCAGTTCCAATACGGTAATCTTCGTTTATCATCAACTTCTCTTTCTCAAAACGATAATCTATCCATCAGCGTCGATGTGAAAAATATAGGCAATAAAGAAGGGGACGAGGTAGTGCAGGTGTATTTGAAATATCCCGACGGAGTGCAGCGTTTGAAAGGTTTTAAGCGAATATTTATAAAGAGCGGCGAAACCAAAACAGTAACCATTCTTGTTGACAACGATTCGATGGGTATGTGGAATGTGGGAAAACATGGTTTTGTGGTTCCTGCGGGGAATTATATGGCGTTGATTGGCGCTTCTTCGGTGGATATTAGGGGGAAACAAGGGTTTTTGGTGAAGTGAGTGATTTGCATAAGGATATAAAAATTATTTATAATAACTTAATTCCTTTCAAGGGATTTACAGCAATCAACTTGTTTGGAACTATTTTTGCCCGTAAAAACGCTGCAGTAACTTCAACCACTATCTTTCATGAGCAAATTCACACTGCGCAGATGAAAGAATTACTCTATCTTTTCTTTTATCTGTTCTACTTCTTGGAATGGGTTATAAAACTATTCAAATATGGTTTAAAAAGTTATTATAATCTGTCTTTTGAACGGGAAGCATTTTTTAATCAGAATGAATTGCTATATTTGCAGCGCCGAAAAAGGTTTGCATTTCTGAAATATTTATAAATTGGTGTTATGATAATCAAAATATGGCGCATCGTCATTGCGAGGGCGAAGCCCGAAGCAATCCAGAAATAATGTCACTGGATTGCTTCGCTTCGCTCGCAATGAAGGTGTAATAGAATTAACTTAGCATTAATATAGTCAAGAATGCAGCAAAAACAAAAATTGAAAATCTAACAATTTAAATAAATATGAATAAAATTTTGAAAAGAATCCTGATAATTGTATTAATTATCATAGGTTTATTGGCATTGGCGTTTGGTGGGATGTATTTGAAGATGAAATCTGTAATGACCGGATTTGCTCCTATGGAAACAGGAAAGGTAGTGGACAACATTTTCGTAGTTAAGGATGATTATGCCAATATGTTCATTTTACAAGACAGTGTGCAATACATTGTTATTGATTGCGCAAACGGTAAGACAACCGTAGCAGAACAAATGAAAAGGTTGAATATTAACCTTGACGATGTAGCAGCGGTGTTTCTGACTCATACAGACGAAGACCATGTGGGCGCATTAGGTTTGTTCGACAAAGCAAAACTTTACCTGTCGAAAGAAGAGGAGAAAATGATAAACGGGAAAAAAGCCAAATTTTTGTTTTTTGGCAATTCGATTCCCCGCACCGATTATATCCTTTTGGATGACCGTCAGATAGTTCGGATAGGAAATTTGAAGATCGAAGGTATTCTCGCTCCCGGTCATACCAGCGGAATGATGGCTTATCTTATCAATGACAGATATTTATTTACCGGTGATATCCTAAGCCTGAAAGACGGCAAGATGGCTCCGATTCCATCATTCTTTAATATGGATACCGATCAGGCAATAAAGTCGATGGATATAGTTCGTCATATACCTACTGCCGAATATTTGTTTACAGCGCATTGGGGATATACGAATGATTATAAAAAGGCAGTAGGTTTTCAATAAAAAAAAGCATATCATGGAACGGGAAAAAGCGCTCAATCTTCTTTTGAAGTACAACAAACAGAAATTTCATATTCAACATGCCCTAACGGTTGAAGGAGTGATGAAATGGTATGCCAAGGAGTTGGGTTACGACGCAGACTATTGGGGTATAGTAGGTTTATTGCATGACCTTGATTTTGAAATGTATCCTGAGGAACATTGCATAAAAGTTGTCGACATCCTTCAATCGGAAAATTATAGCGAGGATATTATTCGGGCTATTTGTTCGCATGGATACCAAATAAGGGTAGATGTAAAACCAGAACACGAAATGGAGAAAGTCCTTTATGCAGTGGACGAATTGACCGGATTAATCGGCGCTGCTGCAAAAATGCGTCCTTCGGGAAGCGTTTCGGATATGGAATTAAAAAGTCTAAAGAAAAAATTCAAAGACAAAGCCTTTGCAGCCGGCTGTTCGCGGGAAATTATCAGCGCCGGAGCTGAAATGCTGGGATGGGATTTGGATCAATTATTGAGTATGACAATTGAAGCTATGCGAGCTACGGAAAATGTTGTATCGGAACAAATGGCAAATTATTAACTATATAAAACACATCATTATGAAACTTTCAAAAATACTATTCGGGACTATCCTTTTAATTATGGGTTTTACGTCCTGCAGTTCTTCATCTTCTAAAGATGTTTCTCCTTACGAAGCGAAAATTGATTCGCTAATGTCGAAAATGCCATTAGATGTAAAGGTCGGACAGATGTCGCAATTTTGCGCCGATTTGTTTGTAAGGCCGGCAGAGCCGGGCGTCGTTAATTCTCCACTGGTATTCGATTCGGAAAGAGCGAATATTGTTTTAGGACAATTAAAAGCAGGCTCTATTCTGAATACTCCCGGAGGAGTAGCGCATTCGCCCGCCGAATGGGAGAAAGTTATTTCTCAAATGCAGGCCATTTCGATGAAAGCGACAGGTATTCCCATGATTTACGGAATAGATGCCATTCACGGGGGAACATACACGGCAGGAGCAGTTCTCTTTCCGCAGGAAATAGGGATGGGCGCTACCTTCAATCGTCAGTTGGTATATGAAGGCGCACAAATTAGCGCTTATGAAACTCGAGCCAGCGATATTCCCTGGACATTTTCTCCGGTGCTTGATTTAGGACGCAATGCTTGTTGGCCGAGAATGTGGGAAAACTACGGAGAAGACGCTTATCTAAACGCCGAAATGGGAATCGCCTGCACAAAAGGATTTCAGGGCGATGATCGCGAACATATCGGAATGAATAACATAGCGGCCTGTTTGAAACACTATATGGGCTACGGAGTTCCGGTAAGCGGACAGGACAGAACTCCGGCGATGATTCCGGAAAACGAATTGCGCGAACGCCATCTGCTTCCATACGCCGAAGCCGTGAAAGCAGGCGCTTTATCTGTCATGGTCAATTCTTCTATTATTAATGGAGAACCGGTACATGCCAGCCACCATTTATTAACCGATATTTTAAAAAATGAATTGCATTTCGATGGTGTGATTGTTACCGATTGGCAGGACATTAATAATCTTTTCGCACGCGACCATATAGCAAAGGATGATAAGGAAGCCATTATGTTGTCGATAAATGCCGGCGTGGATATGGCTATGATTCCTTACGATACTGCTTTTTGCAGATACCTTACCGAATTGGTCAATGAAAAGAAAGTGCCGATGTCGCGAATTGACGATGCCGTTCGCCGCGTTCTGCGCATGAAATACCGGTTGGGATTATTTGACAATCCGACTTGGGAAATTACCGCTTATAAAAACTTTGCATCGGAAGAACATCAACAAAAAGCCAAAGAATCGGCCGACGAATCCATTACACTGTTGAAAAATAATAATTCGATTTTACCTCTTAAGAAGGGAACAAAGATATTAGTAACCGGTCCAAATGCTGCAACCAAAAGAGTGTTGAATGGAGGTTGGAGTGTTTCCTGGCAAGGCGATAAATTAGATTTATATGAAAAATTGGGCGCTACCGTTTTGCAAGCATTGCAGGATAAAGTGGGAAAAGAGAACGTGATCTTTGAACCCGGAGTTACCTATAATGACGCCGGAAAATATTTTGAGGAAAATGCGCCGCAAATAGAAAAGGCAGTTGCAGCGGCACGCTTGGCGGATGTGATCATTGCTTGCGTAGGCGAAAATTCGTATTGCGAAACGCCGGGGAATCTTTCTACTTTGGATTTATCAACCAATCAGATTAATTTGGTAACTGCCCTGGCAAAAACCGGTAAACCAATTATATTGGTATTGAATGAAGGCCGCCCGCGCATTATTTCCGCCATTGAACCTTTTGCAAGCGCAGTATTACAAATATATTTACCGGGAAGTTTCGGCAGTCTGTCGTTGGCAGATATTCTTTATGGCGATGTTAATCCTTCGGGAAAATTACCGTACACTTATCCCAGATACAGTAATTTGCTGACCAATTACGATTATAAACCGGCTGAAAACAGGGCGACTATGGATGGAACTTATTTCTACGAAGCCAATAATTATGTGCAGTATCCTTTTGGTTACGGTTTGAGTTACACAAAGTTTGATTATTCCGACTTAAAAGTTAATAAAGACCATTTCAAAGCGGGCGACGAATTGGAATTTTCCGTAAAAGTAACAAACAGCGGGCAGATTGCAGGAAAAGAAGCGGTATTATTATTCATCTCCGACGATGTAGCCTCGTTGACTCCTGATAACAGACGTTTGCGCGCTTTTGACAAAATCTCGTTAGCTTCGGGAGAATCGAAAACAGTTAATATGAAAGTACCCGCTTCTCATTTGGCATTTATGGGATTGGATAATAAGTGGCGATTGGAAGAAGGGTCATTTACCGTAAGGGTAGGGGGGCAGAAAATGGCTATTCAGGCAGATGAAACAAAAGTATGGGATAATTATTTGAGGTAAAATATATTTTTTTTTTGTAATTTATTTGTTTGTTTGAAATAAATACTCTATATTTGTAGCGTTAAATATAAAATTGTAGAGCAATGAAACTTTCAAAAGCAGAAGAGCAATTGATGGAAATTATCTGGAAACTCGAAAACGGTTACTTTAAAGATATTATTGACCGCTATCCCGAACCCAAGCCGGCAACCACAACAGTTGTAACACTTCTAAAAAGAATGCAGGAAAAGGGAGCTGTGGCTTTCGATTTGTTTGGAAATTCCCGACGATACTATCCATTGATTTCCAAAAATGATTATTTCAAAAAGCAAATGAGTGGAATCGTAAAAGATTTTTTTGGAGATTCAGCATTGCAATTTGCCTCTTTTTTTACGACATCCGGCAGTTTATCAACAAAAGAACTTGAAGAACTGAAAAAAATTGTTGAACAGGAAATTAAACGGCAACAAGATGATTACCTATCTGATTAATTCGGTCTTATGTGGCCTGATATTATATCTTGCCTACATATTTTTGCTGGAAAACGAAAATATTCATCATTTCAAACGAGGATATTTGTTGTTTAGTCTTATTTTTTCGTTGCTAATTCCGTTAGTTCAATTGAATCCGATTATGCCGGCGAAGACAGAAATGTCTAAACACACAACGGCCGTGCTTATTGGTAGAACATGCTGGATTATACTTTTAAGCGAATAGAAATTCCTACCGAACGGGTTCCTACAAAAGAGGAATACGAATCATGGAAATCACCAACTGATTATGGAATTTGGCTTGATAATAAAAGAATAGAAAATTCAGAATTAAATAGGTATAAGCCTTCCGATTTTAGTTTGTTTTATGTAAGCAAACTCGAAAAAAACGCTAAAAATTATAGCAAGCATATTTATCAGCTTGACCTCTATACGACGAAATATTATAAGGAGCTTAAAAAGAAAAGTGATACTGATAAAACGCTGTATTTAGCGCCTAACTTTTAATGAGTATCGTTATTCGGTTTTCAGGAGATGGCGGGTCAAGCCCGCCATGACAGTTTTAAATAATCCCCTGAGCCATCATTGCTTTAGCAACCTTCATAAATCCTGCAACATTGGCTCCTTTTACGTAATTAATATAGGAATCGTTTTCTTTGCCGTATTTTACACATTGGGTGTGAATATCTTTCATAATATCTTTCAGTTTGGCATCCACTTCTTGCCGACTCCAGCTTAAACGCATCGAATTTTGGGTCATTTCCAGACCGGATGTGGCAACGCCGCCGGCATTGGAAGCTTTTCCGGGCGCATATAATATCTTTGCCTTTTGGAATACAGCAATTGCGCCCGGAGTCGAGGGCATATTCGCGCCTTCCGAAACGGCGATACATCCGTTAGCGACCAATTTTTTGGCTTCTTCTTCGCTGATTTCATTTTGCGTTGCGGAAGGAAGCGCTATATCGCATTTTTCTCCCCAAGGTCGTGCGCCTTCAACATATTTACATTTGTATTTATCGGCATATTCCCGAATACGGCCGCGATAAGAATTTTTCAGTTCCATTACATAATCCAACTTTTTACGGTCGATTCCGTCCGGATCATATATGTAACCGTCCGAATCGGACAAAGTTATAACTTTAGCGCCCAATTCGATCAGTTTTTCGACAGTGTATTGAGCTACGTTGCCTGAACCGGAAACGGTACAAACCTTGCCTTTTATATCAATGTTCCTGGTTTTCAACATTTCCAACAGAAAATAGATATTTCCGTAACCGGTAGCTTCCGGACGAATCAAGGACCCGCCGAATTCAATTCCTTTACCGGTAAATGTACCTGTATTTTCTTGAGCTAACTTTTTGTACATTCCATACATATAAGCTACTTCGCGACCTCCGACGCCTATGTCGCCGGCAGGGATATCGGTATTGGGACCTAAGTGCTTCCATAATTCCAACATAAATGCTTGACAGAAACGCATAATCTCGGCAAGCGATTTTCCCCGAGGAGAAAAATCCGAGCCGCCTTTGCCTCCACCCATCGGCAAAGTAGTCAATGAATTCTTGAAAGTCTGTTCAAATGCGAGAAATTTAAGAATGGAAGGATTGACCGACGCATGGAAACGCATTCCTCCTTTGTATGGCCCAATCGCGTTATTATGTTGAATACGGTATCCCATATTGGTTTTGACATTGCCTTTATCATCCACCCAAGTTATGCGAAAAGAAAAAATTCTGTCGGGAATGCAAAGCCGCTCAATCAGATTCGCTTTTTCAAATTCAGGATGTTGATTATAAACCTCTTCGATTGATTCCAACACTTCTTCTACAGCTTGAAGATACTCCGGCTCATTTGGAAATCTTCTTTTTAAATCATTTAAAACCTCTTGTAATTTCATTTTATTGTTGTTTTTATAAATTTAATTAGAATGCAAATGTACGTAAAAAATTTAAATCACAAATCATTTGAAATGATTTTTGTAAAATAAATAACATTATGTTATAATTTTTATAAAAAACAAAATAAATTGATAAATTGGCAGGTTTATATATTTAGTAAAAGTGTAAAATAAAAAAGCGAAAGAAATCTAAACATTCGACCCTTTCGCCCTTAAACCTTAAACCTTAAACCTTAAACCTTAAACCTTTGAATTCGTCAAAATTCCGCATTCTTCGGTGTGCGTGGAAACGGAATCACATCGCGGATATTAGCCATGCCTGTGATAAACAGCATTAAACGCTCGAAGCCCAAACCAAAACCGGCGTGAGGTGCGGTCCCGAATTTACGGGTATCGAGATACCACCACAAACAATCTGTCGACATATTCAACTCGTTGATGCGGGTCATCAGTTTATCGTAATCGGATTCCCTTTCGGAACCGCCGATGATTTCGCCGATTTTCGGAAACAAGACATCCATTCCGCGCACAGTTTTCCCATCGTCGTTTTGCTTCATATAAAACGACTTGATTTCTTTGGGATAATCTGTCATTATTACCGGACATTTGAAATGTTCTTCCACTAAATACCGCTCGTGTTCCGATTGTAAATCAGCGCCCCAATAAACGGGAAATTCAAATTTCTTTCCACTCTTTTCGAGGATGTCAACCCCCTCGGTGTAAGTCAAACGAATAAACTGATTGTTGAGTACAAAATTCAATCGGTCGAATAACTCGTTGTCATACATTTTAGCGAGGAATTCGAGATCATCTTTGCAATATTCCATAACGTAAGAAATCACATATCTCAAGAAGTCTTCCGCAAGATCCATGTTGTCGTGGATATCGAAAAACGCCACTTCCGGTTCAATCATCCAAAATTCCGCCAAGTGGCGGGGCGTATTGGAATTTTCCGCTCGAAAAGTAGGACCGAAGGTATAAATACCTCCCAAAGCCATTGCGCCCAATTCACCTTCCAACTGGCCGGATACGGTCAGATTGGTACGGCGTCCGAAGAAATCTTGCGTATAATCAATTTTTCCTTCAGGCGTTTTCGGTGGATTTTCCGGATCTAAAACAGTAACCTGAAACATAGAACCTGCGCCTTCTGCATCAGAAGCTGTAATAATAGGCGTATGGAAATAATAAAATCCCTGTTTGTTGAAATAGTTGTGAATAGCATACGACAAATGGTGCTGGATTCTGAAAATAGCGCCAAAAGTATTGGTTCGCGGACGGAGATGTGCAATTTCCCTCAGAAATTCCAATGTATGACCTTTTTTCTGCAAAGGATATTCAGCCGGATCGGCTGTGCCATAAATTTCTATTTCTTTCGCTTGAATTTCAGCCGATTGGCCTTGTCCCACCGATTCAACTAAAACCCCGTCTACGCGGATGCAAGCGCCTGTTGTAATTCCCTTTAAATATTCTTCGTCAAACTGGGGAAGGTCAACGACAACCTGGATATTATGGATGGTTGATCCGTCATTCAGGGCAATAAATGCAACTTGCTTGTTACCTCGCCGCGTTCGAACCCAACCTTTTACACAGACTGATTTTCCAAATTCGGGATTCTTTAATAAATCAGCTATTTTATTTCTTTTCATTTTTTATATATAATTATTATAAATTGTCATTGCGAGCAGAGCGAAGAAATCCAGCCTTATCTATTTTCTGGATTGCTTCGGTCTTCGCCCTCGAAATGACGGGGGAGGAGGAATTAATCAAACGCTCCCATTCTGAGCATTGATACTTCTCTTTCGTTTAGGTATCGCCATTGACCGCGTTTTAGATTTTTCTTCGTTAAACCTGCAAAATATACCCGGTCTAATTTCATAACGTGATAGCCCAAGGATTCAAACATACGACGAACAACGCGGTTTTTACCCGAATGAATTTCCACGCCAACTTGATCTTTATCCATTTCGGTAATGTAACTGATTGCGTCTGCATGGATTTCGCCATCATCCAATTCTACGCCTTCGGCCATTTTTTGCATATCTTCAACCGACACATCTTTATCTAACCATACGTGATAGATTTTTTTCTTCAAAAACTTTGGATGTGTTAATTTGGAAGCAATATCGCCATCGTTAGTCAACAACAGTACGCCCGTTGTATTTCTGTCTAAACGGCCGACAGGGAAAATACGCTCGTGGCAAGCAGTTTTAACCAAATCCATCACTGTCAATCTTTCCTGCGGATCATCGGCGGTAGTTACACAATTCTTCGGTTTGTTCAAAAGCACGTAGATTTTTTGTTCCAATTTCACCGGATCGTTGTGAAAAGTAACTTCGTCGGAACGCTTCACTTTAGTGCCCAATTCGGTTACTGTTTCTCCGTTTACTTTTACCAAGCCGGCCTGGATAAATTCGTCGGCTTCCCGACGGGAACTGATGCCGGCATTGGACAAATACTTATTTAAACGGATCATTTCATCGGGGTCGAAATTTTCTTCCCGATACTTGTTTTGTTTGTTCACTTTCATGTCCGGTTTTTGGTTAGCGTTACTAGTTCCTCTTGAGAAACTTTTCCCGCCTCCCGCATTCGGACGATTAAATGACCTTTGTTGCTGATAACCTCCGCGCTGATCTCTGAAATTACCGCCGCCTTGTTGACGATTGGCATTGTAATTTGAGTTTCTCGCAGGCATAGGCGCTTCTCCAACACGCGGCCTTCTTTTCTTTATCTGCCCATCCGGATTGTTGTAATCAGATTGGCGGTTTTCATAAGACCTGTTATCATACGATTGAGAGTCGTATGAACGTTGCGGATAATTGTTGTCGTAAGAGCGTTGATTTCTTTGATTATATCCGGAATTATCCCTGCGGTCGTAATTACTATTTGTCCTGTTTCCGTAATCATTCTGGCCATAACTGTTTTGGCTCGAATAATTCGATCTTGGACGGTCGTAATTACCGCCGCTATGCCGGTTATAACTGTTTTCCTGCCGGTTGTTGTAATTACCGGATTGAGGATTCCCGTAGTTCGGGCGATTGAAAGACTGATATGGTCTTTTTGCTCTGTTTTGACCATCTGCTTCCTGGCCATAATCATTATAACGATTACGCGGCCTCCATTCTTCATTTTCTGTAGTCATTGTTTTGACAATTAATTTGATTGTTTTTTAATTTTTTATTTTACCTCACGGTTACCTAATTACTCTTTTTTTGATTAAATTCCCGTATAATTATAAGGTGTAATTAATTTTAATTCATTTTTTACCTCATTATTTACATCGAGCGTTTTAATAAAATCTTGTATTAGTTTTTCTGTAACTTGTTCATTTGTTCGAGTTAAATTTTTCAAAGCTTCGTAAGGATCAGGATACCCTTCTCTTCTTAAAACTGTCTGGATGCCCTCGGCTACCACAGCCCAAGCTTTTTCCAGATCATTTTCAATTGCCTGATTGTTTAACATTAATTTTTCCAAGCCTTTTTGAATACTTTTAAAAGATATCAAAATATGGGCAAATGGAACACCCACGTTCCGTAATACTGTGGAATCGGTTAAGTCCCTTTGTAAACGGGAAATCGGTAATTTTGCCGATAAAAATTCCAAAATAGCGTTTGCCATACCTAAATTTCCTTCGGCATTTTCAAAATCTATTGGATTTACCTTATGTGGCATAGCCGATGATCCAATTTCTTCAGGATTGATTTTCTGCTTGAAATATTCCATAGAAATATACAGCCAAAAATCTCTTACCAAATCAATTAAAACGGTATTGATCCGTTTTAATCCATCAAACAATGCGCTTAAATTGTCATAATTAGATATTTGTGTAGTATAT
>JGI20166J26741_11652918_pt1 | contig 11225 bp, 7 predicted proteins | sample TergutCu122P5_FD_26741 | JGI IMG/M metagenome (IMG submission 26741) | reverse complement strand
ATTATCAACGGAAGCTTTATTGAGCTTTGCGACAGCAGCTCATAATATGATTTCTCAAAAGCGAGGCTTGTGGTTTCCACAAACTCGGTTGCGGAAATTTCGCCGATATCGTAGGTAAAACCTCCGTTAGTGCTCCATTGAGCCATAAACACGCCGTCAATCCTGCTGCGTCCATAGATAGTCGCCGCGTAGGACGCGATCAGCTTTCTGTCGATATATAGATCGAAGGCGCCGTCATTATCGCCCAGCTCCATAACAATCTTTATCTGATACCATTTCCCGCGCTCAAAAGATACAGACGGGTCAAGCCTCAAGTGTCCGCCGTTCTCCAATAACAGGCCGTTTGCTATCTCTTCAAAATCCCCATAGACGTAAAACGACGGCAGTATAAATACCGGGATGTTATCCGAATCGCCGTTTATGCGGAAACTGTAGTCCAGCACAGCTTTTTTGTAGGAAGACGCAAACGGGTACGCCGCGACCGTTAAACCGCCCGTTGCTTGGGGCGTTGTATGATCGAACCGAAGCACGTTCTGCCCGTTGTCATTTACCACGGTCAACGTCTGCAGAGCGGGGTCCGTACCCGCGCCTTTAAGCTCCCATCCGCTAGGCGTGGCGCCGGCTGTCTCACCGGAAAAATCAGTATTGCAGATGATCTTAGGCGTATCCGCATACGCGACAGGAGCCGGAGCCGCAATGCAGGTCATCGTAACCAATAACGCAAGACATGCCGCCGATATATGACGGATACGTTTTCTGTTGTTTTTCATATTATATCCTCCCTTAATGTTGTTCAAATGGAACTTGGTCTGTTCAAATGACATTTTTGAACAGACCAAGATTCCGATTTTTTATTGACTTACTTCCTAAATTTATCCAGTAATTTAAGGTCATCCCCGTTTGCGTCCTTAAATTCCTGGTTCATTTTCGGCAGTGAGGTTAGCGGCTGAGATTCTGCGGCAACCGCTTTGAATGCATCCCACAGCTCGTTAAACTGCGCCTCATCCTTCGCCGCCAACGGCTTTTTCAGCGCTTTTTCAAATGTATCGCGCGCGTCCTGCCATACGTTGTTTTCATCTAAGAACATCCAGATAAACGGCGGCTTGTTAAGGGGAACATATTCCGTCCACCAATTATTGCCGGGCAGTATGCCGGCGTTATAATAGGTATTCACATCGCCGACGTTCCTAACCTTATCATATACATACGCGGGAGAGGTCCAATCGTTTTCACACCAGCACGGATAAGTCGGCCATGATTGATTTATTTTGAATATGCCGTATTTTTGATTTTCCAAGTTATCCACGCCGTAAACCTTGCACTGCACCATCGCGTCATCCACATAGGCGCGCTTTCCGTCAGTTTCCGTGAATAATCCGGCGCTTCTTGGACCCCAGTTGTGCAGCTTCGTGCCAACTTCAGAAATCATGTAGTCGTAGTAACGTAGAATTTGTACTAAGTCCTCCTCGGGGACGGCGTCCTTAAAGATGACCCAATACTGGCCGGATTGGTCGGGGTCGTTTGTCATCGGGAACGTGCCCGTCGGCGGAATGTTCACCCAAAGCGGACGGTAACGATATGTCTTGCCAGCCGCCTTCAGCGTGTTCTCGTTCACCTTGCTCCAGGCGTATGTAATTGCGTAATGCCCGCTGTTTAACTTTTCATCGAATATCTGGCTGTTGTCGATCAGGGATTCCGGCGCGGCGACCCCGTCTTTCACGAGAAGCCAGAAGTCGTGCACCATATTCTTAAAATAATCCTGGGTCCAGGCCCATTCCAACTGATTGGTATTCAGATTGTAGTCAATGGCGTAATTCCAGGAATCGCCGCCGGCCAAGCCGGTTACCGTAGGCAGCAGCACAGACATCAAAGGCCAGTTGTCCCCTCCGTTGTTGGCCCAGATTGCCTCCACGGGCTGGTTATTTTCCTGAATATTTTTATCTTTGACCAATTTGGCGATATTGCGGCATAGATTATAAAAATCGTCTTTGGAATTGATCGGGATATCGTAAATCTCTTCCGGCGTAAACGAACCGTTCGCCATGTATTTCGCTTCGATTTCATCCATCGTCATGCTGTTCGGGTACAGCATCTTGGAGATATCGTCGCGTATCCATATCTTGTCGGTGCCGTTAACAGGAGAGGGTGTAAAAAGCTGGCTAACTTTGTTAGGATCGATGCCCGGCCGTTTCAGCATTTCATGCATGATTTTTGAGTTATTGGCGTAGGTCGGAATGGCATAAATTCTGTCCATTTTGCCCGCGGTTATGACGGAGGTGATCGCCAGATTTTGTCCTGTCACCTTACCGTCTTTTTCCGTCAGGAAATAGTTGTAAATATGCGGGCAATTTTCTTTGATCAAGTCTGTCAAATCCCAGATCTTATTATTTTCAACCAGCGGCTGTATACCGGCGGAACCGATGAAAGCCATAGACGGCCAATCGTTCGCCGCCGCCATCATACCCATCTTTAGATCGGCGGAATCGCCGGCGTTGTCGAAGGACTTGTCGGGATCCACATAAACGCCCGTAACGCGCTTTATTTCCGTGGTAACCACATTATTTTCCGCTTTGCCGCGATACGGCGCGGTAGGATCACTCGCGTACCACAGGTTCAGGTTAAGCTGTTTACCGCCCCAGTCGGGCAAGTCCGACGAATCGCTTACAGAATCCAACATATCCCAGTATTTGCCGCCGGACTGGCCAGCCGTTTGCGCCGGCTGTTCTTGTTTATTCTGATTTTCAGTGGCGGCGGTTTTTGCAGGTACGTCCGCCGTTTTTTTGCAGCCCGCAATGGCAAAAATCAGAATGATCGCCATGCTTGCCGCCAGCAGCCTTAAGGCCGTTCCTTTCATACTTTCTTTCATACTTTTCATACTTTTCCTCCTAATTATATTATTCGTGCAAATTTCAGACATTGCGCGTACGCGGTGCACGCTCCGCGTACTTATACCGGAGTGCGAAAACATTAGCCTCCTTTGTCACGTCGCCGGCAAATGTTTTCTGCATCCGGTATATATAAAGCGCCTTGCGGCGTTTTATAAACCTTAAACGAATCATGAGATTCATATTAGTCTTTCAGCGCGCCCACCATTATGCCCTTAATGAAGTATTTCTGCAAAAACGGATAAACTATGATTATAGGCAAGGTTGATATTACAATCTGCGCCGCTTGCAGACTTTCCGGCTTCGGTTTCAAAAAGCTGCTGGAACTTACGGCCCGGCCGGTCATGATTGCGTTTTCAATCAGTTTGTTAAGTTCCTCGTACTGCTTTAACATGCGCATCAGTACGTATTGAAGCGGAAACAGCTTATCCTTCGTCACAAAATAGAGGGTTGTCGTCCAGTCGTTCCAGTGCCCTACAGCGACCCAAAGGGCTACCGTGGCTAAAATTGGCATGGCCAACGGCAGCATAATGCGGGTCATAATCACAATTTCGCTCGCGCCGTCCAGTTTTGCGGATTCCTGACAGCTCTCCGGGATGGTGTACAAATATGTGCGAATGAGAACTATATTAAACATCGAAGAAGCGCCGGGCAAAACATACACGAGAAAATTGTTCAAGAGCTTCAGTTTGGAATAAACCAGATATTGCGGTATCAATCCTCCGCCAAAAAACATGGGGATGAGAAAAAATACCAGTATATAGCCTCGGCCCTTCAGTGATTTTTTTGTAAAGGCATACGCGGAAGAAAACTGTACGATCAGCGCCAACAGCGTGCCGATAAGAACCCTCGCGACTGAAACCAGAAACGAATTGAGCACCGTGGAATCGCTCAGAACGATACTGAAGTTTTCAATCGTAGGCACGCGCGGATAAATCGTAATGCCTCCGAGCACGGTGTCATAACCGTTGTTAAACGCTTTCGCCACGACATTCAGGTAAGGGTATGCCATGCAAAACGCCAGCAAGACCATAAACAATATCAGAAACACATAAAAGACTCTATGCCCGACACTTTCAAAGACTATTCTATTTGACTCGCTGTTCATTCCTCTTATCACCTCACCAAATGTATACGTCGCTTACGACTTTCGCGATTTTATTTGTGGCAAATGTCAGCAAAAACGCAATCAACCCCTGTAAAAAGCCCACCGCGGCCGCCATCGAGTAATTATGCCGCTGAATGCCTCTTGAATACACAACGGTGGAAATTACGTCGAAATCAATATACGAGTTCTGCATACCGTATACCAGTTCAAAGTTGCTTGCGAACAAGCCGCCCATTTGGAAAATGAGAAGAATAATGATGGTGTTTTTAATAGACGGCAGCGTAATATAAAATGTCTGCTGCAAACGGGTAGCGCCGTCAATCCGGGCCGCTTCGTACATCTGCACGTCAATGCCGGTTATGGCGGCCAAATAAATAATGCTGTTCCAACCGATCAGTTTCCACAGCGTAAGCATAAGCAATATGGGGACAAACAATTTCTGCTGAGACAGAAACATTATACGCGCCGTATCGGCGCCGCCAAGCAGAACCCGCAGATCGTTAACGGAGCCGTACATCGACAGCAATGCGCCCGCGAGACCCACCACGGAGATCCATGAGAGGAAGTAAGGCAGATAGCTGATGGTTTGCACAATTTTTTTGAATAATCCGGTCCGTAATTCATTGAACAATAACGCCAAAATTATAGACGCCGGAAAACAGATCAGCAATGTCAGCACGCTCAGAACCAAGGTGTTGATTATGGAGTTGGTAAGTTGCTTAATCTGCACAAGCTCCGCGATGTGTTTAAAACCAACCCATGGACTGCCGCTGATTCCCTTGAAAATGTCATAGTCCTGAAACGCCACGATAACTCCAGGCATCGGAAAATACGAAAAAACCAAGGTAATGATAATCGCCGGAAGCAAAAGCAGATATACTTGATAGTGATTTTTGAAATATGTAAACTCAGTGCCTCTCTTACGCCGCTTTATGTTTTTTACACCCGCCGACATTTCCAAAAAAAAACCTCCTTTACGTGCAATGTGGCGATTGGTAAACACATTGTACATAAGGAGCTTTGTTTTTGAAAGTAAATATATGAATGTTTTACTAACAATATATGAATGTCAGACTTTGGATGTATGAATATGCTATTTGCACTGCACCATGCGTACGGCGATGGATATCGTAGCCGTCGTCCCCTTGTTCGGCTTGCTGAAGATTTCCAGCTCGCCTTCCGAACCGTAATAAACCTGAATCCTCTTGCGAATATTTTTTATTCCGTAGCCGCCTATTTTTCCCGCAAATTCTTCGGCCAGCACCTTCTTTAACGTTTCGTCAGACATTCCCAGTCCGTTGTCTGTTACGGACAATATGAGCCGCCCGTCCGTGAGCCTGGTCGTTACAATGATTTCACCGGCCGATTTCATGCCCATTAAGCCATGCAGTATCGCGTTTTCCACTAACGGCTGCAAAACATTCTTGATAATCACGCATTCCATCGCGCCTTCGTCCAGATCAAAATGATAAGTAAAATCGGCCTCATAAACTACCTTCTGTATTTTCAGGTATTCTTCAATCAACGATATTTCCTGCGATACGCTTACAATAAAATCCCCCTTGCCAAGCGAGAGTCTATAGTAGGCGACCATTGCGTCAATCAAGTCCGTCATTTTTTTGTTATTGGCGTTCCAACGCAGGCTTGATAAGCTGTTATACAAAAAGTGAGGATTGATGTAAGACTGTAAAAGCTCCATTTCAAATGATTTTTTCTCATTTTCGTATTTCAGGATTTTTTGGTAATAATCCTGTACGCTCATCAACATTCCGTAAATTTTTTCTTCCATTCTGCCGATATCGTCCTTCGGAAAGCGCTCGCTTTGCTCTATCAGTCTCATATCATCATTTTCGACTATCGTGTTGACCGTGTCAATAAGTTTCGTTAACCGCCTGGTCAGCAGCCGCACCGCCATTTCCTCGGCAAAAAACAGAATAAGCACAAGAAAGACGACGGACAGGATCAATGTAAATAAAAAGGGCCGCAACGTATCGTTTATATTCGCGCGGGGAATATAAACGCACACAATGCCGTTACTTACGGAAAGCTTATTTTCGATGAGAAAATATTTATCCGTCTCGAAATCAGAAATATCACAGGTTTTAATATGCCAATCAGCTTGCCCGACATCTCGGGAATAAACGAAACTCTCGACGGCGTCCGGTTGAAAAGTAATAATGCTTCCGCTTGGAAACTCGCCTGAAAGAAGTTCAATCACCCGGTTAACATTGACGCGATATTCCGTGATAGCAATCGTTTGCGACAGGGAAAGCATTTTCTTATAGCAATATAAAAAGGGTTCGTTTAAGTCTGTTCCGCGCCGCCATATGTATTCGCCCGGATTCGCCGATAATAAATTCTGAAAAAATAACAAGTCGTCATTTGCCAATCTGGATTCCAACCGGTTGATATTTTCAACGCAATCGATGTTTTTTGCCTGTTGGTCCAACGGATAGATAGTGATTTTCGCGGTCAAGCCTTCTCCCACCAACAGCGCGTTCACGGTGAGGTAGATTTTGCCATAAGCGGTCATCGTCTCTAAAATATTTGTAAAATCGGTATTTGTCAGGTAATGGATAATATCGTCGTTCATATTGATAAACGATACTTTGTATTGCCCGGAAAGAAGGAGCGCGTTGATCGATTCCGTTCCGCTTTTTAACAGAATTTCGTTTTGCGTCAATATATCCTTTACCTTTTCGTCCCACATCCTTTTCACCGCAAGGCCGGAAAGCGCCAATATTGGCGCCAGTGTAAACAGGCACATTATCAGAATCACTTTGTGCTTAAACTGTATTTTAAAAAACGATTTCATGTATACCACCTTTGTTTGTCAGCAGAATGTAGCCTTGTATTCTGTTGGCGTCATACCTACATATTTCTTAAAGATAAGCGAAAAATAGCTTTTATTTTCATATCCTACTTTTTCGGATACATCCGACACCTTGCTTTCCTTTAAGGCTAACAGCTTTTTAGCCTTTTCCATCCTATATTCAAGGAGGTAGTCAAAAATGGTCTTCCCTGTTTCCCTTTTAAATACGCTATTGGCATAACCTTTGCTGAAGAATAACGCGCTGGCAATATCACCTACCGTAATAGGCTCGCTGTAACGCATGCGAACCTCCTGCTTTACGGCCTCCACCAGTTTAGTGTTTCGAGCGCTGTCGTTTTTGTTCTCCGGATACTCCCGCACAGCGGCAAACAGATTCAGAAGCCACTCCCGCACATTCACGATGGTTTTAAAATTGTGCAGCTTATTCCACACCAAAGTATCGTCCCCCAGAATATCCTTAAAAGAATAACCCGAATCAATCAGCGCCACGGCGATCATGTTAACCACCGATAAAGTCAGGTTTTTTACATATCTCTCCGGCATAACCACGCCTCCGGCTTGAAACAGCTTATCCATAAGCGCCTCCACGTCGGAGTTACTGCCCATGGTTATTAATTCCTTCACTTCAATATACAGTTCATCCAAGTTAACGATGGTATTATACGCGGTTTCTGAGTCAAGCCTTTCCTCGATCATATCATAATGAATGATAGGGCTTGAGCCGCTGTAAAACGCGGATTTGAGCGCTTCTTTTGATTGGAAGTACAACAGGGACAACGCTGAGAAATCGGAAGAAGACTTACTTAACCCCACCGTAATGGAGTAGTTCGTCACATCAAAAATGCGCGTGTAAATGTCGACTGCCATATCCATTACAAGCGCGCTCTCCTCTGTCTTATCGCATGGCGGTAAAAAAACCACGGAGACGTACTCTCCGCCGGAGAATTGCAATGTAAACGACTTCGCGCCGGCGTTGCTTCGTTCGGTAATGATTCCTTTCACCATATACGAGATATAATGGATGTCCTCAGGATTCAGGCAACGAACCTCGTCCTCATAATCGTCGATAGAATAGGAAACCACCAATACGCGGCTTTCCGGCAATATGCCAAACTGCAAGTATTCCAATTCCTTTTTCCATGCGGTTTCATCCTTAATAAACGTATTTAATATCATTTCTTTCAGAAATTGCTCCTGGGCAGCCGGAAGCATTTCAAGAATTTGTTTCCGCATGTTCTCTTTATCGACTTCACGGCGATTCTCCTCCTGTCTCAAAGTTAAAAGCTTTCGAACGACTTTGACAAGTTCTTCCGGTATTATTGGCTTTAAAACATAGCCGCACGCATCCACTTCAATAGCGGACTTAGCGTAGCTGAACTCGTCATAACAACTCATGAATACGACTTTTATGCCCGGGTACTTTTCTTTTATTTGTTCCGCCAGTTCAATTCCGTTTATAATCGGCATGACCACATCGGTCAGAACAATGTCCACACTTACATCCTGCAGAACTCTCAGAGCCTCCGCTCCATTGGCGCAGGCGCCGACAATGCGCACATCGATGTTATCCCAGTCCATCATGGCTGAAATTCCATTGCGGTCGGACGGACTGTCATCCACAACAAGCATACTGTACATGTAAAAGCTCCTTTCTGCAATGGATTGTAGCATACTTATTACGCATTATCAACTATTGTCTTGACAGAGTCAGACAGCCTATACTATAATCAGAAACGGTTTTATTATCTGAGATTACTAATTGATGAGGGGAGGTCATTCGTTGCGCTATGTTTTAGGGTTTGATATTGGCGGAACCAAGCTTTCGGTTAGTTTAGGACGAGCTGCGGATACGCAAATGCAAATTGTAGATAAGATAAGAATGGAAACGCCAAAAGCCGGAGATTATGAGCAGTCAAAAATTCTTATGCTGTCCGCTTCCAAGGAACTTTTATCCAGACACGGCATTCACAAAAAGGATATCCATTCGGCGGGCATAAGCTGCGGCGGCCCGCTCAACGCTAAAAAAGGCATAATCCTTTCACCGCCTAATTTGCCCGGATGGGATGACATTCATATTACGGATGACTTTTCCGAACGGCTCGGCGTTCCGGTTTATTTGGAGAATGACGCAAATGCTTGCGCTTTGGCGGAATGGCGTTATGGATCGGGCCGCGGAAGTCAAAATATGATATTCTTAACTTTTGGCACCGGTTTTGGCGCAGGCTTGATTTTAGATGGAAAGCTCTATGCCGGCGCAAACGGCATGGCGGGAGAAATCGGGCATTGCCGCGCGCCGTCGACAGACGCAAGCTACTACAGTCCCGTCGGGTACGGTAAAGCCGGTTCCTTTGAAAGCTATTGCAGCGGCGGGGGCTTGGTCGAATTAAGCAAATTGATTGTTATGGAAAAGCTGCAGCTTGGTGAAAAGGTTGGATTTTGCCCTAATCCTCAGGCTATTGACGCCATAACCGGGAAGCTGTTGGCTGAGGCCGCCTTGGCTGGGGATGAAACCGCCCGCGAAATATTTATTATCAGCGGACAAAAGCTTGGAGCGGCGTTAGCGCTTCTTGTGGATCTTCTGAATCCGGAGGTAATCGTTATCGGAAGTATTTACACCCGTTGCGTCGAATTGTTGGAAAAACACGCTCTGCAGGTTCTGAAACGAGAAAGCCTTTCAATCTCCGCCAGTGTTTGCCGTATACTTCCGTCGGAAATGGACGCTGATCTCGGGGATATGGCCGCTCTTTCCGTTGCCGCCGCAACGCCTTAGGATACCATGCGCAAGACTTTTGTAAGCGCTTAAAATATAAAAAGGATGGGGAGTTTATATAAATTTTAACAGAAATGAATTGTTTGGCAAAATCTATGGCTGTTGGATCGGCAAAAGCATCGGCGGGACGTTGGGCACGCCTTTTGAAGGACGGAGAGAGCTTTTAGATATTCCCGGTTTTACTTCCGAGCCTGGAAAGCCGCTTCCCAATGATGACTTGGATTTACAGCTTATATGGCTGACGGCGATGGAAGAATACGGTCCGTTTGGCGTGAATGAAAGAATACTTGGAGAGTATTGGTTGAATTATATTCCGCCGCATTGGAATGAATATGGTTTAGGCAAGTCCAATATGAAGGCGGGTCTGCCGCCTCCGCTTTCAGGCGACCATGAAAACGTGTGGAAGCATTCCAACGGCGCGTGGATACGCTCTGAAATATGGGCTTGCTGTATGCCGGGGCGGCCCGATCTTGTTACGAAATATGCGTATTATGACGCATGTGTGGATCACGGAACCGGCGAGGGAACATATGCCGAGCTTTTTACCGCAACACTGGAAAGCGCCGCGTTTGTTGAATCGGACAGGATAAAATTAATCGAAATAGGTCTTTCGTATATTCCGGAGGATTGCCGGGTCGCGAGAAGTGTGCGCATGGTTTTGGACTGTTACAAAAGCGGTAAGGACTGGAAGGATACAAGAGCGCAGGTACTGGACGACAGCGAGGATTTAGGCTGGTTTCAGGCGCCCGCAAATGTTGCGTTTACGATGATCGGGTGGCTTTACGGTGAGGGCGATTATAAAAAATCCCTGTTGATTGCCATAAACTGCGGTGACGATACGGATTGCACCGGCGCGACATTGGGCTCTATTATGGGTATTATCGGCGGCTATGATTGTATCCCCAAGGATTGGATTGCGTATGTTGGGGACGATATTATCAGCGTGGCTATCGACCGGGGCTCATTGGCGGGCCGGCTTCCCAATACCTGCACCGAATTGGCTAACCGCGTTATCGCTTTGTCGTCGCAGGTATTGGCTGCGTATCGCACAGACATTACGGTAAGCGATGCGCCTGCGGATTTGTCCGTGCGTAATGGGGATAAGCTTTTTGCGCAGCCCGAGTATAAGGAATGGCTCGCAAAAATAGATGGCTCAATAGTATATAACTTTATCCATACCACCGTAAGGGTAAAATACATAAACGGCGTTGCGGTCGGCGCGGATAAAGATGCGGAAATTGAAATAACATGTATTAACAATATGCCCAATGACCAGCATTTTGATATTGCGTACTACTTGCCTGAAAGCCTGAGACTTGTCAAAGGCGCAAAGCATATGAACCTGATGGCCATATCGTCCACTTCCGCTCCTGTAAAAACATTCAACATTATTCTGGGAGCGGGGGAGTTCCTTGAGAGCAGAAACCGCGGCGTTATTCAGATTGTCGCGCATGACCGCCCGACGGTCATACTGATTCCTATCCTTTTGTTTGGAGAGTAAATATTCGATTCAATATTGTACTTTCAATGTAAGGATTTATGAATAAATAACATGGACAAGTTACTGGGGCAATATTTTGTAATTCCAGAACTGAAAAGGCGGGATATTGTTGATGTTAATTGCTTCAA
>JGI20166J26741_11652807_pt1 | contig 11225 bp, 7 predicted proteins | sample TergutCu122P5_FD_26741 | JGI IMG/M metagenome (IMG submission 26741) | reverse complement strand
TATATATATATATATATATATATATATATATATATATGCCGACTTGTCTTATTGCATGGAACATGTATAATTTTTTAATTTGGTCAATAAACGCCTGCACAGTGAAGGGCATCCATACCCAGATTTTGTCTCATATTAATGAATGGGATTTAATGATAACTGGTACTGTCTGTGTCACACAATAAATATTAACATGTTTTCACAAAGTAAATGTTAACATAAATTTTAATTCTGGCTCACATTAATCATGTCATTTAATCAAACCTCTTCTACTGGTGGGTGAAGAGGGACCCCACATTAATGAAACACAATAATCAACACTTTATATCAAAACAAAATTCAACATTATCAACTTCTTTGCAGCAACTCATCACAGAAAATACTGTTCGTAATGAACTGTAGGTCATTTTACAATCTACAACTCTCTCTGAAAGAGAAACGTACTTCGATATACCAAGTACGTTATGAACCACGATGCAAAACTTATGTACCCTTCAATCATACAACATTCTAGTGCTTATTTCTAGCCCTGAGAGCAACACATGGTGAAAAAGATGAAAACAAGAAATTTGAATATTTTTCTGTAATTTTCGTATCACAATCCAAAAAATTACATATTCCACACGTTTAACATTTCAAATGTCTAGTAACATACCAGTATAAAGGATGAACATAAAACTTGTCATTAAATAGAATATGTAAGGGAAAATAGAACGATAGGAAATGTAAATGGGTTAAGCCAAATGAGAGAGTAGTGAAGTGTAAATGAGAGGAAGTGAAGTATCGATAAGTGTAGTGAAGTGTTGCGGTGTAATGATGGTACTAGTAATAAGGTGTCCAACATTATTATAAGACATATAGACAATAGGGAGTTGCTGCTTATATGTATTTTGCTATTATCACATTCTCTCATAGTCTTTAGGTTCCTTTTTTATAAATACATGGTTGTAATTTATGTATTTTTATCGGAAGAGGCTATGTATTCTTATTGTTAGTCTACGTATTCTTATTGTTAGTCTATGTATTCTTATCGTTGTCTATATATTCTTATACGCAGCTACCCTGACTGAGGTTTTTCCGTGCTTTTTCCTCAGTTGTAAGGCAAATGCCAGGGTATAACTAGCCAGGACGGGGCATGGCCCGCACTCTCCCAAATTGTTGTGTTGTTCTATGTATTGTTTGTTTTGTGTCTTCTGTGCATAGTTTGGGTGTAAATGTGTACTGTACTACTGCCACTGGGTGACAACCCAATTGCAGTTGACAAATATATCAAATCAATACAAGTAAATTCTTCATCCATTTTTCTAACTCTACACTTGTACGTATACATTTCTCCAAGTTATGAAATTCTACCATTCATTTCACCACAAGAATTCACCACAATCCAACAGAAATGCATATGCCAAAAACTATCCATGAGGGGGGGATCAGCAAAAATATATTCACCAAAAATATTTATAAGACTTGAAGCTTTCGCAGCAACAGAATTCAATAAAATCTTCTCAGGCAGATAGCTGCATCAAGGTGTGAAAGTCCTCCAATTTTTATTAAACGTGCACTCCATCACCACAGATCTACCCACAAGATGCCGTCTGCAAGTTTCTCTGAAACATCACTATGTTATTTACCAGACTATGAGGCAATGCATCCCAAAAGGAGTGTTATCCTATATGACTGACTTAATTTTGAAGAGTCCTGTCTTTGAAGATGACACCTCGGAAATGTGCGCGCACCTCTGACATGATGCCATGAGCTAAGTTTGGTAGGTAAGAAGCTATCAACAAAATTACATGGTGTCATATCTCAGAGGCCAGTAAAACAGAAAGAAAATTAAACAAACAAAATGCAAAGGCCACAATGTACAAGTCCTGCGTGAGATGCCCACAGTTTCTCAGCTAGTCCAGAAATTTCCCACATTCTGTGGAAACTGAAGTTTCATTACTGGGTTCACAAGTCTTCCTCTGTTAAGTGCTAAGATTATATAGCACTTATGGCAGATGTATGTATATAAGTATGGAGTACTGACAGCGTGATACCAACAGACGAAAGCTGAAATATGTGGCAAAAAATCTGCCTCAGTGCCACTTTGTACTCCACAAATTCCAGGTGGACTGCCCTGGAATCAAACCTGGGCCCTCAAAGCAAGACACCATGGTACACCCTGAATTCCTCTTCCCTCCCACACATGACACATGGCCTGCTCATGTATTCCTCCACAATCTGCTCCCCTAAGAGTCCCTAATAACATGTACAAATTACATAACCCCTCCTTATGCAATTCTCTGTAGCATCCTGCTTCTGCCTATCTCTTTGGATAAAATATATTCCCCAGTATCCTGTTACCAAACATCCTCAATCTAAGTTCCTCCCTCAAAATTACAGATCCATATATTTAAATATTGTTTTTGATAACAGATGGGAAGCCAAGCCCACAAGTCAATAACTTTCAAAATTAAACTGCTAAATTTAGGTAGAAAGTGTAAATACCAAATTCCTTTAAAATTTGTTCATGCAAAGAGCAGTGATGACATGCACACATGAGAGATTATGCAACAATACAGATCTAAAAGAAGACAGTTGAGTATGATCCCAGTGTATCTTTACACAAGAATGAAGAGTGATATCACCCTTCACTGGCAATATAATCAATTACTGAATGGACAAGAAACAACAAATGCAAATTCTAAGTAGCGCAAACAATATGCATTACAAGCAGTTGCCAATGGTGTGGTGCAGTCTAGGATTCAAAAGGATTAACACCATCTACAATGAGGCCATGGAAAGTAGTCCCATGAATGACAGGGATGATGATACTCTGGGCTTCCCACTATCTGTACACTGTACTCCCTCCAAACCCCGCCGGCACTTTGTCAACCAGCCCGAAGTGACTGTTACAAGCAAATGCTATCTGTGCTAACATTTGTGTGAACAGAACCGCTAGACAACTTGAAAGAGATACTGTGAAGCAGGTTGATGAGCAGGGGTGAATCTTAATCCAGAGGTCATGGCTGGTGAAAATGTACCATGCCAATGTGTACCCTTCCACTAGACCTGACCTCCAGATCAGGATTCACCACTGCTGGCAGAAGCATAGCAACTGGAAGGAGATGTGAATGGTGTCAATTTATGTGAAATCTTTTTTGTATTAATATGGAAATGGTACCTCAGAAATGTTGCACAGTTTTCACTATTTAATGTAAATCATTTTACTTTCTTCATGTATTTCACACTGCTTTCCATTATGTTTCACTTAAGCAATATACATGCAGAATGACAGCAAGTAAAAAGACTTCACAGGAAATACAGGAGTCATATTCATTGGGGAGGAGGATCAGTGAAGTTTATGAATTATCAATCACATCAGGAACCACCATTTCGAACTATTCGACTGAACAACTTCGGAAAATAAACTGTCAACTGGCTATGCGGCAGCACCTGTCCCAGAAGAAACTGCTGCATTTGGGATGACCAGTTGCCTGTATTTCATGTCACTATACATATTTCATGCAACATCAACACACACCACACCATCCCATATTTACCATTTTCATAACAAAAAAGTTAAGAATTAAAGGTGTGAATTGCCAAATATTTTTCACCATAAAAAACTTCAGGATGCTATAGTGAATGCTGTTATTACTAGTTCAAATCTCACTAGTTCTTGTGGCCCCCACATTCATATGATTATCAGAAAGTCTAAAGTGCAAACAGTCAGTGCCTGTAACGAAACCTGTGCACAGACATGCACCTCACCTATACAGGTCTCAAGATGGTAGTCTGTACCTTCAGCGTGATGACGATGCACTTGCCTAGGCTTGGTATACAACGTAGATAATATCTGTTGGGAGCTCCGCATCCTAATTTTTCCATTTAGTTTCCACTGTCCTTATTCTAATAATTCTATACACTTTTTTGAAAAGAAATAATGTCTCACATAATGTGCACTTTTGTCACATATTTACTTCTATAGCTGTACCAACAAAGAAAAACAATGCATCACAAAAAAAAAACTGCTCATTCATGGCCTACTACACACATACAATGCAGCTAAACAGACTGCAGGTTGTGTTGTATGTGTGTTGTTGCCTCATTTACCCAGCATGTAAATCACATCTTCATGGCACCACAAATGTTCTGATCATCAAATATTTCATTGGCCTCACTGTCTCTGCCAAATTTCTTGTAATAGCTTGTAAAAAGCATTATTATGTATACAGCACATGTGACTTAAAACATGTGTTTTCATTTTCTCTACATTGTTGCCTTCAGCATTTATGAATTCAAGAAGAATTCAGCAACATATTATCAGAATTTTATGTACTACTCCAAGTAAAGTGTTTTGTGTCAAATTTTAACCAAAATTTAATTTGGTCAACAGGTTTCAGTAAAAAATTCCCAATATAAAATTTTACAAAATCTGTGCAGTGCAACAAATATGTGACCTAATTAACACAACTCATAGCTAATCAGCAGTATGATTCAGGGGTCAATTGGGATTGACTATAAAGACTACTTTGGATGTGATCTTGTGTATTATTTATTTATGGGTTATTTAAAGATTCTGCCAAATAACTCAAACTACAGAGTTTCAATTGTAGAGCACAATGAACTGTAAAGGATGTATGACAAACACAGTCATTTTCTAACTTGAGGTGTTATCCTGGCTCCTGCCTGAACATAGAAAAACTACAAAAGACATGTCAGGATAGCTTGCCTATGGGTTTGGATTTGAACCTAGGATCCCCTAAAATATGAAGTAGAAGTGTCACCCACTTCTCTGCAAAGTTCAGTGTGCTACCATGTAGTGTGGTACACAGGTACTGATGTTTCAGAAAATCTGCAGTTTCCACCTACAAGGAAGAAGATATTCTTAAAAATGTTTTTATCTCTCTACAAAGCTAAGCAGTGTCACATCCCAGAAGACAGTAATCTTCAATTCCATAGTAGTTTTCCTTATCTATTCAGTTCATTAATTTATCCCTTGTTTTTCATTCATTTATTCCCTACTTCATCCTTATGTTTTTCTGACTCATCAAATGAGTTACCATAAAACCTGACAATTTATTACAAAAGTCTACGATGGGCATTCCACATCTTTTCCCAAACCCAGAGTAATATGGTTAACATTCCTCTTCCATACATAGGACATCATGACTTAAAAACTAGCCTGAGGTTTTCCTCAATCCCTCTGTTAAAATGACAGCATATGACATCAAATCAGTCTGGCCACGTCCTTCCACAACCCTTCCAATTCACTCCTCACAAATCATCCCAACACTTCACATTAGTTTGAGCTACTGACAGTACCATTACCTAAACCATACACCATAAACAAACTTATTTCTCCCATAGAATTCATCTGGGCATAACAAAATAACTAATTTAAAAGCTACACAGCTTTTACAGACTGTAAAATGTCACTGATGCTTACACTCTGGCAATGAAAGAAGGCCACACAAAATGAAAACCCTAACTTATCCTGATGAACACTATCAAAATAACATTTGAATATTCAGTTCTTGCTTCACACACAACACCATGTCTCTAACACAGAGACTGATCAGAAAGTAACACAGTTTTTGCAGAATGCAAAACGTATCACTGAAGCTTACACTCTGGCAAATATGAGAAGATAAAAGGGGAGGACATCTCTAATTTAACCCTTTAAATGTTATCCAAATAATACTCACACATTTAGTTCCTTCTTCACACAAAACAGAGCATCTCCATTACAAACACCAAACATGCAATGCTTTTCAGGCAGTAACTGCTCTATACTGTGAGACTCACCCAAATTGCTGAGATTCTTTGAAGTTAAAACAGGTGATACAGGGTTACCACAGTTTTATAAGGGATTAATGCAAAACCATACATAATTAACTGAATAATGTCAAATTAAATTAATCACTCACAGAGCTCTCAGAAGTTACTAGGTTTAACTTCAAGGTCAAATGGAAAACTGAAGGAATAACACAACAGGTAATGCTACATACACACAAACAACCAATGTAGGTCATGAAGATTTGGTATCATGCAAAAAACCACTCACCATAATTACATATGTATCAGATTCAACACTGTACCTTCTAGACAAACTGGGTTGATTAACAAAGTAAGAGAGTAACAATTATCAATACGCTTTGCAATCAAGTAATAAATTGCGTGTTTCAATATCACAAATACCCTCATGAACCCCATTACCAAATATCAATGAATATAAATTTGACAGTTTCCCATAAATACATCCCACTGGGATAATACACAATTATAGATCTCTGTTATTCTCGTTCCGTGATCTCTAACTTGTTATATACATTTTAAAAAACGCTAATATGAAAATCAATGGCTGCTTTAAGCAGTCCCCACCCTGTTATTCACACAATAATGTTTACAGTTTCTTTGTACATTTAATGGAACATCTGTACTTGCTTTTGATAATTCTGAACACGATGTGTGAATTAAAACAACGAAATCTTTTGAATTTTAGTATTTCTGTAACTCCAGTACCAGTTTCCTCTATAACCTCACTTTACGCGCGGTGTACGCTGTGAACTGTATTCAATAACGTTTAACAAACCCAACTTATTTAAGACAGCAGCATACTTCAATTGTGCTGCAAAACTTTAAACACACACCATACATGTTGAAAAAATGATCTGAAATGCGATCATTTGACAGCACTCAATTTTAACTAATCGGCCATGACGGTTCGTAAGCCTAATCGGGATGGCTTTCAGAACACTTCATTGAAATATTACACATCATACATAACGCATATACCTCTGCACACTTGCTAAATACACATCCCAATATCTTTCAGTCCATTAACATGATCATAAGATGATATTTTACCTGGTATTCCAAGATACGTATACTGCAGATTGCCAGTCCCCCTCCGCCGATTGCAGACTACTATCCACACTTCACAAAATACCGGTACAAAATAATAGCAATACTCACATTTAAAAAACGTCCCTGATGATTTTATGAGGGTCAGGGAGTCATACAACACAAATTTGAATAGTAATTGTCCGTTAAAACTATTTTCTTGCAATAACTGTTTACAGACCACTATCTGGGTAGGGCGCGGCTTCCCTCTACTAAACTTTGCAAACCCCGTAGCTATATGACGTCACACATAGTACAATCGACGATGGCCGAAACGAATTTCTTGTGAACGGCTTGAAATTACATAAAAATATTTCATTCCCAAATCGAATAAATACTAAAATGCTTTTGTGGATCACAGTCGAAGGTATTATATCATGGTAACATGACAACTATGTATTCCTTGCAAACCTTCATAAGCAGAAGTTTGCGGGCTTAATTCGAAACAACAAAATGATCGAATATGAAAATTACCATTAATTTAGGACCTTTCCTTAATCTAGCGAATATTATTGCTGTATTCAAACACAGTACAAAAATGGCAAGTTATAAGTTCTCCCTCTTTATTTTTAATTCAGATTTAACTGTTATGTGGCATGACAGGCACACAAATGAATTTTGAACTCCCGTGTCTGTTGATAAGGTTTAAATTATTACGTGTGTTTAGGAGTATTTCCGTAAGCCTTTGATTAGGGCATATTTTCCCCTTTTTAACATTATCATTAAATTCGCGGGAAAAAGCCAATGACCTATTTTAATGAATTTTGACGTCACTACACACACACACACACACACACACACACACACACACACACACACACACAAACACACACATATATTTATCCTACATTACGAAGTGACGTCACTTCATTGACGTCAGGTGTTGTCTGCCATGCATCAAGGACTTCGTAGCCGGTAATTCAACCGTCCTCCCATCTTTTAGCATTATTTTGAACTAATAAAGAAATACCCCCTTCAACAGGTCCGTTGCATGTGGTAAGTTGCCGTATCGTGACAGCGTTCACCCATCAACAATATTATCTGTGCCTGTTTGACAACGTTTGAAAGTGTAATAAATTATGATACTTGGAGTTCAGGCAGTTAAGAATTACACTGTGGTATCCGAGGTACTCATGCCCGTGCTTATAAAAACTGTCTTGTGGCATGTGATACTGGATAGTGTGGTAGAAATTAACTGACGTTTCAGACAGACTTATTGCCTTCGTCAAGGCAAATGAAGACACAAGATTCCAAGCAGAATTTTTAAATAATCCATTACCGTGCATTGCGCTAATTAGGTATGGTACCGAAATTAACAAATGCACATTAATGTATAAAAGTAGCTTATCAACAAAGACGCGTAAGGTGTTTATAAGATACTTGTATACATTTATGTGCATTTGTTGGTTTCAGTACCGTGTTTGTACATATAACTTATGTCAATTAAAAAATGCTCGGAAAGATTCATATTGCGGTCATCTGCATTATGATATGGTATGAGGTTACACTTCAGAACAGCATACTGCTGCTTCCATCTAGTGTGTGTGGAGGCAGCAATCCTGAAACATTGGTGTCCATCTACCAGATTACATGTTGTCATAACCAGCAGACTACAACATGGAGGCAAGAAATTAATTAACAGTTCAATAATGCAACAACCACTGACAGTGGCAAATGCTGATATGGATGTTAGGTCTAGTGGAAGGGTACAAAGTGTGGTGTACTGTTCTGTTAGAACTGATCTGTGGATTAGAATTTCTCAGTGACCACTGTAAATTTAATGAAGAATTATAAAACAGCATTGTTGTATCTACTCATTTTGTTTTCAGAGTTTGGCATACTTGGGTTATCCAGACTTAAAATGTGTCTGCAGGTCCCCATTTGGTTGAAATGATTTCTCCATACAAATCAGCTGCAAATGGCTCAAAATTATATCAGTGTACTGCACTGGTAGCACCTGCTTTTGTGTGCAGGGATTTTTAAATGCAACAGGTCAGTGACTGAATGCTCTTAGGTAATTACAGTTTTTAGCCATGCTGAGACAAAATTAAGTGTGCTTTACATTGAAACAAGTATCAAGTAAGCTTAATAAACTGCAAAAGAACACTGTACAGAATTTTGTGTACTGTGTAATGCAGTACAGCCTTCCAAATAATGTGTGATGGAGTAAAATAACAGCTGGTGCAACAAGGTAGCATGTTGGAGTGCATCCAGACTGGAACATGGTTATGCAAATAAAAATACTATTTATTGTAAATTACTGTTAACTTTATTGCTCATGTTTAGTAACCTCCTAGAGTATTTTCGATGTAACTCAGCCCTCAAAATACTGAGAGAACAGACTACATATATTTTTTTATGAAAATAAATACTAAGACTATATCTAAATGCATCTTTTGTTCAGCAGAATTACTGTCAGCAACTATACTGAGGCCACATAAAATATTTCTGTATCTCTCCGTCAACCATACTTTTCCATATTCTTCCAGTCATCTGGTTTTGTTCATATAATTATAAAACATAAATTCAGTCATTTATTTGCAATCTGTTTTACAATACAGTCAAGAATTCAGACCATACAGTATCAAATCACTGGATAATGAATATTGAATTGAAAAAGGTAAATTTGAAAGGAGGTTGTTTTGGTTTGCTTATGTTATTATCCTTGAATATACTTTGACTAAAGAAACCATGATAAATGAGCCAGTGATGTCCTGAGTCAGCCTGCTAAGTTGCTTAACTAATTACATGCTATTGAAGTTGCATGATGGAATGGAGTTATAACTCTATGTATAGTTAATCTTTGTGCATATGGGGGGAGGTGAGCTGTTGGCTTCATGGACCAGCTGTTTTATTCCTGGGAGTAAGTTCCTGGCATTCACTGTATAGGCAGCTGTTTGGGCTGCAGAGCTGGTCTGGACACTGGTGAAGAGAAAACTCTCTTGCCACTGCTGTGATCAGATCCTTCTAATCCCATTTGCAGTTAGTCATTACATTAATGTTCTTTAGGGTTCTGACGTTGGTGTGTGACATCTGAACTCATTAACTTAATGGAATTTTTCCATCACATGTATTTAAATTTAACACACTACATTTCAGGGACAGGATTGGTCCTGTCTTCAAGCTTGTCTTTTCCAAGCCAAACTCTACTACAGAACTATGTACATCCCAATTAAACTTGGACTAAAGTAAAATTTTAAGACAGTTGACTCCCATTGTGCTCTCATTCTAGTCAAAATACAAGAATTCATTCTGTTATTTTCAGCTGCCTGTTTCGGCATGCAAGGCCATCAACAGACTGAGCACAAGAATAATAGAATATATATATATACATGGTTTATAAGGAACTGAGATCTCAAAACCTCATAATTTGTATTGTTATGTGGGTATATGTAATATGGGAAGAACAGCCTTAGGAACAGAATTTGTATAACCGTGTTGTAGTTTTAAAGGACTGGGTCAAGAACATAGCAATACAAAATAAATAGTAATCTTAAAATGTTAAAGGGTAAAATCAATAGAAGAGTAGGTTATTCTTCACAGGACAGTCTGTATAAGTTTATAGTGGTCGTTTATAGTGGTCTTTTGTAATGAAGGTGGAAATTTCTTGAAGATAGAGCATTTAAGTAGGACTTCCTTGTTTTGACATTTTAGATGACCTGAAAATAGAATTCATTTATGGTGCATTAAATGGGATGAGGTTAATTACATTAGAGTTTATATGGAAGCAAAACTTTAGAAGTAACATTTTTTATAAACCTTATGTGTATCAGAAATTATAAATATTTCTACAGCTTATCACTATTATTTGAAAAGCATTTTCTTCCCACAGTTGAATCACTTGGTTCTTAGTGCGAAGGAATCACTTTATAAGTAAGATTGAAAAGCTGCACAAATATTTGTGATCTCTGATAAATGTAAGTTTCTTAAGTAATGTTCTTTCTAAAGTTCTGCCTCCATATAAACTCTAATTCAATTCACCTTATACCATTTTAACATACTATAAACAAATACTATTTTCAGGTCTAAAATGTCAAAACAAGAATGTTCCACTTGAATGCTACTTCTTTGAGAAATTTCCATGCTCAATAGGCAAGACCACTATAAACTTATACAGACCATCCTCTGAATAATTACCTATGCTTCTACTGATTTTACCTTTTTTAACATTTCAACTTTATTATTAATTTTATATTGATAGTTTCTTGATCTTGTCTTTTTAAAACGGTTCTTCCTGTGTTATACGAGGGTTGGAACTTTAATAGTGGCAACTATTTATTTACAACTGATACAAAATAGATACACGTTTCGAAGTTTTACTGTCCTTCAGTGTAGTC
>JGI20166J26741_11652696_pt1 | contig 11225 bp, 5 predicted proteins | sample TergutCu122P5_FD_26741 | JGI IMG/M metagenome (IMG submission 26741) | reverse complement strand
CGGGATGGAATTTTTAATTTCTATAACGTGCATATCTGGACACGTGCAAATCCACACGCCATTCGAGAGGCAAGACATCAGACCACATTCTCAATAAATGGTTGGGCTGGTATCGTTGGGGATAGGCTGATTGGTACAGTCCGTTTACCAGAGCGGTTGACAGCGCCTACGTACCGGGAATTTTTGGAACGACTGACGCGAGACATCTTGCCTGATGTGCTTGATAATGTTCCCTTGCAGTTGCGAGTAGGCATGTGGTTCATGCATGATGGGGCTCCACCACATTTCAGCCGCACAGCACGTCAATACCTGAATGACCATTTCCCTGGGAAGTGGATCGGGCGTAAGGGGTCTGTAGCGTGGCCTCCTCCTTCCCCAGGTCTCAATCCTATCGATTTCCACGTTTGGAGTCACGTTAAAAATGAAGATTACTCCACACCCGTTGCCAACGTTGACGAGTTATGGGAACGGATCGTAGCTACATTTGATGCCATCAGGAAACGACAAGACCAACTGGAACGCGTCAGGGAATCCATGATGCGACGTCTCAATGGATGTGTTGCGGCAAATGGTCAGCACTTTGAAAACCTTATGTGACACTCAAACGAGTACCAGCACATGAACGTAAGTCGATATCTCAAAACCTTTTCATTTTTGGACCCATGTTGATAGGAACTTTTTTGCTTATTTGGGGGTGGGGAATATCCAGGAAAAGTTTGTGACGTAGGTATTGAGACACCTGTATATACATACATACATACATATACAGGGCTGCCTTAGGAGCCTTGCCTTGTCTTACAGGAAGAAATATTAAAGGGCAAAAATTAGGTCACGTGTTGTTACAATCTGCTTCAGGAATGCTGCTCTGTCCAGGGACTTTCCATTTCTTTAGCGTCTCGTGGGAATTCAGGAAATATACTGCTGCTTCTGTGGAAGACAGCTCCTACCCAAGTATTGAACAAGGTTGTTGAATTACTCGCCGGAGTAGGAATAACGGAAGTGTTTTGAGAATACAATAGATTAATATGTGAAAGGTAACTACTACGTCACGCTGATGATGATGGTGATGACGATGACGCACCCACAAAAAGTTTTAAGTCTGTGAGATGCAGGCCTATACATATCTTCCATCAGCATGTCTGGAAAAAAAAAGCGACCTAATTTCTCAGCGTCATGATGGACAACACGACGCTAGCTCCACGTAATCAAAAAGGGGACTATGATTTGTCAAGGTAAAGAGAGTGGAAAATGGTTCTGTGCCGTTCCACTGAACTAAATTATAGGTTCTTTCCACTTCCTCATCCCCCCTCAAAAGATTTTATAGAATAAGAGTGAAAGTGGCTTAAATTCCCTCCTTTTACATTTCACAAAGAGAAGAGATGTACTTTCCGAAACGCTGAATGTGGAATGTCCGTACACGAAATATGGTGACAGCAACGGACATGTTTTCCGTACGACAAACATTGCGTAAAGTTAACCGTCTCAAGCAGACGAATTCTTTGTATGTCTAGGATTTGGAGTTTCAATGTAAGTGAAGTTTTATATTGTACAAGGTTGTGTCTCTTGGGAAATGACGCCGTGTAGTTTGGCAAATTCTGTACAAGTTCCGGAGAGACCTGCTGCCTCCACCATCAGTGTAGAAACTTGAGAGAGCATATAGCACGCGACGTATATTTGACCAGTGGCGATCACCGGCGAATTACTCCAAGTCGCTACGGATAAAGCGCATTCACTTCCAAGCCCAATTTCACAGGTTGAACACCTTTTTAATTATACCAACCAAATGCACAATGTTTATTCATTACATATATTTACTGTATCTCTCCTACGTATTTCGGTGTTACATTCGCCATAATCAGGCTGAACTTTGCTGCCCTTGACTTAAAACCGTACGTTGTTATTAGCTATTAAATATGGTTTCTACAGTAGGTAAGTCGTAAATTATGGAAGGTACAACTGTGCATATATTGGAGTTAGTGTTTATATAATAGTAGAATCACAGGTGCTGCATCACTGTGCTATTTGTCAAAAAAGTTCTCCCTGATGATGTGAATGTAACGCCGGAAGATGTAGGAGAAATACATGTCTGTAGGGTTTTTCACTTTCAGGTGAGACATCCCCGTTGTGTTGAGAGGATCGCAAGTATCGACAAATGCAGTCAAACACAACTATTAATATTTGTATTGCCAAGAGGTGTTTCTATGTAGGAACACCTCTTAGCAATACAAATATTAATAGTTGTGTTTGACTGCAATTAACGATACTTGTGATGTATGTAGCGAATAAACATTGTGCATTTGGTTGGTATAATCAAAAAATCTGTTTAATAATATGAGAATGCACGGAATGGAATACTTAAAAACAGTTCACAGGTTCAAGCTCACCGCTTTTCACTAAAAACGAAGCCAAGTGTCGTGTGGTCGCTCCGTACCTAAACGCCACTTTCTCTTGGCGAGGTCCCACAAATGCCGATGAATTTAACTGTAACTTGTCGAAGTTTGGAAAAGTCAAGTATATATTAATTAACAATTCTTTTTCACTTGTTCTCTTCCACTTCTCCTATGCATGTTAGTTCAAAATAAAGCTTTCGATTAAAAAAATCTGACCCAGCAAGTAAAATTCCAGTATCTAAGCAAGACTGTAAATATGCCACAGATATCTTAAGATGTATGATATAAACATTGTACGCCTTTATTGTTTTGACATTCCAAAGCGCTCCCCCTTCCATCTCCCTAATTATTTCAGAATGATTTCCCTTGTACAAGGTACAAAACAGGTTTACCTGAAAATTGTTTTGCATATACTGTACACAGTATCCAAACAACTGTTGTCTCTAGAATGTGATGCATTCCCGTCAACACACATTTCTTACTTATCGCTAATGCACAAGCTATGAACATACCTACTGTTAGTAACCAGAGGTCAGGTATCCCAAATTTCTACGTGTAAGCCTTCGGAACGCTAAAGGGTACCACAAGAAAGACAATTCTGTTAGACTGCTGTACTCTGTAACTGAAATCCTATAAAAAGATCAGACTCCAAACCCTCATGCTTACTCAGGCAGAAGTAATCTTTCCCCTCAAGATGATTAGTTCACAAAACTTTCGGCCAAATAAATGCAATTGCGGGAAGCACAGAACTGCTCCATTTGCTGAAGTACCCTCTCAGCCCAACATAAAACCGACTGACTTTAGAAGATGGTACCAGCATCAATTTAGTTTGTGGCAAATCAATTTACGTTACTGCCACAATCTATCCCCTAGGGTGGGTTCTAAGCCCTCAGAAGGAAAATGTTATGAAAAATGTGCACAGATATTCGGTCTATGAAATCGTCTTCCACAACGCTTCATGTTCCTTTATAGAACAAACATAATACGTGAGTCAAATTATGTCATTCGTACCTTCGAATTGTGTAATAGTGTCGCCTAATAAAACAAATCTTTTATGTAGGCCCAGAAGTTTCAATTCCGCTGTTTTAATATGTATTAAAATACAAATAACTCACGTCCGTTAAGGCTTGTTTGTTGCCTTTTAATTTCTCAGCAATACATCCTCGCTTACTACATTATACTAAAACTTATCGGAAGAACTGATATGGGGGAGCATTTCTGCCTGCAATTATTGCAAAAAATTGTTTCGCTTCACTTCGTTTCAGTGTTCGTTACGGCAAGTAGGCCTACATAGGTTAGCTGCTGTCGGCTGCATCCGATTACCTTACCTAGACAGTTCTAAAGACTCACAGATAAGCAGGGCACACACGGCTTGGGAATTTCGACAGATGATCACAAGCAATGGAAAATAAGAGAGAAGGATCGAGATATAAAGGATATACTTATACGGCAAAGTATGTTTGCGACATCATGATTACTGAGCTGCCGAACGGATCTAAGGCTAAGAATGAACAGTGCTGCCTCAATCGGAGGCCAAGGAAAGTAACATTCAATAAAACATTCCCGGGCTAGCAGCCGAGTCAGTAGTATGATCAGCAAACGAACGTTTCGAGGGCCTTCTCTGTGATCCTATTCCCTTGGCTTCCGTTTGAGGCAAGTCGGCGATTTCAAAGTTTTGTTCCTTATTTACACGTGGTAGGAAGCTTTTATTTCTTATTGACACGTTGCTTTTGATCCATTGATCTCCGAAAGAAACTACCCAGCAGCAGGCATTAATAAATACAATTTTTTAAGGTTATTAATATGCTGTAATTTTTGTTTATTCAATATTTTACTACCTCTAGCGTGAATTATTCGCACAGGTACAACTATTAAAAGAAAATTTTAGAATTCAGTTTCGGAAATTTGTTCCGGCCGATCATCTACCGCCATTGGAAGCGACAGTGATGACGTCTAAGAACACTGCAAATAGGTTATGTGCTGGTCTACCCGGGCGTTTGATTTTTCCACAGCATCCAGACCGGCTCTAGGGTCCATACATTCCCCTGCCCCATACCCATTGAGATAATTTAACTGCGGATAACGTGGCAGTGTCGTAAACCAGACCACTAACACTCTTATTCAGAAGTTAAAATTGCATGGAATCATATCTCCACTTCTTCGTAAGTCTTGATGACGTGTTATTTATTTATACACAGGGAAAAATTTAACCTCTTTACGTACATTGTGAACCTCTGTGACGAGGTTCTTTCCGTAAATACTTTCTTCATGGCGCTACAGCCCACAGCGGACCAGGGCCTCTTCTTTTTCGAAGTTTCACGATAACACACACAAGCGCGCGCGCGCGCGGTGGGACTCAACCCGACGCAGAGACCTCTACCTGACAGCACACAACACTCACAAGAGACAGACATTCGTGCCATCAGCGGGATTCGAACCCGCAATCTCAGGAAGCAAGCGACCACAGATACACGCCTTAAACCGCGCGGCCACTGGGTTCGGCTTCTCAGTGTATACTGTAACATTATTTTACCAATGATTTACGTACTGGTCAGTCAGCTATTACTGCAAACTCCACTGCTGATACACTGGTGTTACTAGACCTTCAGTGGAAGCGAAAAAAAAAAATATTATTCTCACGACGTTCAGTGGCAAATATATATGGTATATATTCGATATACTTACCGCGCCGTGAAAACGTACTACTAAATATAATGCCCAGTACAAACATATTTAGCCTCGCATTAGATAAATGTGATGGCCAGCTGTAAGCCTCGGTCGCTTTAAACTTTTTACTGTTTAAACAGAAACTTCGGGGAGATACAGAGCCAGCCTGGACGCTTGGAGAAGAGAATATTATCTCGCCCCATGGAGTGGAACCACAATTCCTCAATCTTTTGTCCCGTGCTCAAGGCATTTAAAGTTAGGCCATTATAGCTCCTCTGTGATAACCCCCTTCTTCTACACTATCGCAAACGTAAACAACTGAAGGCGTTTAGAACATGGGTCTCCAACTGCGGCCCGCTAGGTTGTATTATGCGGCCCACGGCCACATTTGTAAACTGTGTGCACAAAATGAAAATTACACGAAAATTTATGCACGAAGATATACAACTTGCTTTACTTTTCCCCGTGCTTCCCGCCTACAAACCCATAATAACAGGTGTGGCCCTTTGCCACAAAACGTTTCGAGACCCATGGTCTAAAAGTCATTTCCTTTTCGTTTCTTAAACAGAAGAGAAAATTCGAAAAGTTGTTAAGGATCTCTGAACAGCCAGGCGATCCGCTGCATCCTGTCATTGAACCAGCAGCTTTAGACAGTAATTACTGCTGGGTTTACACTAATTACGCTCCACGTATGGTACACAAATTTGTCGTCTCTGTAAACCAAACTCTTCACTTTGAACAGAATTTCACAAAGCTTAATTACCTTGAAGTTAAAACTTTAATTGAAGGGGGAACCAAAGCAAGTGGCTTTGCTGTTCAGAATAGAATATTAAGCACATGGGCTCACTTCATCAAAATTTCTAAAAGCTTTGCTGCATGAGAGAAAATGATTTGTCTCAGTTTCAAAACAAATTAATGAGCGTTATTCCGTATACGTACACGTTACATGTCCAAAAAATGAAATGGCTTTTATTAAATATGACATTTTCCTGACTGCGACGTGTCAACACTTTGTGGACTGACATATAAATTACAAGAATAAATCAAAACCCACCTTCACATTTCATACATTTCTAGTTCTGCGTAGCTCTTGGCATTGTCAGTCATTTTCTGTTTCATCTGTATCAAGGGTTTATTACGTAAATATGGATTCTGTATAGAATGGATAAGTCAGGCAAATCCCAAAATTTGTGCCTTCTCACTACATTCGTAATTCTTCTATTTAAAAAAAAAAGTACTTTTGTGGTCCTTCTCGGTAACAAATTTGAATAACCCTTAAGTTCTCGCGGTCAATGAAAAAGCTAAAAGAAATTCGGGCACAGCCGCCATATTCTTTTTTGACATTCTGCAAAAATTTTACACCAAACAAAGTCGAATGTATTTCAAGGGTCTGTTGACCATACCCCATTTCAGAACCAGACAGCAAGTGTCCATACTGATGCTTCAGCAATGCAAATTCGCGCTTCCGCCATCTTATTAGGTAAGCGCTTATCATAACCTCATGAAGAATGTCTCTGGGGTGTCTTCCAATGAAACAACGATTGTATCAAGGGTCACAAACGACGAACGTGCCGCTGAAGGGTTGTAATTAGGATGAGGGTTCAAACTGACAGCGTGATATTCTAAAAACCCAACCATTACTTTTGTGTACACAAACAGGCTGGAAACATCATTCAAAATATAAACAAGTGAATCAATAAATTAATCAACAAACGCACTTAGTAATATAAAATAAACTACGATACGTAAAATAAATTAATGACAGTATGAAACTCCTACATGTTTCGGCACCGGGTGCCATCCACAGAGCCTTCTAGAACAAGGGAATACACAAATTAAGTGTTCCGCAGCTCTCAAGCACAGAGCTAATAAAGTATAATGACTGTAAGCGACGCTTATACAGGCTGCTGTTCTGCAAGTGTAGAACCCACATAATTCGCGAAGCGTGAGGCTGTTACAGCAATATTTCTTTGCAAAAACGTGATATTTGACGACCTGTATAATGCGCTAGAATCACTGCACTAACAACTTGCTGCGTACTGTTGTCACCATTCCATGAACAAGCTTGCAAAATTCTAGAAAGCTGACCTTACGTGTGTCGCGCCACTGCTCCGGCAGCTAGCCTCCAGCTAGTGACAGGGGAAAGCCCGGCTCGGTTGCAGACAAGTCCGTGTGGAATTTCTGTTAGTTGAAGTGCCAGTGGACCAGGTCTTGCTCCGAATCCTTTGACTTACCACCGTCAGTATCATTCCAGAAGTTCTCCTTACTTATTTATCATCGCCGATGCGATATACGGCCTCCGTAAGAACTGACAGCATCGTAAAAGAATACAATTAATAAAAATGAATTCATCCGAAATAATATTTGATGTCTTAGTTTCCGCTGCATAGAAAACACAATAAGTAAAGAGTTAATGCTGTTTTGGTAAAAATAACTGTTTAATGTTCGAATCTGTGGGCCGGGTAGCGTAGTCGGTATAGCGACTGCCTACGGGCTGGACGGTCCGGAGATCGAATCCCGGTGGAGGCGAGATTTTCCGCACCTGTCCAGACTGGCCCTGAGGCCCACCCAGCCTCCTGTACAATGGGTACCGGGTCTTTCCCGGGGGTTAGGTGCGGCCGGGGCGTGACGCTGACCCCTCACCCCTTCTAGTGCCTAGGTTAAAAATAGAGTAGAGCTATACCTCTACTCTACCTAAGGGCCTTTGTGGCCTATGAAAGGGTGAAACCTACCTAATGTGCGAATCTTATGCAGCATACAAAAAAACTCAGTGCCCAATAAAATTGTTTGTGTCTCCTTCAGCGTTAGAGTTGGTGGTGCATAAGAAACAGGGATAGATCAGTTGGTATAGGTTACTACAACCCATGCATTGGACAGCCAATAAATAATGTTATACTCCTGGAAAGGGCAAGCTTTTTTAATAAAAAATAACCGGATCAGTTCTGGAGCCCACCCAGTCTCGTCTTCGGAGGTCACAAAGGTCTTATCGAGCGAGTTCAACTAGCCGAGGCGTGAAGCTGACCACTAACCTGCATCTAGTGTCGAGGTCAAGAATGTGTGCAGCAACAACTCCTCTCCTCCATGTTTATTTATTAGGCTTTGTGATACGCGGGTCCCTGTCACCACGGCATGGCGCGTCCTCAGGTTGCGGATGGAGGAAAGGCTTTCAATATGGAGGGTAGCTGCGAATATATTGTATAAGCAGCCGAGGACCGCCAAAAGGGGTGGTTCTCCGGCGTGGGGGGTTGAGCGAGGTGTTAACAACTCCTCACCTTAAAAACGTATCTTCTTACGAAATGTTCACACAGAAATCGTCGGACCTAAACTGATATTTTGGTACGACCTACTCATACAAAAATGGGACATGAGATTTGGTACTTGGAATGTTACGATCCTGTATAGGGTAGGCTCACATACAGCAGCAGCCAGGGAATTAGCAAAATAAAAATTAAATCATTGGGTGTGCGGGAGGTTAGGTGGGACACACGGGGTACAGTAACAGCAGGGAATTCTAATATTTTCTATGGAAAAGGAAAAAAAAAATCATCCATTGGGTACGCGATTATTTGAACACCAGAGAAAAGTATCATCAGTTAAGAGAGTAGAGTTTGTTAGCGTTAGGTTGTCATATACAATTCTGAGAGGTCGCTGTTCTGAAGGTGCATGCACCAAGTGAGGTGGAACGTGACTTTTCAAACGACAGATTTTATGAGGAATTAGAGCAGGTTTTTTTTATCATTTTCCTAAGTACCGTATGAAAATTCTATTAGGAGATTTTAATGCAAACGTGAGGAGAGAAAATTTTTCAAACCGACATTTGGGAATGGCAGTCTACATCAGCATAGTAACGATAATGGTGTTAGAAAGTTAAATTTGTCACATCAAAAAATCTGGTTGTTAAAAGCAAGATGTTCCCTCACCGAAACATTCATAAGTACACCTGGGCTTCTCCTGATGGGCAGACTCGCAACCAAATTGTTCACCTATTGATAGATAGGTGATGGTATTCGAGTATAATACATTTAAGAAGTTTCAGCGGAGCTGAATGTGATACTGATCACTGCCAGGTGGTTGCAAATGTTAGGGAAACATTGGCAGTACGTAAACAAACAGCACAGAAGTTTGATGGGGAAAGATTTAATCCCATGAAAATAAATAAGCTGGTGTTTAGGGAAGAGCATTAGAATACGATTTCAAACAGGTTACAGCTTTGGAGAAATTAAGTGATGTCGAGGACTTAAATATGTCTTGGGAACACATTAAAGAGAATATCAACACCTCAGCTGAAGGGAGTCTAGGTCTGCACGAATTGAAGCAACATAAACCATGGTTTGAAGAAGGTTTAGGTTTTTTAGATCAAAGGAAGTAGGATATAATGCAAGGCCAAGTAATGTAGATAATATAAACAATGTATGACTTGAAGCTAACAGACATGTCAGGAACAAAAAAAAAAACCTGAAAGCTAAAATTGAGGAACTTGAAACTAACAGAGAGATCAACAATATTGGGGACTCGAATAGGGGCATCAATGACTTTAAGAAGGGTTACCAACCTAGAATGATATAGTTAAGGATTAGAAGGGTGATTCGGTTGCAGACTCCCAAAGTACACGTATTTTAGCTACGGTGAAGAATCGTTTCTCCCAGCTATGGAATGTACATGGGATTAATGATGTTAGGCAACCTTAAATACACCAGCAGAACCACTAGTGCCTGAGCCAAGTGTCTTTGAGGTGGAGGTGGCAAGCTAAAAAGTCACAAATCACAAGGCAGTTGTCAAATTCCAGCAGAACTGATTAAGGGAGGGGGCAGAAAAATTCCCTATGAGATCCATAAACATATTTCTATTTGGAATAAGGAGGAGTTGACTGAGGGGTGCAAGGAGTAGATTATTGTAACTATCTTTAAAATAAAACAGATTGCAGTAATTATAGAGACATATCACTTTTGCCAACCACGTAAAAAATTTTATCGAACATCCTGCTGTCAAGGTTAACTTCATACGCAGAGGATACTATTGGGGATCATCAGTGTAGATTTAGACGCAAAAGGTCTACTGCTAATCATATATTCTGCATTCGTCAATACTTGAGGAAAAGGGGAATACAACGAAGTAGACTTCAAGAAAGCTTATGATTTAGTTAGAAGAGAGATCTTCTATAATATTCTCATTGAGTGTGGTATCCGCATGAAACTGGTAAGGCTAATAAAAATGTGTCTCAATGAAACCTATAGCAGAGTCCGGGTAGGCAAAAATTTGTCTGATATGTTTCCTATTAAAAATGGTTTGAAACAAGAAGATGCTTTATCATCATTGCTTTTCAACTTCGCTTTAGAGTAGCCCATTAGGACGGTACAGGTAAACCAGGATGGCTTGAAATTAAATGGTACACATCAGCTTTTGTTTGTGCTGCTGATGTTCATCTATTGGGAGGAAGCGTACATACTATACAGAAAAGCGCAGAAACTTTAGCAGTTGCTAGTAAGGAGACTGGACTAGAAGTAAATCCTGATAAGACTAAGTACATGGTCGTCTCGATTTCAGAATGAAGGACAAAGTCAGTATAAAGACTGCCTTTCAGTTTACTATCCAAAAATTTAAAGATTAAGATATACAGAACTACAATTTTGCTTGTTTTGTGTGGGTGTGAAACTTTGTCGCTCACATTGAGGAAGGAACGTAGGCTGAGGGCGTTTAAGGAGAATATTTGGGTCTAAGGGGGACGAGGTAACAAGGAACTGGAGAACACAACATAATGAGGAGCTTAATGATATGCACTACTCACCCAATATTGCTCGGGTGATAAAATCGAGAAGAATGAGATGGGCGGGGCATGTAGCGCGCATGTGTGAGAGGAGAGGCATATACAGGGTTTTGGTGTGGAAGCTTCAGATAAAGAGACCACTTGGCAGATCCAGACGTTGATGGGAAGATAATATTAAGATTGATCTTCAGGAAGTGGGATTTGGGGTTATGGACTGGATCAAGCTGGCTCGATAAAGGGGCAGGTGGCGGTTACTTGTGAATGCAGTAATGAACCTTTGGGTTCCAATAAAATGCGGGGAATTTCTTACTAGCTGGAAACCGGTTAGCTTCTCACGAAGGACTCTGCTCCATGGAGTAAGTAAGTAAGTAATTAAGTAAGTAAGTAATTAAGTAAGTAAGTAA
>JGI20166J26741_11652585_pt1 | contig 11226 bp, 8 predicted proteins | sample TergutCu122P5_FD_26741 | JGI IMG/M metagenome (IMG submission 26741) | reverse complement strand
GGTGTTCTTACCAAAGTTTTATGTCCATATAAAGAAAAGGAACTGCCATTACTCTGTACAATGTGAACTTTGACTCATTCCTTACTTGTCGCTTTAATGTCCTCTTTAGTGACCTACCTGTTACAATGTCAGTATATTTTGTACTCTTTATGTCGTAACTTTAGGAGGAGTACAGGTAACCTTAAATGAGAGTCCTGGATTTAAAAGAATGCTTCTTCAACATATTTATTTGTTTCTTCAAAGCCATTTCATCCATTGTCATTATTGGTATTTTCATATTGAAATATTCCCTAAGATTTCATATGTTAAACTGCGCTTCTGTAGTTCATCCCTGATTTCTGAATGTGATCACTGAAAAATAATAAATTACCTATGGAATAACTTTTATTAAATAATTAAACAGAAATAGCATTGACTCATCATGGTTTATGTGCTAACATGCAGGGAGGATTGTTATTGTCTATGTTGAAAACCTGTCAGACTGCATGATGCATTGTATTGAATTGCATGAATAATGACATACTTGTGATTTGTTAATAGCTTCTGGGAAACTAGAGCTGTTGCATGATTATGGTGTCTATTCTGCACATGAAAGTATGAAGTTGTGGTCCATTATTGTCATGGAATTACATATATATTTTAATATAGTTGGTTATTTTGTGTATAGAGCTTTTATTAAGTATTGCTGTTAAATTATATTTGTTGTGAATATATTCCCTACGGTATGGTGTATGGAAACAGTTAAGAAAAAATTGTTCATGTCATGCATTACAGAATTCTTATTTGTATCAGAGTTGGAACATCTTGAATTTGAGTGCAGATGCAGTGCATTGCAGTACATTTCAAGAGAAATAAGTGACTTAAGTGGTAATTTTGCTCTGTGTGAGTGACCATAAAGAAATTAATAATAAAATTTAGTAACTTATGTTTGTAGAGGAAGATCTTTAATGACAGGAGAGCCACACATTTCAAGTGTGTTAAGGACATACTCAAATCAGATTGATTTTATTGTTGTTTATGCATGAATCACTCTTTTGATTGCATGGCTTTTGTAATTAACCCTTTGGATGTTTAGTGGCTCAGAGATGTGAGTCTTTTTAACAGAGAGTGGGGATTTTATGCGTTGGATATTATCTGTAACTTCTTAACTTCTTTTCTGTTCATATTAAATTTGATTATCAGTTTGGTATGCAAACCAGAAATGTGGAAAACTGTTAGTAAACCATGGTAATCTGGTTACTAAAGTGACTGGTCATGTACTGGATGACCAAAGGTCTGATCCCTGTATGGGTGGTATCATTTACCTCCATATCTTTTGTAAGCCTTTATGGCTTCATGCTGGACACAGGGACTTCCGTGTATGAAGAACTGTTAAGAGTGAAAATGTCTGTTTCTATGATACAAAATAGTGAACTGGAGCATATGAAGAGAATGTGACTTCGTGGCTTCAAAATATATAATTTAAAACAACAAAGTTTGCATTGCATTTTTGTGTGCATCAGCAAACAGATGTTAGCTACTGTACATTCAGATGCACATTAGACATATTCATTCCTGCAATTGAATGTAAATAGTAGAATATTTAAATACAGTTTGAAACATATTATGGTGACAGTTTACAAAAAACAGGAGGTTTGAATATACCTCGTATTGCCAAGCAGTCTCGTAACTATGTATTTTTTCTTTTACATAAAAGAGGAAGTGTTGAGAGAAATGAAAAATGAAATCCAAGTTTTGGTGGGAAATCCTTGGGGGAGAGACAAAGGCATGAGCCTGAACTATGAAATTGTAATCTAAAAGTGGATCTGAAAAAGTTTGAATGTGAAGGTGTGAACTAGATTCATCTGGCTGAAGATATTCAGTGGTGGGCTTCTATGATGAATGTAATGAACATTTAGGGGCCATAAATACAGGGAATTTCATAACTAGTTGAATAACTGACAGGTTCCTACAGGAGGATTCTGTACCATCTAGTTGGTTAATAAAATGAACCACCACTCTTACTAAGGTATGTGGGAGAGAATGGAAACTTATTTATCAGCCTTTCAGTTCAGTTTCTGTTACATAATTTGATGTGTTGGGATGTTATTTGCAGTTCACAAGGCTCATCGGGAGGAGTTGGAATGTGTCCTCCAAATACTGGAGAAGGTGCTGGTGTATCTGCCAGAACTGTTGTCAAAAAGATGGCAATGCCACAGTCTGACCCGCATCATGACCAAACTGTTACATCCTGGAAACTCATGGAAACTGCGTCGCGAGGCTATAAGGTATATGTCCTACATTTTACCTGCAAGCCATGTGTATAGTCATTCCTGTGCAGGGCATTTGTTACAGCACCTCAAATTATTTGATTGTAGTGATTTTGTATTTCAGCATTATATTTGAATATTTGAATGTTGATGCTCTTTCTAGACTCTGTTAGTTGCTATTTGTGGAGGTTAGAAACTCAGTCTTTTGCTAATTTGTTCATTAAAAAAATGTTCCATGGATTGTTAAAATAATCCCCCCCCCAAGGAAACACAAAACCTCCACAAATTTAGATAATAATTAACCAGTGCAACTTGATTTACATTACATTGCATGTTCCATAACAGTGCCAAACCAAGTGGTTTTGTGAAGTGCCAACTCTTGGAGTGTGAGAATCTTTGAGCCACAGGATGATTTTTTGAGACAAAAACGTTTCAAACTCATTGCATAATGCCATGATAGCCACCTGACCCTAGAGTGGTTATTTTAAATGTGTGTAGTTTGAGCCAGTGTATGAGTACATCTGGCTAAAATCTTCTTGCTTAACTCCTGGATTATGGTGCAATAAGACTTGTAACTTTTCCTGTACTGGGTACATTTTGTACCCATGTTTATAAATTATTTTCTTAACATTTTTTTTATTTAGTTTTGTTTCTTAGACTCAGTTAAAGACGAAAAATTGCTCTCATTCCTTTCTCAATCAACTATATGGAGTGAAGTGCATAACATTTTTGGGAAGAAGAAAAAATAGTGTAGAACAAATGTGAGTGAAATGTGTATTATGATTGTTCCTTACAATCCTTGCATGTTACTTGAATTGTCTTGTTAGAGTGGTTCTGGCACACCAGTTCTGAGCACTGGTGATGTTTCCAGGCCTTTTTTTCTGTCCTTGACTCTTGGACAAAGAGAACTAACATGGGTACAAAATGATCCAGTTGATGGATTTACAAAAAATGAAGCAGGCTAAAAAACAACATACTCACTGCATAATGATCATTTTGTGTCAAGGGGACTTCAGAGAACAAACAGAAAAATTGGTAAGCCTGTTACTCTGAGAACAAATAGAAAAATTGGTAAGCCTGTTATTGTATATTACTGGGAACTGTTCAGAAAAGACCAAGCCTGGGCACATCTTGTACCCAGTCAGTAATCTAAGGCTTAATGGCCTAGCTTTTAGGAATTCACAGCCTGTATGATCTCTCTCATCACAGTAGCTTCTCCAGCAACAGCCTGGAAGTAAGATTTTCCTAGTGAAGGAGGCAATGAAAAATCTTTATTTGCAGATTAACTTCTTTTACTCTGAGACAAAAGCCTTGACATATATCCAGCATTGCTGGTGCACCAGCAGAGAACTTAATGAAACTAGTCTCTCTCTCTCTCTCTCTCTCTCTGTCTCTCTTTTTTTTTAAAGAAAAAATTTTCCCTCTTTTATTGGTAGGCACTGGCTGGCAAAACAGAAATTCTTCTGCATCTGTTATCTGCAGATAGTATGCATGTGCTGTGAAGTGTGCATTGCCATTCACATCAGTTGAATCATCATTCTTCATTAAGTCACACCAAAAGTTAAATTATGCTTTTATAGGGGGACATTTCAGTTTTAACAATAAAACTTCTGGAACTGTAGTAGGATGGACAGACAAGTGTCATGTTTGTTTTGTACTTAATGCAGAAAAGTGCTTTAAAAACATACAATTGGTTATTTTATGATTGCTTTTATCTTGCAACTACTGCAGATGAACATATTTCTGTGTGGTCTTTTTGCTTCAAGTCTTTGGACAGGATCTGGAAGTTGGAATGTTACAAGAGTCTAAAGACAGTAATGTTACAGCTGTGATTCTTGTTGAAGCCAACAGGCACTTTTTAAAGAGGGATTCCTTGATGTTATAATTTGAAGTTTTTCCAAACATAATTCTGATAGACTTTACACCAGAGCATCAAATGTGCTGGTAAAATATGGATTAAAAGATGTAAGAAACTCTGCAGTCTTATTTATTAAAATATGGCATAATTGGAACATTTGTAATGTAGTGTATAGAAATGGAATTATGGTGAAATTTGCAACAGTTCTATGGATGGAAATTATGTTGTGACCTATATAAATTCACTTCATTGTGTATCATTGGAACTCGGATTTTCTTTATTTTCTTTAATTGTAACATCCCAGTGTGCTAAATTCCCTGTTTTCTAGAAGAGGTAATTATATGGCAAGTTTATTACATTTCACTGCAGAGGTCTCTTTTTACCAGTTAAAGTGAATAGTTTTCTGTTTGCAGGTATTTTCTTCTGTGGTATCAGGCATTGGGTGATAATGCCCCTGATACTCTTCATGCCATTTTTGCAACACTGGTGCCAGGTTTTCCTTCACCTTTTCCTGGACAGGGACTTTCTGCTCTTAACAGGAGTTCATCATCTGTGTTCCATGATACTTCGCATGGTGAGTTTGTGGAATGGCATTCAAGCTAAGTAAGTGGTCATATTATTTATAGGTAAGTTGAAAACTAACCAAATTTCTTTGAACAGTAGTTTAGATTTTGTATATCATGGTACTGGACATGATGAGGTTCATGTGGCATGCCCTTAATGGCCACACTGAGTTGTTTCGTTAGTGAAAGTCTCTTTTAATGAGCATTTGTTATAGTGTTAAAAACTGTCCTTATGTTCATTTGAAAATATAAGTAGTGCAACCAGAATCAAACTGGCTATTTTTATGGCTATCTCATTTTAACTATTGACAATGTGGAATTCTGTAAAGGAATTTTGAGCTGCTGTGCAAGACTGAAGTTGAGTCAATCATATTAGTAAATTAGAACTCACTACAGTAGTGACCTGCCTCCCCTCCCATTTAAGTTCACCCACCACCTGTGATGCAGTTTTTTCACCTCTGCTTCTACTGCACTTTGGCTTTCTCCATGTTTCCTTCTTTGCCATTATGTGTAAGTAATTCGGAACAGGAATTTCATGTGGTGTATAAAAGAAAAAAGTGCTTTGACTAGTGACCAAACTGTGCTGTTAATGTCGGCACCATAGGTATTATATTATTTACACAGTGGTTGTTGGAAGGTTCAAGAAATGTTTTTGTTTCTTTACATTAAATTGAACAAGGAAAGCAGTGAAACATATTATGTATTAAGTCTGAAGTGACTGAGCTTTAATGTTGACTGACATGCCAGTAGTCTGCTTAAATTGTCACTTTTTTTTTCTTTGGTTGCAGGACCAGTTAATCCTGTAGAGATTCAACCTCTCCTTCCTCCCCAGAGTGGAGAAAAGCAGCCAGATGATTCAATGAGATTTTTTCTTGATGCTTTGCTAGAGTTTGTTGTTTCTCAGGTAATTGAAAACACATATTGTATGTTCTTTAGGATCATGCAGTTCAAATTTACACCACATAAAATGAAAGCCATTGCAAATTATCCATTGTAGTTTATTTACTGCTTCAGATTTTCATATATGGTTGGTGTCCATTAATTGTGTCAAACATTTGGCTTAGTTTACTAATGGAGAGTAGGGGTATGTATGACATTTTAGTAGTCAAGGTGGAGGTGTAAGCTAGTCCAGTACTTTAGTTTAGGCATGCCATTATCAGTACTTTCTGACATAACACAGGTCCACAACATAATCCAGAGTACTGATTGTTATATTTCCCATAATGTGCAATCCAGTGGCTGTGGCAAAAAATTGGACAGGCCCATAAAAAATATAACATACAGCTTTTCCTCTGTCTGCGATATGAACGTGGGTGTGCAGATAAAATTAAAGAGTAATGAGTATACCTGTAGGATTCAATTTTTTGTTTACTGACTTTGTATTGTATAGTCCCTGTTATCTCGTGACGTATCCATTTCTGCATGGAAAAACTGATCTCTGATGTAAATGGATTTTGATGAAATTTGGTGTGAGAGATCAGCCTTTTTTTAAGGAAAATTAAAAAGATCTGAAAAAGAAAGACATTTTACAACTGCAGTAAAGCTGCTGGAAAAGTGTCATTGTCGGCATTGTCAGTCAACTTAAAATTTATTAAATTGTGCGTCAGTATTTTTATGCATTAGTGTGATCTGTTGTATCAGAGTGGGTTCAGGTAGTGATAATGCAGCTCGATTGTGTTGTTGAGGCCCCATTATCAAATCTTGGGACTGGTTATCCTAGTTTACATCAGAAAAGGTATCATTTTACCATTACTAATAATCTGGATGAGCAGTTGACATAAGAACGATCTTGTAAATCCATACAGCATAAGTAAGTAAATCAAGAGTTAGTCAGAAGTGACTGGGAGATTGGTGAATGTAAACAGTGTGTTGCATTAATTTGTACTTTGGGTGTGAACCAGGGTAACTACTGGCAAGGAGAAACTCACTGGGTGTGAGTAGCATGTACTTGGGGTCAGGTCTGACCAGATGGTCATCAGATTGAGCTCAGTAAAGTTGTAAGCATTCTTTTCTCTTCAGATCTCTGTGGAAATTTATAAATTGCATCTTATCCTTTGTTTTGCAGGTAACAAAGATAGAGTGGCGTGACAGGCTGTGCAAACAACAGAAGTGCTTTGTGTTTCTGTTTGAAAGATTCAAACAGTATTATCTGACTCATATCTTTCCCCAGTTTTCATTTGCAACAAGTCTCTACAAGCCAGTATTAGGTATGATGTATGCTGTTCTTATGTTAAAGACATTTACAGAACTGTGTCCTTCAGGATCTAAGAATACCTCTGTATTGAAAGGTGCTGGAACCATTAAATTGGTTGGAGCTGTCAGCTAGGATTTGCATCTTGACTTTTTGCTTACAAAGTCTCCAGGTGGTTAGCTACCACTACTTAGAAGTAGCCTCTCCATCCATCCAGCAAAATCAGTAAAGGCTACCACCTCTTCTTGATTTTCATATTTTACCTCAGTTACACCCTCACAAGGAAGAGGTGGATTGACACTGAAGATTGCTGTGTTATAGGATTAGATGTCATTTAACTTGATATATTGATACCAGCATTTTAGACGAACATGCTGTGTCCATTTATAGGGTAAAATTAATTAATAATTTTATTTAATTTATTATTAATTTTAATTAATTAATGATAGCTTGCTAAGAGTGTTGGTGTGAGTTGCCAGACTACAACCCAAACATTCTTGTTTGTTGTGCTGAGGAAAAGTTTGTATTTGTCCAGTAATAGTAACGCCATCCTGTACAATCTGACTCTGTTACATACCACCTCAAGTTCCATCATATCCTTCTGTTTCTGCCATTGTTTCTGTTATTATACTGACAGTTTTACACATTTTACACTTCTTGGAAACACTTATAGCTAAGTAATGGATTTGTAATACCTTAATTTGGTATATGATGGGTCATGATACATTTTCATGATCAGTAGAAGAGAATGAGAGAAGTACACTAGGAGGGAATCTGGAGCCCCACAAAGTCTCCTATTCATTGTGTACCAGGGTTCTTTTCTAGGACTAAAGCAGCTAGGGTGTGAATTTGACCACTCATCTCCGCCTAGTGCCAAGGTTAAGAATGAATGGAGCTGTACCTCTGCGTTCATGGCATGGACAGAGACAACTTTATCTTTTTTGTACCTTCACACTAGAAGGGAAGCATAACAACTTCAGGGAGGTAATGGCAAAGTTGTCCATGTTTAATTAGGGGTCTCATTGTGAAGGTGTATGTGGAAGTGGAGGTATATGATTTCACACATTCATAACCTCAGCACTTGAGATGATGAGTCAGCCTCGCACCGTGGCTGCTTTCCCTGTGGGGAAAGGTCCACCGGCACCTACTGAATAGGGAGCTGGATGGGTCTCAGAGCCAGTCAGAATTTATTGGGAAGAGGAACTCTCTTGTCTCTGTCAGAAATCAAACCCTGATTCCCCATTTGTCACGCCTGTAGTGTAATCTGAGTGAGCTGTCCCAGAAAGAGAAAATTCATAGGAAGAGTGTTCTTGTAAATATACTGTGATATGAGTGGAAGATGTTGTCACTTTGCTTGAAGGTTATCTGTATGTTCCACTTTGCCCTTCATAAGCTGATGATATGATGTGTTATACTTGAGAGAAAGCAAGAGACCTGCTAGTGCGTGATGCATGTTGAAAATATTGTACACTGAATTAATAAATGTTTCTGCTCTGTAGATCTCCCTGTACTGCGGAAGGGTTCTCCTGGACCTAGTGATACACCTGAGGCTCGGAAACGACAAGACCCGTTTGTTATCTGCAGAGTAGTAGTAATTAAATGGGTTGCCACCTTTACTCACTTTACAAAGAAAGGGGATATACCATTTATGCATACACAATCAAATAGGTATGTAGCCTCAACTAGATTTTAATATGTCCCAGTTTTTATGTGGTGAAATTTTCAAGTTGCTTAGTTTTCTGGTTGAATTTTATACTTAGGAGAACCAAATAGGATAATATATAGAAAGACAGATCATTTAACTGGTGATTTATGTACATTGTTTCAGAAGTGGGACAGAGCTGTACTAAAATTGGTCACAACTGTTTGTCTTTCAGTTGCTATGAAGTATTTACACATTCCATAAACTGTTGGTTCCTTTGAAGATTGGTCTATTTGGATGATATTTAGTGTTTAATCTTGCCTTTATTTTATACTAATTGTGCCTACTCAGGTTATCTACACTGCAGTTTGGGGAACAGTTAAATTTTACATTTAATGTTACAAGGTTCTCACCATTGTTGTGACCTTTAGATCATGTTTTGTTGTGATGGTTACTGTGAAAGTGTATGAAGGTTACATATCCAATGATACCACTTGTAAGTTGATTGTTAGAGGCAGAAGGCCATGCTTACTTTGCTTTCCTACTCATTTTTCACTGTTGACTTCATGGGAGAAAATCAAGTGTTCTAGAAGTTTACATAGTGACATTTTTACTAGGTGTAAGATTGTACTCATTGGACATATTGCATATGTAAAGAAAACTGCATTTAAACTTTCAGTAGAGTCAATCCTACAAATAATGAAAAACCTATAAATATGCTTTTCATTATTTGTAGGATTGGCCATATTGAAAGTTAAAGTGTTGCTTTATTTTACATATGCAGTGTGCAGAATGCTTATAATCCTAAGCCTAATTATTATAGTTTCATCTGTTATAAGCATACTGTATACCATATACTGGAATAAAAAGGCTTTTATTGAAGTAAAATCTATCTGAATTGTTGCTTAATGATTTCAATAGTATTCACTGTTGACATAGTCCTAGTGATTCTCTGATGGAAGAAAGAATGAGACAAGCAACTGATTCAACATTCATGTTTGTGCTTACATACTATTATTATCTTCCAAGATGCAGAGAATAGTGATAAACAGTTGACATATGCTCTAAATGATATATACTGTATAAGGATTAAGTTAGGATACTGTTATTCTTAGTCAGGGACAAGATAGAGGATGATGAATAAGCCAGTGTATGTGGAATTTCAAATGGTGCAGTCTGTGAAGTTGTTCTCAGTTTTTGTATGAAACGTGTTGGTGTGTCTTGACAGTTGTGAGTGCAGTGAATTTCAGATGGCCTCCAGTGGCATAATATTAATACTAAATTTCATCAGGTCTTGAGCTGAAACGTGTGAACAGACAGACGTATGGATAGCTGAACAAGATGGAAAAATGGATAGATGTGGCCAACCTTATCTGAGTTCTTTTCTTGCATTCTTTGCAAAAAATGCATAATAACCCATATTATTCACACCTGAAAGCAACAGAAATTCTGATGCAACTAGAATCCACTTGTATGATGATAGGCATATGTGTGCAGTATGCTAAACTATGAACTAAATTACCCAGACTTTAACAACACAGGATTTATAGGACTGTCTAGTCTGTGCAGTGGGAATATAGACTTTTTGAGTTCTGCCCAAAATTCAGTGTCTGTAGTCTGCCTGACATTTGTATTTATGTTTCAGTAGTGTAACACCCAGTGAAGACACAGATCATTCCCCTGGTACAGAGCTGCGTCGCGTAAGTGTGAGTCAAGCTGGATCCAATCATGATGTGGTCTCACCTGCTTCAGATTCAAATCATTCCTCTGTATTCTCACAGTCAGAAGGTGGAAACCATTCACTTAGGTAAGGAGCTGTTGCAGCAGTAAATTTATATTTTTAATGTTATACTACCTAATGTCATAGTTACCTCCCACCACCACACCAGTCCACCACAATCAGTTGTTATGTGATTGTCATTTGTTTAATTTGTCTGTTGTTAAACAAGCATTCAGCATCATGTCAAGGTTCTACTTATGTCAAGTTCACCAGTTCCTTCTGGGCTATGGCTCTGCATGTGCACCTGTGTCAATTGCATTCTGCCTGCTTTGATTCATTGTGTATTAGTTGTCAGAATTATTGCTGAGCTGATGAGTACAGATGTGGTCTCATATGTTATTTCTCAGCAAGCTCAAAACATGTATTTTACCAGCATATTTGGACTAAAAATATTTATGGAACTGCTATATTGATTAACTGTACATCTTTGTTGCTTTTTTGTTTCTATTTTAGAGTTTCAAGAACAGACATTTGTGTTGTCCCAAGATCCAGTGATGGCAGAACAATTTAAACTTCATTATGATCAGGCATTGTGATTTTGGCGACTGCAGTCCTGCACATATGTAACTTTTATCTCTGCTTGTTTTCATTATAACAGTCCAGAATGTTCACAGTAATGATATTTTATTTTTAGTCGCTGAAGTTGGGAAATGATACAGGGAGAACTTAAAATAAACTTTTACCTTAAAATTATAGCATAGAAATGACATATTAGTAGTAATGTATATATTGCCATCAAACACAACAAACTGTTTGTTTGTTGTGTTTGTTGGCAGTATATAAATTACTATGAGGGGCGGCTGATAAGTAATGCACACAGTGAAATATCTAGAAAAAGAGACCATGTACGAGGCACGTTTTTAAAGTAAGGTCCGGTGAGCCACTAAAAATAACACATAAGAGATCAAATTTATTTATCACAGGCAAAAGAGATCTACATATT
>JGI20166J26741_11652474_pt1 | contig 11226 bp, 19 predicted proteins | sample TergutCu122P5_FD_26741 | JGI IMG/M metagenome (IMG submission 26741) | reverse complement strand
GTAGCGTTTACTGGAACAATTTGTCCTTCTATAAAATACTCAATATTCTTGTCTATAAATTCATCTTCGAGGTCAAGTTTGAATGTTGTTTTCTTATTTTCGGCATTCAAGTTGAGAGTTGAGACAGGTTCGAAATTTCTGTATTGAAAACGGGACACTTCGTTGGTATACTGATCGTAAATTTGTTTAATCTGAAACATCTTTATTTATATGGCAAAAAAAAGACGACAATTTTTTCGCAAAAAGTAGTATGACTGCGGCATATTATTTTTTGTGAGTTTAAAAGACTGTTTTTTTTGCAGTTTTTCATTATAGAACGAGCCGATGATTTTTTCACCATCCAAAGCTTTGATTTTGTAAGTTACAGGTTGTGTATTTAATATTTCAGTGACAACGAAGATTTCTCTAGTCCAGTTTGGAGCATACATGTTACTAAAAGTGTACTTATAACTTGATATTCTAACACGATCGCCAACATGAAATTTAATAATACTTTTCTTTTCTCTCGACTTGAATAGAGTTTGAAAAACAACATCTTCATTTAATTTGTTAGCCTTCGATGGTGTCATACCGATAGACCTGTGCTTATCTTTAAAGTTGTATTCATTCAACAATTCCTGCAAGATATCTATCCACTTTTTGTTGTTTCTGACATCGAACTGTGTTTTCAGTTTGTTGTTTAAAGTGCGATGGAATCTTTCAATAATGGCTGATTTTTCTAAATTCGGTGTATGGTGCATTTTAATGCTATAAGCATTCAAGAGGGTTTTGACATTTTTATTTTCAAATTCTGTGCCTTTATCAGTATGTAAGAGATTGGGTGGTTTATGGTTTTGTGATTTTGCACTTAGGATTTTTTTTCAAAGGCTTTCGAGACCGTTATACCTTTTTTTTTGTTTTTGATCGGAACCGCCCAAACAAATTTAGAAAAAGTGTCTATGATGTTTAAGATATACATATACCCTTTGTTCGCTTTTGAAAATTTTTTCATGTCAAGTAGGTCGCCAGCCCAAAGATCATCTATCGCTTTGGTGATGATGGTTCTCTTTTCAAAATGTTTCCTGACAGGTTTATACAATTCTTTAGCTAATAATTTTTTACTCATTTTTATTAGTTTTATAAATCTTATAATAAAAGATGACTTTAATAAAGGTCTCTGATAACCGAATAAGGTTTGAACATCCGCTCATACTAGATCCAGATAAAAAGTATAAGCTCGGTGTAAGCCATATAATGTTTTCTATAAATGAAACTTTTATAGTGGACAATTTTCATTTCAATATTTATATACCAGTACCGACTACTACTGAGAAGTTTATGGTTAAAACTGGTTTAACAGGAACTTTTACTATTAAAGAGATAGAAACAGAACTTCAAAAAACAATGCAAAACACATACAGCATGCTAATAGACAAAATGGAAAAAGATAAAAAAAAATTGAAATTGTTAAAGCATTAAAATCGGGTGTGGTAACACGAGTAAAATTTAAAATTCTAAAAGCTACCCATAACTATGTATTTGTTTTAAATGTGCCTTTTCTATTGACAGTTGTGAGTATTGGTAATTTTGCTAAAGCTTTCAAATTTGAGAACACTTTTTGGGAAAAGGAGAATATTTTACCTAAAGCTGATTATTTGTCTGGAAATATTATAGAAATTTTAAACCCATTATCCATTATACAGTGGCATTGTAATATCACTGAATATAGCTATTCTAATAATAATACCCACCCACATATCCACAAACAAGAGGAGTTGCTTCATATAAATTTTATTAATAACAATTTTTACGAAAACCCTATGTACGAAAGTCTTCTAAAAAGATCATGTTTATTCCGTTGAGGAAAGGATTGCGGGAAATAAGAGAAATAGTGTTAAAACCTCTGGATGAAAGAGGTAAAGAGGTAAAAATTTTAAGAAAAATCACTGTGTATTTACAGTTGAAAGAGGAATAGAGCTCCTATTAATTTAGTTGTAATTTTTATAGGTAATCACCTATAAAAAATTAATATTTCCAAAAAGCTATAAATGGAGCTCCTGTAGCTTTTTGTGATTTCAAAGAATTGATAGGGGTTTACAATTCCCACCTGTTAATACCCATTCCAAAAAACACCTTGCTATTCATAGCAGCTTTTACTAACCCGGCATTAATTTTTTAGCCGATACTCGCGTCGTTTGCATATATTCTTTCATTAGCGGTATTAGCCAGTTCATCGTCGGCGATATGCCTTTCTTTTGTTTCCTTATGATCGCGGTAAAAAACGTCATGTTTTTGACACCCTTCATCTAACTTATTTATTGGTTTATCCCCTCTTTCTAATCGTTCTTTCAGTTTTGTAAAAGGACCGCAATAATTATAACCGGGTAGATGCATTTCAGGCATTACACTCCCTAAATTGTTAAGCATTGTATTTAAGATACCGGAGCCTTTCTTAAGAACACCTTTTGGTAAACAGTTAACGACTCTATAGAGATATTCAGAGCCTTTGGGGGTGTCGATATTATTTTCTAACTGTTCTATAACAAAGTTAATAATACCCAATTTTTCCTCAGCAGCATCGGTGATAAACGTTTTAATAACATGTTAAGACTGTCAATGTATTCATATCTGGATCCTTCGTGATATTTCTTTAAAAGACCTTTTGGCACACATTTAACGAAACTACTGATATATTCAATGCTTTTGGGTGTGTCGATAATATTTTCTAACAATTCTTTTAAAAAATTACTAATACCCAATTTTTCATTATGGAAATTGTTGTTACCGGCTTTTCCCTCAGCATTGATGAATTTTATACGTTCTAATAACTTGTTAATGCTGTCGATGTACCTATATTCGACAGGTCCTTCGTTATATTTTTTTATTATACCGGATCCTACTTTAGGTGCTCTAATTTCCCTCCAAATTTTGGATACTAAATCTTTCCATTTTTTACCACTACTAGACTTTGGTTTTCTTGTCGATGAATTGTTGTTTTGATAGATAGCATGCGTCTCATTAAGGATTTCTTTATACAAGGTTAAATATTTTTCTGAAAAATTTTCCTTGTTAGTCCACCAAGTCTTATATGTTTCTTGGTCCATCTTTTTCTGTTTGGGTTTGTCAAAAGTCTCCAAAGCCCGTGTGTTCCTTTATACTTTTCACCGTTAACAATCAAATCGTTACCATCAATTAAAATTTTGTTGGCTTTATGACCTATATAAAAATTCTCATCATCGAACCAGATGCCAAATTTATTATCTGGAAAAGGCAAGTATTTTCTCGGCAAAGTGCCAATATTATGACTTGTACCTTTTTCTACAAAAGGTGTAATATTTATTTAATCGTTTTCATCTGCTTCATCCTCATCTTTTCCTGACGTGATAGGTTCAAACTTTAATTGTTTTGGTTTTAACTCGGTTGTTAAGCCTTTATCAGTTTGTATAACAGCTTTATCAGTTTGTATAACAGCTTTTTCAACTTTTTCTAGCAATTGTGTTATGGGTTTAAATTGTTTTTCTTTCTTTCGAAATCAGCCATTTCTGTAACACGTTTTTGTTTGACCATTTCTCGTAAGTTATCTCTAAGCTTAATCTTTTTTTAGCATCCTTAACAGTTAAATGTTTTTTCTCTGTGAGCGGTGGTGGTTTTGACTCGAAATCTTCAGGATCTGCAAGATCTATTAATTTTTGTCGCTCTTTTTCAGATATCTTAAATTTTTCGGTTTGTATTTTTTTATACCGTTCACGTAAAAATTCTAACGTAGAATCTTTAACCATCTTTATTATTATATACAGAAAATATTTTACGTTCTAACATTTCTAACGTTCTAACGTTCTAGGCTGTTGAAGAACAGAGCAGAAACAGATTGTGGTACTTCACGCGCATTGCTTAGACGTCTGAGAATGGTTGTAATTTAAAAAGTTGGTAAGATGCGCACTTATTAACTTTTTAATGGTGGACCATTAAAAATAAACAAAGTTCTCCACCATCTGTTTCTGCGTACGTTGTTTACTGTATTTCTAACCCGAACTTATTTCTATACTTACCGTTGTTTAAATTTTTCGTAAGATCAATGGATAGGAGACCATAAGCCTCCTTCCAACACGATTCACAAACCGTTTGAAACTCTTTGAATGTGAATTCAGATCCCACACATTCATCGTAAATATATTTCATATACTTTTTGTCCTGTTTGAATATACATAAGTAGTTGAGGTTGGTTCTAATCAACTGTCTATCGATTTTTGTGTAATTCTGTGTCAAATAAATGGTAGAAATATTTTTATGGCGCCCTCTAACATAAAAATCTTTTATGAGAGATTGCTGGTTGATGTTAACACAATCATAAAAAACAACAAGACTATCTGGTTCACACTCATCTACCGAAATCAGGTTTTCACAATCACCATAAAAATGAGTCACTTCTATATCTTCTTCGGCCTCTAGTTTATCAAAAGCCCTTTTTAATTCTTTGTAAGCATCTTGCTCTATAGATTTTGAGAAAAGATGCAAAAAATGGGAAGGTATACCCCATTTTTGTGTTGTCAGATTATAGAGTACGGTTGTTTTCCCACAACCCGAACTTCCAACAATCATACACCTGAATGGAAAAGGAAAAATCTTTTTACTCACCTTCTCGAACACGTTAGGAATCTTTATTATCTTACGGTCATTCATCGTTCTTTATTTAAAGACATATAACATTGAAGAATGAAAAATCCTAGCCGCACTAAATATTTAGTGTGTGATTAGAGTTGTATGGTTTTTGGTAAGCTCTTGGATTGCTATTACTAGTATGACTACTAAGTATTTAGCACTGGTTTGAAGTCAAGTTGTGTCTTCAAATAAAGAACGAGTATAAAGTTTTTTTTTGCCTTAATATAAATAAACAAAATGATTAATGTGTCAGTAAATTTATCTGAAAATCAGAGAAAAAAGATTAAAGCCGCATATGAAAACGAGGTACCTGTTAGGCTTTATTTATCCAACGATAAAATAGAAAAAAAAGTGAATTTACATTATCATTAACTAATAAACAAAAAGAGTTAATTGATATAAATAGAGCACTAGGAAAAGGGGCCGTATTAGAATTAACATATGAGCAATTGAAACAAAATCATAAAGGAGGGTGGATACCATTAATTATAGGAGGAATTACTGCAGGTACCGCTATTTATCAAGCCATTAAACACGCACGCCACCTAGCTGCTGAAGAAGCAGAAAAGAAAAGGCACAACGAAGAAATGGAAAAAATAGCTAGAAGTAAGAATACTACGAGTATAAGTATAGGGTCAGGCCTCAAGAAAAAAAAAAAAACCAAATCCAACCGTTATCAACTTCAGACATTGAAAGATTAGTAAAAAATCTTAAAATAAGTAATTTCAGAGGTGTTTTCATGAAGGATGAGTTACCAAAAAAATCGACAAGGTTGAGTGTGGTATAATAAATCCAGAAGACTCTAACCAAGAGGGAAGCCATTGGACAGCTTATTACAAAAATGACAATAAAAAATATTATTTCGATTCTTACGGAGATGCTCGTCCTCCAAAACAATTAGTTAGATATCTAGGCTCTAAAAATTTAGTCTACAATCAAAGGAGATTTCAAAACTATGACGATCCACCTATTTGCGGTCACTTACGCTTGTTCGTTCTGGAAAAACTATCGAAAGGAAAAAACTATGTGGAAATATTGAAAGGAAATCTTAATAATGCTGCTAAAATATTTTAGTTTAATAAAAATTATTGTAGTATAATAAAGAGCTGGATTTAGAATTATTGAATAAGATTACGACAGAAATTGAGCCGCAGACACTTGTTGAGTGTTATAACGTCCTGCAACAACCCTACATGTTTTAGAGCACACGTTAAGAAATTTTGGCGGGTTTAGATGGTTGATGATAAGTCAAATGATACTTAATGATGATTTTATTCATGTTTTTCAGGATAAACTGGATTGGTCTTACATATCTGACAACTATCCATTAGATGAAAATTTTTTGAAAAAATACCAAGATAGTTTAGATTGGGAAAAAATTTCAAAGAATCAAAACCTTAACAGTGTCTTTATTCAGGAATTTCAAGATAAGGTGGATTGGATAACCATTTCACGATACCAAGACCTTTCCGAAGACTTTATTCACGAGTATCAAGATAAGGTGTATTGGAAATGGGTTTGTAAGTATCGAAACCTTTCCGAAGCCTTTATTCGTGAGTTTCAAGAAAAACTGGATTGGGAAACAGTGTCAAAGCATCAATACCTTTCCGAAGCCTTTATTCGTGAGTTTCAAGAAAAGGTGTCTTGGAAAAATATTTCACAATATCAACACCTTTCCGAAGCCTTTATTCGTGAGTTTCAATTAAAGGTGTCTTGGAAAAATATTTCACAATATCAACGCCTTTCCAAAGCCTTTATTCAGGAGTTTCAAGAAAACATTTCTGAAGTAGAACACCTAGACCGTTGAATGTGTCTATAAATTTTTAATAGATAGTATCTCTTAAAAACTTTAACATGTTTTGACTACACCGTATTTCTTCTATTTTAAAATATATAGAAGATAATAAATGAACACAAATAAAACTAGTGAAAAATGTGAAAAATGTAAGTTACGTTACATACAAAAATAGAGCGCGGCATCAGTTGACAAAAAAACATCTCAAAAACGATCCTGACCAAACCCTTAAACCAAGAAAGAGAAAAACAAATAAAACAAATATAACAGATAAACCAGATAAACAAGATAAAACAAATATACCAGATAAACCAGATAAACCAAATAAACAAGATAAACCAAATAAACAAGATAAACAAGATAAAAATAGTGTAAAATGTGAAAAATGTAATAGTTACGTTACATACAAAAACAGAGCGAGGCATCAGTTGACAAAAAAACATCTCAGAAACGATCCTGACCAAACCCTTAAACAAAGAAAGAGAAAACCAAATAAACCTAAAGAAGAAAAACCAAATCAACTTCAAGAAAAAAAAACGTATAAATAATGTTACACGTAAAGAACTCCTTGCACAAACCAAAGGATGCACCAAATTGAGAAAACAACAACTTGTAACAGTCTTAAGTAAGACAAAAACATTGTTTATGAAGAAAGATATTCTTCATAAACATACCAAAACCCAACTCAAAGATATTGCTAAAGAACATCACATTAAAATAAATTCGAAAAAAGGCCTAAAGTCAGAACTTATTGAATCAATCTTATCTTTTCAAGATCATGTTCGTAACGTTGAAAATGCCAAAGCATGCACGATCACTGAAGTAAAATCACATACTATCAAAAAATATGCCACTACAAAAATAGATTACAATATAAAATTAAACGAAAATATGTATATTGAAGACGCCATTAATGCTATGTTTTACATGGCTAAAAAGAAGGGTAACTACGAAAAAGGTGACAAAATATACGTTATTGTAAGTAACCCTTATTTCAACCACAATATTTCAAGAGAAGTTGAAAATGCTAGATTATTAATAAACCACATTGAGAACATTATTTCTTCAAATGAACACATAAACATCAATCAATGTACCTTTCATGTGACGATTAGCAAAGTCCCTCGCGGGAGTAAGCCTACCAAAATCATCAATCTGGCTGAGGATATCAAAACCAAAAGGTGCATAATGCAAAACATAAACAATGATAATTTGTGCTGCCCAAGAGCTATTGTCACAGCCTTAACATACCACACCGATAATATATTTGGCTCTAAAAGAAATGTCAAGCATATCAGAGAAGGTCGAAATGTACAAACTAAATTAGCTGAAGAATTATGCCAGAAGCTTGGAGACTATAACGAAGAAGGGTTCACCCTAAAAGATATTAAGCATGCTGAGGAACTATTAGATATTCAAATAAAAATCGTTTGTGCTGAAAACTTTAATACCATTATCTATTCTGGAAAAGAAAAAGAAACTAAAATTTATCTGTATAAAAATGGAAACCATTTTGATGTCATCAATAGTATGAAGGCTTTCTTTGGATATTGCTATTATTGCGACAAATGTTACAAACCCTACAAAAACAAAAACAAGCATAATTGTAAGACCGCACGTAATGGTATCTCTAAACTCTGCGAAAGACCGGCGCATTCACAGGTTGCGAAAAGCAAGATATTTTGCAAAAACTGCAATCGTTATTGTTTTAACCAAAACTTTCGATAACCACAAAGATGTTTGCAAGGAAGTTTATAAATGCAAAGACTGCAATAAAATTAAATTAAGAGCTGAAGGGCACATTTGTGGTTATACACGTTGCAGCAATTGTGAGGAAATAGTCAAAGAAAATACCCATAAATGCTATATGCAACCTGTTTATACAAAACACGGACATGAGAACAAATATATATTCTTTGATTATGAAGCTGAACAAGAAACAGGTGTTGACAAGCCAAACCTCATTGTCGCCCAATATTTTGATGGCACAACATTTCATTTCAGAACAAATGAGGATTTTTGTAAATGGCTAATATCTAAACAGCATAGAGGGTGTACAGCAATAGCCCATAACGCTAAAGGTTACGACTCTCAATTCATCCTAAAATACTGTGTTGAAAACACTTTAAAACCCTTCACTATTTACAACGGAACTAAATTAATGTACTTAAAGGTTTCAAATATCAAAATAAAAGACAGCCTTAATTTCGTGGCTTCACCTCTAAGTGCATTCCCTAAAACTTTTGGGCTTGATGAGCTCAAAAAAGGGTATTTCCCGCATTTTTTCAATAAAACAAAAAACCAAAATTATGTAGGACCCATGCCTGATGTAAGCTTCTACGGTGTTGACACTATGGATAAAACAACCCGAGAAAAATTCATGGAAGGGTATACTGAAAAAGTCAAAGAAAATTATGTATTTGACTTTCAAAAGGAATTTGTAGAATATTGCGAAGCCGACGTCAATATTCTACGCAAAGGTTGTATTGAACTAAGAAAACAATTTTTAGAAATTGCTGATATTGACCCTTTTCAATACATAACCATAGCTAGTGTCTGTATGGGTATATATAGGGCACATTATATAGCTGATGATGCAGGTGACGCTGATAACGATAATGACGCTGATGACGGATTTGTCCATTATAATAAAATTGCTATTGTGCAAGACAATAAAAAAGAAATGTACAGTAAAAATCTATCACATGGCTTAATACATTCCCAAACGTGCAGCACGCGTTGAATGGTGGTGAAATCACTATATGCGGTAATAAAGTCGATGGGTTCAATCAGGAAAACAATACAGTATATCAATTTCATGGGTGTTTCTGGCACGGGTGCCCAAAATGCTACCATGAAGACAATTAATAATAATAACCATGAAACAATGGGCGACTTGTATGAAAAAACAAAAGAACGTAATACCCAAATAACTGACGCGGGTTACAACCTAATTGAAATGTGGGAATGGGCATGGACTAAAACCAAAGAGTACAGACACGGTATAAAAACAGCTGATCATATTATTGAACCTTTGAACCCTACAGATGCTTTCTATGGAGGACGAACAAACGCTACAAAACTCAAAGTCCAAAACAAAAAGCTGCGGTATATTGATGTTTGTAGCTTGTACCCAACTGTGCAGTATTTTGATAATTATCCTGTAGGGCATCCTGAAAAAATTCAGAAACCAAAAAAATATGACAAGGATTGGTATAGGCTAATCAAATGCAAAATTTTGCCACCTAGAAAACTGTATCACCCTGTGCTTCCTATCAAAAAAGAAAAATTAATCTTTACATTGTGCACAAAATGTTTTGATCAGAAATGTAATTGCTGTACACACTATGATGAAGAAAGGGTTTTAGTAGCAACATGGACTACAGATGAAGTATCCAAAGCCCTAGAAAAAGGATACAAAAACATGGAAATTTATGAAATTTGGCATTTTAAAGAGAAAAGCAACGACCTTTTAAGGGATACGTTAAAAAATTCATGAAAATTAAATTAGAGACCAGTCCTTCGGAAAGTGATTTCGATACAGTTCAAGATTATATTACAACCATAAAAAAACTGTTTAGGTATAAAATTAGACCCTGAAAATATCAAACCAAACCCTGGCAAACGCGCTGTAGCAAAAATCTGCTTAAATTCTCTCTGGGGAAAATTTGGACAACGGCAAAACATGACACAATCAAAATACGTGACCGATGTCAGCAATATGATATTCATTAATGAAAACGTAGTCCAAGTAACATACAAGTATAAAGACCTGTATGTTCAGGACCCGTTTTCAACTAATATTCATATTGCTGCTTTTACAACATCTAACGCAAGACTACGTTTATATGACATGTTGGACAAACTCGGACAATCGGTCGCGTATTATGACACGGATAGTATTGTATATATTGATGACAGTCAAAACACGGTCAAAACAGGTTGTATGCTTGGTGAATGGACAGACGAGTTGGGAAAAGATGATCATATTACAGAATGGGTTTCAACCGGTCCTAAAAGTTATGGTTATTTAACAAATAAAGGTAAAGAAATGATAAAAATAAAATGTTTTACCTTAAATTATCAAAACTCGAAACACCTTAATATTGATAGCATGAAACAAATTGTAAATAAAGAAATAGAAAAAGTTCACCTAAATTATCAAATGCTAGCTAGCAATGCAAAAAACAAAACACTAGTTAATAAAGAAACACGTAAAGACTTTAAAAACGAGTATCATAAAAGAATGCCTATATGTGAAAAAGATTGCATTATTGAAACATTACCATGGGGTTACTAGGTATAAAATAGCTCTGTCGTCTTATCTGTACATGTTGAAACACCATTCTGTAGATACGTTGGCTGACATACACTAGCATAATTTACCAAGCATTATATACAGAGATCGTTAAGGTTATGTTTTGATGCATCATCACGATTTTCACCTTGATACTCCGTATTGTGTTAAAATTTCTGTATACAGTCATGGTCGCGTGCTGTGTGCTACATCAGCAATACAACACGTGCTTAGAGTTTAATAAAACAATATCAGTCATCAACCGTTTACTGTTATAACTGCTGACCCTGCAACCTTGTGTGTCAAACGACCTTCGCACACACGGTAATTAAGACATTACCTAGCCAGCGCAGCGAATGGAAACACCTAAATCATGTTAATGACTCATGTCTTTTGGGGGTCCAAGGACCACACTTAAATCACTAGAGTTTCGAAAAAATGCCACTTCTTGTGCTCTAGGATTTGCCTAACAGTCGGACCCCTAAATCAAAAAGTC
>JGI20166J26741_11652363_pt1 | contig 11228 bp, 5 predicted proteins | sample TergutCu122P5_FD_26741 | JGI IMG/M metagenome (IMG submission 26741) | reverse complement strand
TCGGGTGGTTAACGGTATATGGAAGGGGTTCTTAGTCCTTTTCGTCAGAATTACCCGTTCTAAAATTCTGAAATTTCCACCCCCAGAGCTGCAACAAATAATTTTTCACAACAATGAATTTGTATTTATTTATTTACTCACTTCTTACTTACTTACTCATTCACTCACTCACTTACTTATTTACTTACTTACTTACTTACTTACTTACTTACTTACTTACTTACTTACTTACTTACTTACTTATATAAGAATGAATACGAAGAGGATTCCAGCCTTCTAATGTATAAGGTCGTGATATATTAATCCACAGTGTCATTTCTCAGACAATTACAATCTTCAGCAGCATCGTTGTGAGAATCTCAGATCTCGCAAAGTGCAAATATCAGCATGAGATTTAAAGCCGCCACAGCGGTAACCAGGATGTGACGCCGTATATTTCGGTAGATACGTACCAGAGTTTGAATGAATCTGTCAGACTACTCGATGACATACTACAAGACTACAAACATCAGGAATACCTTTGTTCAATTAGTGGCTGATGATGGGCACGAACACTCCACTGGAGTTAGGGTTGTTTCTCTTTGTCATCATATCCACAGCTCTGAGACGTGTCCAAACACGCTGCTGGGATCCTTGTTCCTCGGTAAAGTGACAGGAGCTTAAAGCTAACCACGAATCTCCATTTAGTGAAGGGGTTAAAATATGGAAATAAACTTATCACCATCATCCAACTTTGTGGGTTGGTGCTTAATTAACCACAGCGTGCAGTAAATCATTTTATGTAAAGAAGTTCAGTACGTGCTTTTGCACAGCTTCTATTTAATTTAACGAATTCAGAAATGACTGAAAGAATTGCTGTAATGTAAATGACATGTGATCGTGTGAAATATTCACAGTAAAAGTAATTATTGCTGAAAATTGTGTAGTCTTAAAGATAAAGGTAAAGTCCACCCTAGAACAGGCCGTGAAGGCCCAGAGCGGTTGTAGAAGTATAGTTCTACTCTTTCTTTAACCTCGGCACTGGATGAGATAGGGTGGCCAACGATACGTCCTGGCCGCTTTGTCCCAGAGATTGACCCGTTACCCATTGTAATGGAGGCTGGATGAGACCCAGGGCCGGTCTAGAGAGTTGCAGAAAATCTTTCCCACACCTGGATTCGATCCCCGGACCGTCCAGATCGTAGCGAGTCGCTATACCGACTAGCTATCCCACTGCACAATAGTGTAGTCTTACGGGACATAAAATGTGTTGCATGTATCTACAGAGCTCCTGTCAGAAATATTCTCCACTCCGATGAACTAATGTCTGTCTTGTTACAATCAACATGATTTCAGAAAAGTACGTATATTTTTATGTGAAGTATTTTATTGTTGTCGAATTTTAACCAGAAATGTAACAAATCAACAAACTGTAGTAAAATTTCCCAAAATCAAATTTCGCAAAACTATGTTCAGTGGAATTCGGATCGTTGTCGCGTTCTGACGCAGTAGTGGATAATAAAACGGACGTGATAGAGCGAATAGGCTACAATTTATTAAGTGTCAGAATCTATCGAACTGATTTATTGCTTGACATATCCAACAGACGCCACGGCCCAAAAGTGGTTCTGGTTAACTGCGCCAGATTTGGCCGGAAAAAATAAACTTGTGATTCGTCATACTTGCGAACAACAGATGTTTATTTTGCTTGATTTCAGGCTTCCGCCGCAAATAGAAGAGAACTGCGATCTTGCGAGTTATTACTCAGCGAGGATGGGTAATTTCTTAGCGACATTTCGGGACAACCTATCGGTACCATCTTCAAGGGTCAAGAATTCTTGGATGGGACCGATAAGTTGCCCTGAAACGTCCGTAAGAAATTACCAATTCTTGCTGACTATTATCCCAGATGAGCGCTGTTACACTTACCGGCGGAAGCCCGAAAGCTCGCATGTAGAGAACTGTAAAAAGAGTTATTGCTTTATAATGGAAAGATAATTGTGGTTAATTAATAATTAGCTCATATATTAATTTAAAATTCAAGAAACATTTAATGAAATATTTTTAATGCTTTGGAGTTTTCGGAGTCTGCCACTAAAAAAGATAAAAGCATCTGAAGATCCTCGTATTTTTGCCTGCTGTCTTGTGACACTTGATTATAGGTTAAGAGCATTTCAGAGCTAACATACTCCATTCATCATTAGAGACGAAGTCTTTACACTAAAGATGGAAGTGATATTCTTTTCGAAACTATGGCATGATTGTTCACCAGCACAAAAAGAAACTAACATCCCGTTAGCCTTCCTATTTTATAACGTGACGGTGTCAAAACTGCACTTTCGATGTTTCTCATTTGATCTGCGCAAGCTGCGCTTTTTTAAAACATTCGTATGTATCAAAGCTTAAATGTTGAAATTGTGTCTTCATATAGTGCCCATGTAACAAATTAATAATTACAGTTACGGACTATATGCCTGGTGGCAGTAAATGTCCAACACATCTTTCGTTGCAAAAGCAGTCAAGAGGACCTTAAGTTCCGGTCGGTATTGCAGTGATTTTATAGGAAATCTCAAAGGCTATAATTTGTAAGAGTGAATCAATTAAAGAGTTAGATATGCAGAACACAGACAGGCGTAGGAATCGTAAAATTTTCGGCCGGAATTTTAATTTTCCTTGTACTAGCCCTTAAACAAAGGTAGAAAAATCCGCTTTATATAGATACAGAGCCCAGAATGTTCACTGAATCGAACAGCTCCAACCAGAAGGGCTGACCACCAGTGAGCCAGTTCGTGTTGCAATTGGGATAGAAGGCGGAGACCGTAAGCTCCGCAAAATTGCACTCCACTGAAATAAAAACCATTTTATATTGCGTTCTTAAAATACATCTCTTTTCGTTAAATTTATTCCAGGCTATGAAGTTACTGAAAGGTTGTAAGAAAATCAGAGCAGGTTTAAAGTTGCTTTACTCCGAGTTAAAGGTGTTCCTGACTCACAGTTTAAATACTTCACATTTCAAGATAATTATTCCTAGCTCAAAGAAGGGAAGTGGTTGTAGGAATAAAATTTATGTAGGGGTGTGTAAGTGGGGAGCAAAATAGTTGAACCTTTTAAAAGCAGTCTTTATTTGGTATATTCGAAAACCGTTTATACGAATCCTTGAAGGAATTTAGCCGATTAATCTTGTGACAAATGGCCGCAACACGAACGTGTATAACGGTTGTGCACTTGAAGTTTCTTCCACGGAGAGGTCCTTTTAAGGTCACATTTAGCTCAGGGGAATAAAGTAGGTTGTTTGTAAGGAAATATTTAGATAGAAAAATGGACGTAAAAATTATTTTTATTACCAGACATTCTGGTTGATCGGTTAGAATTCCTGTTATCAGAAGTTTTCTGGGTTAATTTTTATCTTCATAGAACAGCAGTACTGCCTAAGGATTTTTTTAATTCTCTCCAGGCGATTACTTGGGTGGTATCATGAAGGTAGAGTACGTACCTTCATTCTACACCCAAACTTTCCCTTCATTAGCATACGTCTAATAACTTAGAGGCAGCATAGTTCATTTACCAGAGGAAACATCATATTTTGCTTTAAAGTTCATTTATTTCTGTGTTTAACGCATGGTTAGTTTAAAAGTACCTGTTATTTTTAAATGGGAGTATTTAAACACAGATTAAATAATTAAATTGGACATTCTATGTGACAATATAGAGAATAATATTTATATGCTACTGTCTTTAATTAGAACATAATAAATACAACTTTTTTAACATAAAAATTTTCAATAGTGTAATATTTTAAACGAGGTAGAAAGTACATGTAAAAATGTACCACTTAGGGGCTTTCGAATTTTCCCATCCAGACTTGTCCACTCCCTTTTACTGTCCTAATTTCAGTAATTCTACATACTTATTTGAGAATATATTCTGCTCCAAAAATCATATTGTGTATTCACGTTGACTTGTATATATTGCACCAAAACGGATACGACCTATTGACTCAGAAGGCTGTTTACTGCTTCGTGAGAAAAATGTCGTAATAACAGTGAACAAGCTGCGAAATTTCTGGTTTGTCGTACTTCTGATCATATGCAAGGTTTTATGTTATTACTTTTACGTCAATTACTCTTCAAGTAATTAGTATCTGTGTGGTGCCATAGTATGTTAAGATTGTTAACTGCTCGGCTTCTCTGGCACTTGAGTACTTATTTAAATTCCTTTAAACGGTACGTTTTTCAGATAAATATACTCCATATGAAATAGCGTATCGATTTCCCATAAACCTTATTTCTGAATTTTCTTTAACACGACAGGAATTTCGTGAGATATTGTCATAAAGTAATTCAGGGCTTCATTAATTGAATCTAATGGATAAATTTTAGTAACAATTACGAACATAAAATTTGCTGGATGTCCGTTCAGAGTAAGAGCAGAATTGCTCCATCTCTTCAGAGGTAAGGACGAACAGACATAAAGAAAATAATAAGTAGCTTCCATCGCAACTTTTTGGAAATGTGCCCAAAATGATGAATTTCGATTATTTGAACTGCAGTGTAAGATATGAGAGTCACGTTGAATTTAAAATTTAAATTAAAGTAATTAAACAATACTTTGTATCCGGAAGATGCATATTACTGAGGAAATGCTAAGGCAGGACTTACTTAAAGTGGACAGCCATAGGTGTGATTTAGTATGGATCGGAAATTTACAGGTTAAATGCAACGAAATGAGAATAATGTAAAATGCCGAATTGCATTTCCGCGGAGCAGCCATGGGATAAAACGGACGGTCATATACACAATGAATTTAGGACTCTTAGATAAGAAATGAGATGGGTCGGGTAGCGTAGTCGGTATAGCGACTGCCTACGGTCTGGAGGGTCCGGGGATCGAATCCCGGTTGTGGCAAGATTTTCCGCACCTGTCCAGTCCGGCTCTGAGGACCACCCAACCTCCTGTAAAATGGGTACCGGATCTTTCCCCGGGAGTAAGGTGCGGCCGGGACGTGACGCTGACCCGTCATCCCATTCTAGGGCCGAGGTCAAAAATAGAGTAGAGCTATTCCTCTACTCTCCCTAAGGGCCTTTGTGGGCTATGAAAGGGTGAAACCTACCTAGATAAGAAATGAGGATACGACGCATAAACAGATGGAAAGATAGGCAATGTATGTGTAACATAACATTGTACAGGGTTTTGCAACAACTGTGGACACGAAAAGCAACCATATTTACCTATACAGAGTTCCTGATCTACAAGAAGCTGTCAACAATGTAACAGTGGTCACGGTTGGCATGGAAATGAAAAAGTTGGTTCCTTCCGCATTTTTCTCGAGCTAAAAATTATTTTGTACTGCTGTTAACAATATAAACAAATGAAAATTGTTGATATAAAACGGACGGTGTAAATAATTTTAAAATTAATAAAGCCGATTTATCGATTCTACACACATAGATTGACGTGGTAAAACTTTGGGCTAGGGCACAAAAGGTGTGTTCCTATGATCACAGGGCACTTGCGGGTTCTCGATTTCGATGGTTAGTGAGCGTTCTGTGGTGTCAGCTTTGCGTGGCTGCACGTTCAACCACCACGCCGATCGGAGCTACCTGTTCTTGTATTTCGACTTTCTTATGCATTCAACTATGGATCAAGCTTCCCGACCGTGGGAGTAAAGCCTAGAGATCATATTCAGTAATTTCTGCTCACGTCAGTGGATATAATTAGACGTCTTGCTTGATAGATTTTAACCCCGAATTGTTTCCAGCGCAAATTTTATATTAAATAATTAATTACTAACGTATTAATTAATGTTTAATTGTTAGTATCCTTAACTACTACTGGGCAGCGCTTCTGTAGTGTTTTCGATTTTTTGTGTTATTTTTAATGTTTGACGTATTCTGCCGCTATGAGCACTTCGTTCTTTGAGTTCAGTGTTTCATTTCTCAGATATTACTTTCAAAGCAATATTTCGAACACTAAAAGAAACTGAAAGGTGTTGCATTTAAGATGTTCCCAAAACAGGTCTTACAATGCATAATAAATTATTAATTAATTATTTTGTAAGATTATCCTTACCTGCCAATAGATAGAGCTCTATTAAGTGCTTCAGAAAATCATTTATTTTATTAATTTTTAGTAACTAATATATTCTGCCGACAGAAGCGCTTAGTTCACTTAGCTTCTCGTACCAACATTTGTTGTCAGAAATTGTTTTCCAAAGCAAAGTTTTAAACAGTATATGGAGCAGAAAGACATTGAGTATTGTTGTGATGAAAGATTTTACACTTTTTAAATGCAATAATATTAATACTAACATTAAAGTTTTAATATTTTTAATATTTCAGATTTTATGCTATTTATACATTATACGAGTATAGTAGGGCTGAATATATGTGCGGAAAGGCGGTATGTTTTACATGAATGCGGTGTGCTGGCAGACTGTTTGTACTGGTATCAACAAATCAGTTAAAGCGTGGAGTTTATTTAAACATTATTAGTGGGTGTCGTCTGTGTCAGCATGAAGAATTTCTGCAATAAGACACAGATGTTCATTGACGATGCAAACAGCAGTTACTATTGGAAGTGTGACGAGTAAGCTAAATCGTGAGTAAGTTGAAAATGGTGTTAACAGCAGAATTGTTTCTGTTTGTTATTGCTGTAGGTAAGTTCCATTACTTTTGCTTTCATGTGATGTTTTCCCTTAAAATAACCAAACTTGTTTCACTCAGTCTCGCTTCAAATAACCCACAAAGGAAAGAGGATTTGGAATTTTATTTCCGAACTGTTTGAACAGACCTGAATGTAGTTGTTGCAGTTGCTACCATCCACGCAGCGGAGTAAGCCTTGCTACAATCGTAATTTACTCTGAGTGTAGGCTATTGTAGCTGTGAAGACTTTGTGTCGGCAGCATTAAGACACACAAAGGAACATCTGTTAGTGTAAATATTGAGCTAACATTGACATACTTATTTCAGCAAGACCAGGTAATGGCATTTAGCTAACGAACTGCCGATGCAACATGAAACCACAATACATACATGACAAAGATTTTTGTAGATTTTTAAGACCTGCTACAAGACCAGCTTTCACCCGTTTTAATAATATTACGACACATCGTAAGGGCTTTTGACGTTGTCTAAGAACACTGAAATCACTTCTTGCTGTATACAGTATTGTGGACTTGTACATAGTAGAGTGTCGATTGCATTTGCTAGGCGTGAGAACACGCCTCCTTCCCAATTCCACGTTGAGTCACATACTGTTAACTCCACTAACCTTAGGCAATACGGCGTAGGTAGCTAAATTTTAAGACTCAGTGATCTGTTGTAAACATAGAAAATATTTCGCGATCGACCACATTACATAAAGTATTACTAATATTTGGTCTACTAGGCAAAGAAACGTAAAATAACACATTAAAGCCAAGCATACAAGATCATAATTGTTTCATTTATTAAACATCAATATTTTCACGCTAAAACAATTTACCACACTTCAAAGCGGATTTTCACTGATCTTCCCATTGCGCATTTGATGTATGAAACTGCATATATTGCGATAACTTACTGGCAGAGTGTTTGTGATTACTTACACACAAGTGGCGGCAGTATTTTAAAAGTTCATCGGTCAGACGATTTCGATATATTGATTTAATTACCTTCTTCGGGGAGAAGGCTTCAGGGCAGAGGTAGATTGACCCAAAAAATGTAGTGAAACGAAGAGCTGTTGATCGTACTGAGGTGAAAAATAAATTTTGACAGGGACCAAATGCTGCCGTGATCGACTAGACAACTGGCCACGATAAATTTGTAGATTGTTTGGCCACCTCTGTTGTGCGGTACTTTCCTTCGACGATGCTATCAGTAATGAAATTTCACGTTGCTTGTTCTCGAAGTTATGTTGATCCAAATTACTTGTGCCATCAGTTTGGGGCCCCATTACAATATTTATGGTTCCAGTTGCTGGAAGAAGCAAATTTTACACATTTCACCAGAGGGATGGATACCACGCGATTTAGTTGTGGTGGGTGGAGCGGGTGGAAGATGTGAGCTCACAGCTTGCGTCCAATGATCGAGGGATGCATTCCTTCATCAGAATTGATATACGCTCAGAGAACGAGGAAGTGTTGAAGAAAGACACTTGAAGAAAAGCAAGGGATTATTATTTGAGTAAATTAATGTTAATCAAGTACACGTGCTAGCACACACACACAGTGATAATTCTGTGCAGCGTATTCGCAGCAGCTGCACTGTTTTGTAGCAGTAGCCAAGTTCCGTGTTTCTGCCTACGTTTTCTGCCACACTTAGAACAGTTTCACACATCGGTTCTTTATGTTCATATTTATGCCTTGTTGCTTATTATAATGTTTTATAGTTTCACATCTTAATGATTCATTTCAGGTGGCACACTGATGAGGCTTGTGTATGTACATGTAAGGTGTTTTGTGTATTGCACCACTCTATGTTCATTTATTATTTCAGCCATGCGTGCTATATGGCCGGCGCATGATAATTGGACAGTCTTCTGATTATGTCGTACTTTGAGGAGATATGCAACGTACGGAGCTTACAGAACGTGCAGAACCAGGATTCACTGCAGGGATGGGGGAATGACGTCGGCTTAAGTTGTTTGTAGATTTTGAACGACGCTGTCAATAACTAATAAATCACCGGACATTTGCATGACGGCCACACATCATGTCCCTGCCCACACCATGAAGACATTAAGGGGGGCTCAAGTACAGCTCTAGCCTCTCTCAAACTCGATAGAAAATGGAGTTGAGGAGTCAGCCTCAAGCCCCAGCCGCCTTACCGCCTCTGATATGGCTCCCGCTACCCGTTAAATAAGAGCCTGTTTAGACGTTTTTGGAGAAGATAAAAATGCCTTGCTTTAAATACCAAATTTCGTGAAACTCTATTTGGAGCCGAGTTGTTCCGTGCGGACAGACGGACAAACGAAGCTAATAACCGCTTTAGTAATTTTACTAACGCGCCTAAAAACTAATCACTGAATTCTGCATAGCGTGAAATTCGCTCTTTGTTGCTAGTTGCATATAAAAAATATGCACTGATGCACTGTGTGGGCAGAATGTAAATTTTTTTAATGTTAAAACTAGTGGACATACAGTAACCACTACGCTTTGAGAGTCTGGAATACCACGGGCGTTGGTCAAACATACAGAAGAAAGATATTATTAAAATGGTTCTGTAAAAATAGTACGGGATGATTGTCCAGTTCAAAATAAATATGAATGAAGGGGTGTTGTAAACGGGGTTAATGAACTTCCCGGTTCAAAGAAATTCGGGGAAAACTTGACTAACAGAAGACCTGTTGACTTTTCAAGAAAAAATTTGTTCCGTGAGGTTAGCCTGCACTGTAATTAGGTTCTGCATATTTTATGATTTTAAAGTTTTAAATTCAAATATAAGCCTACGGAAAAGTGACGAACAGAAGGAAAGGTATGTGAAAGTCCGAAGGTTGGTAACGTCTAAAGAAAATGAGCGACATTCACTGTGTGCATGTGGTGGAGACCTTGCGAACTTACTTTTTTTTTCTCTCGTTTAATCAGCAACAGAGTACAAGGTATTCTATATAAGCTGATGTGTTTGCTGGCTGGCTGGCTGGGAGTCTAACTTGTAGACTCCCTAACGTGATGAGGTCCCCTCCAGCGAGGAGATCTCGTAAGTTCAGTCACTATTGATTGATGTTTGGCTCCTCGTAGATGAGGTTTATATAACACACACAGCGAAGCACCACAGTCGGTAGGACTCCTCTGGACGAGTGGTCAGCTCATCGCAGAAACCTCTACCTGACAACACACAACACTCCCAACAGACAGACATCCATGCCCCCGATGGGATTCGAATCCACGATCTCAGCAGGCGAGCGGTCGTAGACCTCCGTTTTAGACCGCGCGGCCACTGGGACCGGCACTGCGAACTAACAAAATGTCTAAATCAAACATTTAACGAATAAATAGCCACCTTGTTCTCTTCCGATACTAGGGTGAAATCTGAGCAATGTTTTGTCTGTATGCCCTATGTTATGGCTAGACAAGAGCAGAGAGGGTTGAGTTTCAATTAGTGTGAGGGACAACAGTTAAATGGGCAAGACAGCCGTCTGCATATTGCCATGAGCTGAAGGTCTTGGCTGTATCAATATTCCGCCGTTGGTAGAGAGCATTAAAAAAACCCACTTAGAATTTAATATAGCATAAATAAGAGTAACTACCAAAAGTAATGTACCTATGTGACAATATCAGCTCTCTAACATTCATTTCAGATGTTTTGTCTTTTCCTATTCAAGAATGCAAACATGAAACACACAAACCATAATTTTATTTGTGTTAAGCCAGTAAAAAGAAGAGAAATAAGACTTATACGAAAGTCACGTCTCTATCCGCCTGTCTGTCTGCGACTCAGTATCAGCGTTGAAGACAGCTGGATAATTTTACTTTAAAGTTTATCAAGGCAGATTGTCATCTCCTATAATTTTCTGGCAATTCCAATTTTCTTTCACATTAATACGTAAAATTCAGCTTACAAAATACAGGCTAAACGTAAGCTTAATAAACTGCAAATAATGTCATGCTATTTCTAGGCACTATATTACGGAGCTCGTCTTTGCCATTCTTGTTTAAATGGGTAAGGAACTTGGTTTCTAAAGCTAAGGAAAAAAATATGTTTGATAAAAGAATCCCAAGGTAAATATTTTGGCACCTATAAAGGAGAGAGTAACAGGTAGACGAAAAATTACATAAAGAGAATGTTCAGAATTTTTAACTCTTGCGTGATCAAAGCCATAATATTTTGAATAAGATAGATGGAGCTTGTAGCAAACATGGTAAAAGGATTCTGCAGCAAATTGTAACAGACCAGAGAAAGAATGAAGCAGAATATTTTAATAAATATCTACTCTAATAATTGCCGCTAGTATCCATAGCTTATTTGTATATGATTACCTGTTCCGGACCACCTGCATGACTTTCAGTTCACTGGCGCAATCGCTGTCCAAAGTTCTACACAATTCACTGCCATAAAGCTCCATCCATGTTTCCAGTTCCGTCCTTAATATGGACTTTCATTAGCTTGGTGCAGCCGGTCCCAGTGGCCGCGCGGTCTAAGACGTAGGTCTTCGGCCGCTCGCCTGCTGAGATCGTGGGTTCGAATCCCACCGGGGGCATGGATGTTTGTGTTGTGAGTGTTGTGTGTTGTCAGGTAGAGGTCTCTGCGACGGACTGATCATTCGTTCAGAGGA
>JGI20166J26741_11652252_pt1 | contig 11228 bp, 6 predicted proteins | sample TergutCu122P5_FD_26741 | JGI IMG/M metagenome (IMG submission 26741) | reverse complement strand
TGCGGGGAATTTCTTGACTAGCTGCAGAACCAGTTAGCTTCTCAAGAAGGACTCTGCTCCATGGAGTAAGTAAGTAAGTAAGTAAGTAAGTAAGTATGTAGTTATTATGTTACGTCATTTGAGATCCATTTCCTCGTATGATAAGATGTTGTCGAGGGTTTATATGGAGTTTTTTTTTCAATATATTTAATAGAGGTGTTGTATCAGTTGCGTAGGAGATCACTCAGATGAATTTTGATGTAATCTGTAATTATATAGAGGTTTTTAATATGGGTTTATGGGGTATTGATTTTCTACGTGCTGTTGTGTATAAATTAATTACGTCTTGATGCGTTGGGTATATAGTTATCAATATTTTAATTCACTGTGTAATTGACGTTGTTCATGCAGTATGTGAGAGTATATGGTTTAAGTAAAGTTTAAGTAGAGCTGATAATTAGATATTGATCGCTGTTCTTAACTGTTTTGTGTAGCGTGAATGCCGGAAGACTATTAAATGGAATGAGGTATGGTAGGTGGTGAAAAGTAGGGTGGGTGGGTGTGGCGAGTTGGGGGTGGGAAGTATGTAATTTATGTTCCGATGTTTAAGATAGCGTCAAATATTTTATTGGGAAAGACAGTTTGTTTATCATTAAGTTGACTGTCGGATGAGGTTTCTTGGTGGAAGTAAAAAAACTGCACTTTAGTTTACACAATTTAAATGCACTGAGATTTACGTCTTCTGAACCAGCAATAGAGGAAGGAGTGGTGGGAAAGGAAACCTGGGATGGGGGGACTGGGCGGGGACTGATATGAAACATCAAAATGATGCTGATCGGCAGCGAATAGCTTATTTCGTGCAGCACTTTGTTCCTCGTGCCCGGCAAATAATTTCGCAACTCGTTAGAAATGAAACTACGAAAACTTCGGCATTCGTAGTCGTCTGCGGAGGCGGCTGCCGCTGCTGACGACGTCAGAATAGTGAATGACTTCTCCAGCATTTCGTCTCACTCTTTCCTACTTTTCATCGTCTTCCTCTTTGGTGGGACAGGCACCGGCAGAGAATCAGCTATCTGCTTTTCACTTGTTTCTGCACCAGGGTCTATTTCTACTGTTGTGTGTTCGCTTCTAACAATTTGTAAAATTTCAACAATCAAAAAAACATCTATTTCTGAATCACAATGTACTCGTACTTTCAATTAACGCAGACGTTTCAGTCGCATATAAAACTTTACGAAATAATTAACTTTTATGGCGTCTGTGCGTCCCAGGCATACGGCGGCATTTAAAACCCCGCCTGGCGTGGATTGCAGCGAGCACAGAAACACGGCCTAACTTGTTATAGAAGTGTAACGTAACATCCTTTGTTGCGCGCTGGAAAACCGACAGCAAGGTGGATCAGCTCGAGGGGCAAACCGAACACAGCGAACGTTACAGCAACACTGTCCACATATGCGAATCCGTGTTACATCTTGCTGTTACGTTGCGGCAGTGCGCTCAAGTGTGTACGCGGAATAAGGCAACAGCATTTCCTAACGTAAAATTGCATAACCAGCTACTAACGGGAGAGATCTACGAACTTTCTCCGCAGTCGTTGCTCTGCACCACCATGGAGGGTACGTTCAGGATCCTGCTTACGGTAAGTCTGCTTTGGCCTGCATACGATATAACTGGCAACGCTGTGCATTATTATTAAGTGTGATAATATGGCCACAGGCTTGTTTCGACAGAGCAACAGTAATGCTGTGTCTATCGCCTACTACCGAGCAGTCTGTTCCACGTTCTCTATTTGTGTACAGAAAGTGCCCGGTTAGAATCTCAGCCGAACACCAATTGTAGTGATTGAGGGTTTTCTTGGACTTCTTCAGTCCGTCTAGGTAGACGCCGAGATAGTATCTAGAATTAGACAACGACTGCGTCCTTCGATATCCCTTCAATTCTCTAATCACCCACCATCTTACCATTCGACGTTTATGGTCTAGGCTACTGACAGCTTCGTTCAATGAATGAATTCAATAAAGAAATTAATTATTTAAACTATTTGAGGAGTCCAACCGGCTACATTCTTGCCAGACTGTGGCTGAACAGTAAACACTCGTTGACGCATTGACTTTTACTAAACATATGCGATAAATAGGAAAGAACTACTGTGTTACGTACCCATCGTAAATAAAGTCGTTGACTGTTCCCTTAAATACGCCGTTGAATGTAATTCTGGCGAATAGTGCAGGGCACAGTATCAAGCGCATAATCACGCACACATAATTCCGGCAGGAACTAGAACTGTTTTCTCCAGTGCGTCCAGACCGGCTCTGGGGTCCACGCAGTGTCCTACCGAATGGGATCCGGGGGTCCTTACTACGGAAGGAAAGTGGCTGTGGGGTGAAGTTGATCACTGACCTCCATCTAGTGCCAAGATTAAGAATGGATGGAGCTACACCTGAACTCCCCATATGCCTTTATGGAGTACACAGACATACGTTTAACTTTTAGTTATTTATTGTTTATTTAATGATGTTGTCAGTACCTGAAAATGTAGCGTCGAACGGTAAAATTAGTGGACAATACATTAGGATAAAGTGAAATGAAATGTTCATGGTGTAATTCGAGAGTATTATACCGACACTTGGCCTGTGGGACTGAAGAAATGCAATAAACCGGTGTCAGCATAGTCGGTACCCCAGACATGATTCGAACCTGGCGCCTTCCGCATGCAAATCCGAAGCGTTAATGTTTGGGTCAAACGCTTTGTTGTAGATTTTGAACAAACAAGAGATTCTTCTTTTTAAAGGTCTGACTACATCAGCCTTCTCCTTACCAGGGCATTTTTAGTGGCTACATACAAGCGCTAATATGATGAGTATTGTTACTGTCATATGGAGAATAACACTGGTGATGTGAGGAAATTACTGATGATACAGTTAAGGATGACAAGATATATGATGGTTCTCCACACATTCCTGACACTGTCAATAAATGCTGGCCGTATAGAGTCTCTGAGCCTTGCTGAGGTTGCGGGTTCGAATCCCGCCGGGAGCATGGATGTCTCTTTTTGTGTTGTGTGTTTTCCGGTAGAAGTCCCTGCGTCGGTCTGATCGCTCGTCCAGAGGAGTCCTACCGAGTGTGGTGTGTCTGATTGTGATCGTGAAGCCTCACTCATGAGAAGGCCCTGGCCCACTAGGGCCTATTGTTCCATGGAGGGGATAGAGTCTGTGCTGTCAGTCTTAACTGTCGATATTGCATCAGCCACCACGGTATGAGACTCTGCTTGCGTTCCTGATAATCTTGCCCATAAGGCGATCTGCTTTAGAGACCGCCAACAAGCATATATTGAATAAAAATGCTAGATATGATATTCACTTGACTACACTGCTTGGAATATTGACAAATGTTGACCGTGTAAAGAGCCCTTGACAAAACTCCTGCTAACAACCGGGTTGGGGGGTGCGGGTGGGGGGAATCTTCTCGAATTTTGATCGAAAAGGAACTCAGCAGACTGGACTAAAAGCATCTGTTTACATATTCAAATTTCGCTCTAACTTACGTGCAGGTGATCGTCGTTCTGATGCTCTCGCCTCTGTCCTCGTCGACCGGCATCATCAGGCAGCTCATCCAACAAAACCTAGCCGGATCAGCGGAGAACTTCCAGGTGGTGTCGTGGAAGTTCGATCCTGATGCCGCATATCGGAGAAGAGCTGAGTTTGAAGAGAAGCATGGTGTCTACGGCCAGAACCTGATTGCTCGCCTGGGACAAGGAGAAGACGGGCACCATGAGGAGCGCAGACTGAAGCAGATTGAGAAGGACAAGGAGGCCGGTTATCCACATGTAAACGAGTGACCTATGACGTGTTGCGTGGAGCTTCAACTGACAGCACATCACATTGCTATACTGTATTACTTAATGGTATTAAATATATTTTTACGCATAAATAGCATGTTCTCGGCCTATAAATAACAAATATGAAAAGAGGACTTAGGCATGATTTCGACTACAGCTTTACGTTCACATATGCATACGGCTTAACCTTTTCCCTACTGGGATTAGTGTTCAAATTTTAGCGTACGGTTTATGAGAACCGTAATATTCGTACAGCAACAGATAAAATTATGAAATAATAAAAAAATAAAAAAAGGTTAATACGATTCTGTTGTTTAAATGTCAATTCATTGTAACACACCTCTCCGCCTTTCTGGTTACGGTACCATCTCCACGTGGACTCCTTTCTACCACCTCGCACAAACCTGCTGCCTTTACCCCATAATTCATGTCACGTTTATCGATTTATTTTAAAATATTTTCTGCAGGATCGTAATGCAGGTATTTGTTACAGTTAACAAGTATCTGTCACAAACTTAAAAAAAAAAAAGATAATTTTACAGAATTGACTTTTGTCACAAAGCTAAAGAAGCCATCCATTGAGTCATTTCAATTTTGTGCTAAAGAATGTGTCCAATTTCCATCGCCCTTGTGACAGTTTGTAACATGGGCTATTAGGCTCTTTACGATGAGATTTTGTTAGCACCACTCGCAAACTGTAACACTGACGGCTGTGCAAGAGCGCTTGTTAAACACAATCGCAACTATCGTCCATTTATGAAGACTGTCTTCTGATCCAGCAACCAGGCATACAGAGACACAAATAGATAGATAGATAGACAGACGGACGGACGGGCAGGCAGGCAGACACACGCACGCACGCACACACACTGGAGCAGTAAACAACATGTCCTTAATATCACACGAAATTCACACTACCTAGCAAAGGTATTTGTTTTACAAGTGCAGAATAATTCAACAAGAAAGATAGACACATTCAAAAATAAATATAAATTCGACAACTGGATAACATAAAATGTCTTTTCCTGCGGAGAATCTATTTTCAAAACAAAAGATAAGAATTAATTTTGGCAACAAATAAAAGAAAACATTCTGATTTTATCGATTGATACATTATGCATGTTTCATGAGTCACAAAGATCTGAAGGTGTAAGGGAGAGGGGGGCTAGTTGGCTACAGGGGTAAGTTAGCCCATGGGCCATAACTCCCAATTGCAGCACAGGTTAGCAACACCTGGCGATTTGTACTCTTCAATAGCTTCTTATGAGAGCGGTTAGCAAGCGTCAGTGCTGTGTGAGCTATGACTTAAGCGTGGTCTGGTGTTTTTTTATTTACACCTCATGAAGTAATTTTCCATCGCTGAATAAAATGTTTTGTGTTTAAAGTTTGGTTAAAGCTACATGTGATATTGTGTCACCTCTAAAGGGCAACTCGTTTTAGCTAACTTTGGAGCTAGTGAGAATTGTGGACTTCTGTTGTGTTTGAGGGTGATGCAGTCTAAAACATGAAAAACTGGCAAGAAGGCAAGTCCTCACACGCAATGTGGTGTTTGTTGACTCAGTGTGTCAACTTCCCCACTTTCGGTTAGTAACCTACTGATTACTTTTTTACCAGTCTGGTCTTTTTATCTCCATTTGATGAAGCAAAATAATGCGTACTTGCAAGAAGAGGTCAGACTGGAGCAACACACGCCTTGACACACAGCTACGAGAAGTGAGAGCTGTGCGAAACCGTGGAAGGTGAACAAGGAGCGCGGAGAAGGATTTTCATATTCATTTTCATATTTTGGCAATACACTGCAACAGGGTACGAGAGGCTGGCGTAAAAAGTGCCTCACCAGTTCTGTCACTGAACACAGGGTAAATTGAACACATTCAACACAAGGTCCATCCGAATAGAAGGCGGAGGATCATTTTGTGAGATATGTAAAGCACCTCGCAGCACATGCCAAGCCTTGGAAACAGAGACCAGTAGTTCTGTAGCTAGACAACCGCGATTTGCATTTGTCCACACAGGTAACACAGTGGCGTGGCTGTCCTCATCTTCCCTCCACACTGCAGCCATAAACTCCAGCCTTGTGACAGATCTGTCAAAGGACTGCTTACGACGTATGTCAACCGCGCATATAATGGCTGCGTAACTAAACATCAGGTACAGCGATAACAATATGTCACATCCCTTGTGCCGTCACAACACTTTTGCATCACACTTCGTTTCCTGCAAATAACAAAGCACGTTTCCAGGTTCTGGAATTCGCCTCTTTAGCGGGGATATTTTTCAAAACTAGGAATTTATGGAAGCTTAGGTTGCAGATGGAGCTGCCTCTCCTATGGCTGCAGCAGTTTCCGGTAGCAACAGTAAACTTCCTGCCTTTTTGGTGATTCTCCCGAACGATCATAATCTACTTCAAAGTAGTAACACATCCTGCTTGCCCAGAGGACGTTCGAAATTTTCCAAAACCTTAAGAACAATGAGTAAAAATATAAAAAGAGCAACAGAAAAACTGCCAGTTTGATTCCACTATCAAAAACGCTTTGACATCCAGTACAACGGAAGGCTCGGAGCCAATGAGCGAAGAACTGGGCTTAAAAAAAATAAGAAATAGAAGCTGCCATGTATCTAAAATGAGATTCACAACAGCATAAATCAGAAATCAAAAACAAAATCCAAAAATACACGGAAGACTGACGAAGATGATTTTGAGGATACTACCTGCCTCTAGGGGCGTGGCGTTGACCATCCACCCCATCTAGCGCCGAGGTTAAAGAAAGAGTAGAGCTATAGCTCTATTCTCCCTCTGGACCTTCGTGGCCTGCTGTATGGTGAACTTTACCTTTACCTGTACCTTTCCTGCCTCTAGTGTATTGGCACATCTAGAGAAATGTGGATCCAGTGAACAGAGTGCAAGTCGCGGTCACATGAAGAATGCACTGATGGCAGTCCCAACTGTGTTTCTTTAAAACTGTCAATCTGATGAAAATGGAATAGCTTATTTAGAATGAAAACGTATATTGCTGGCGGTAAGCTAGTGTTATGTTGAGTTACCTTTCCTTCTGACCTCCTTTTCCAATTTAAGTAAATGTGTTGAGTCTAGTTCCGAATTTTTTATTGTTTTTCCAACGATTTTATTACCACAGTAACACTTTGTTGTCATGTACAACTCGTACCTGACACGTTTGTTTTATAAAGCATTACATTCATCGTTGTCTGTCTCTTTCATATCTCGAAAAGCTGGCATCTTGATTTTCCATGTATTTTTACCATATGCCAACTTACCCCATCAGCAGGGCGGGTTGTCAAACGTGCAGAGGTTAGGGAAAACGCCTTTCCCTCCTGTTCCTTATGAATAGCCTCAAATTTGTGTAGGTAAGATTGTATCCCAATAGTGTTGTTACCCATACGAACTGTCACATTCAACTTTACGAGTACAGAAAAAATATGAAAAATTATGGCTTGTAAATTGTGCCAACTATCCCCCCCCCCACACCCCTACTTGCTTTTGAATGGCCCAGCAACAAATGTTTTGTAGAGAAATTAAGTCTTTTATTATATGTCAAAAAACACAATGCTCTCCAGGAAGGTAACCACAGTGTGACGAGCGACTCTGTAAAATTGGACATTGGCTCTGTATTTCCTCTTAGGATAATACGAATCATTTACTTCCCTATCAAGCACTCCCATAGCGACGTATCTTTCCGCCATTTGTGCGGCTTCAGATCGTAACTAACGTGACAGTAATAAAGCTGTGTAATGCAGCACTCTATAATAAATAAGTTATTATTCTTCGTTTTACATTGTCCACCGTCTTCGGTCTTCAAACACGGTGTTTCGGAAACTGCTATCTCTTTCCTTCATAAGGCACAAAGAGAGCAAATATTCCTATAGGATATGGTAGAACAGACGTTCTTTCTTTATAATGGATCCCAACTGAGCAGATACAAGTCCCCTGGCACTCCTTCACACCTTATGATGGAAACACATCCATTTGCAATATCGTGTTGTTTGTAACAACTCAAGACGCCGGACAATGTCCATTATAATTCTCAAATTGATTGTAACATGGTCAGAAACTTTGAGTTTTCATACTGGACGAATTTGAATTGAGTATCTGAAAGTTTCCTCGAATTATTGCTACGCGACGAATTACATCACAATAAATAAGGACACTTTTGTTTTTTTCACAACAATTGTCGAACTGAGAATGAACAACTAAAGCGACAGTTTTATTGCAGTAACAGTCTTTCTACGAGGTAGCTTAAAACTGTTCCGGGAATCATTTTATTTCTCAGAAATACAAAAAAATGCAATCATTTAAGCTACGTTTCCTTCAAAATAATCCTCTTCTGCAACTATACACTTCTACCAGTGACTGCAAAGTGTTGGAAACATTTCTGGAAGCCATTTTGTGAAAGCCTTTTTCAGCTCTTCCGTAGCAATCTTAATGACGGCAGTAGTGTCATAAAAGCGCCGTCCTATCAGTGTTGATTTCAGTTGAGGGAACAAGCGAAATGAGTCGTAGCCAGGTCAGGAGAGTATGGGGGATGGTCCAGTTTTGCTGCATTGTTCTTTGCTAAGACACTCTTCACCAAAACCGACTGGTGTGTTGGAGCATTGTCGTGAATGAAAAACCATCTGTTGATTCTCAGTTTTTCGGGAAGTTTCCTTCTGAACGCATCCCTAAGGCGACGAAGGATGTCAATGTACATTTCTTTATTAAAAGCAGCACTTTCTGTAAATTATAATAGCGAATTCCTGTAATTTATACCAGCGAATCGCGGGAACGTTTTGAAGCTACCACATAAATATAATATTTAGCAGATATTTTTGTAAAATTCAATGAGAGTAATGTATATCTGGAAAAGATATATGAATAAAAGCATATTGAATTATATGTTATGTATATGTTTCTTTCCTTTACTTTGTTCAGAGCATTAATGCCATGTTACCTTGTGTTGACGTACGTATTTATAGGTCTTGCGGGGGGGCGCGGTGGCGTAGTGCTTAAGACACTATGCTACAAACCGGCAGGTCGCGGGTTCGAATCCCGATGGTGTCATTGGAAATTTTCAGTGACATAGTCCTCCCGGTCGCACTATGGCCCTGGAGTCGATTCAGCCTCTGACAGAAATGAGGTGTATTTCCTGGGGTAAAGGCGGCCGGTGCGTAGGGCTGACAAACTTACCACCATCCGGTGCCGTTATCATGAAATCTGGGAACCTTAACTTCCTGGAACCCTCTGGGCCACTCTAGGCCTGTAACGGGACTGCTTTGCCTTTACCTTTTATTTATAGGTCTTGCGGTGAGTTGCGCCCTTGTCCGAATGTACAAAGGATTGGTACTTTCAGAATTAATTCTGAATCCAAACAGTCTATTGGGCGTGACTCATGAGAGTCAACATTTCTTACACTGATCTCATCAATAAAATGTCAAAATTGACCGCATGATTACTCCACACCACTACTCTACGTTACTTTGGTCTCGGTGCTGATGTGTGTGGCGAAAAGAGTTCATATTCGTACACATACATTCTCTCAACGGGATTCAAACATGTGGCCGAGTGAACCGATAGCAAAATTACAAGGTTTCAGGTCATGCCCAAGGCAGGATTTACATATAAGCTAGAAAAGGTACAGCTTGGCGCCACACAATACAAGGGACATTATTATAAAAATGAAATGCATTTATAAATAACGAAAATCGCAATACAAATCAAGACACACAATGTACGTATAAGAATTTGAGGCGCGTTCGTGCAACCGTTGTTGCAGGTACCCAACATGCAATGGGCATACGCCGTATTATATTGTCATATGTGGCCTGTCCGGCTCTACAATATTTTTCCTCATTATCTCATAAAAGACACGATTTTCGAAGAAAAAAAATTGAACATAAAATTTGTGTTTCGATTTTCTCTACAAACTTTGTCTGAAACATTTCTCATTCCAAGTAGAAGTAAGCGAGATATGATCAAAAATGAACATTGGTCTTCATGTAAAGCAACCATTATTCGTGTCAGATTTTAATGAAAATTGAACTTTCTCGATGAATTTTCAAAAAATTTTCAAATATATTCATGAAAATCCGTCCAATGGGAGCCGAGTTCTTCCATGCGGACAGACGGACGGAAAGACGGACGAAGTTAATAGTCACTTTTCGCAATTTTGCGAAAACGTCTAATAATAATAACAATAATAATACTTACTATTACTGACTATCATTGTTTTATGTTTTTATTTATCGTGAACACTACTACTATACACGGCAGATTAGAGATAGGGGAAGGGTATCTTAAATGTCATAGCTTAGGAGTCACACAGTATACTTCAATCCGGCCCTGGTTTTACCTGATGCGATCATCGTGTAACGAACTCGATTGTACAGAATCTTCTTTCAGCAGGCGATAGTTACTGAGTTGGTCGAGAAAGGCTATGCACCGTCTCGACGAGTTCACAAAATGCTCTCATACACTGAGGCAGTTCAATAAACTCCGAATCCCCATATCACTCTCCTGTAAGACCCATTGCTTTACTACAATCCCACGTACTGCAAATCATTTCCTTCGGACTATAAATATAAATTCCGTATCTACTTTACATTTCGCCATACGTTTCTCCACATCTCCCCATTTATCTTTCTGGATTTATTAAACGACTATGTAATATGATAGAGAAGGTACACATTATGAAGCTCTTCCCTGATTATGACATTATCTCCAATCTTCAATTACTTTACCGTTCTCTTTTTCTTATTCTGACCTATTTGTAACTACTCTTTGTAGCTGTAGAGGGTTACGGTTGCACCTGATCAGAGACACACCACGCTCGGTAGGACTGCTCTGGACGAGGGATCGGCCCGTCGCAGAGACCTCTACCTGACAACACACAACACTCACAAGAGACAATCATCGGGATTCGAACCGGCGATTCCAAGAAGCCAGTGGCCACAGACCCACGTCTTAAACCTCGCGGCCACTGGAATCGATTGCTTTACCTCATCTTTTTTAGCAGCTAAAATTGTGTTATGACATGCCTTAAGTAAAGCACCTCACCAGCACTGGCAATGTAAAACACATAACATGACAAAGAAGCAACCTTGAAATTTGGTAGTCAGTCTCGTTTTGGGGAAGAAATGAACGCCGAAGGGCTAGAAGTAGCATAAATAACACTGCTATGACTTTTACTGGGAACTACAATAAAAAACAGAGCCGAAGTACAGACATGGAAATTAAATGTTCCTATAATTATACATTATACATTATTATGTATAGTACCTAAATATAATATGTACTGGCTGAGTCAGTAATACATCGTTCTGAAGTGTAAAATACAAAATAAGTAATACCAGAGTCTGCACCCACTAACACCCAAATATTATATTACAACGGAAACGTGCCCCCCCCCCCCCCCCCCCC
>JGI20166J26741_11652140_pt1 | contig 11229 bp, 21 predicted proteins | sample TergutCu122P5_FD_26741 | JGI IMG/M metagenome (IMG submission 26741) | reverse complement strand
GTTAAACGTGATCGACACGTAGAAATAGGCGAACCCGATGATCAGAAGCGCATAGAGCAGGTTATAAACCCAACCTGTTCCGCTGATCAGGTGTGCGGAAATCCACGCCGACACCGGATTAATCTGCCCATCGGAGGTCGTCGGTGCAAATTGCGCATACAGCACCGGCAAATACAACAGCGAGGAGGCGAAGATGACGGGGATGACACCCGCTTGGTTCACCTTCATCGGAATGTAGGTAGTCGTGCCGCCCACCAAGCGCCGGCCGACCATCCGCTTGGCGTACTGGACGGGGATGCGCCGTTGCGCCTGCTCCATATAGATGACGCCGGCCATGACGACCAACCCGATGGCGATCACGATGACGAACACCATCCAGCCCTCGGCCTGGCTGGCGCGGCTCTCCTTGATCGTCCACAAGTTCGCCGGGAACTGCGCGCAGATCTGGGTGAAGATCATGACCGACATGCCATTTCCGACGCCGCGGTCGGTGATCAGCTCACCCATCCACATAATCAACCCGGTGCCGGCCGTCATCGTGAGAATCATGACCACCATCGGGAAAACGCCCTTGTCGTAAACCAACGGCAAGGAACAGCCGGTGAACAGCTGGCCGGAATAGGCCAGCGTGACAAAGGCCGTCGAGTTCAAGACCGCGAGCACGATGGTCAGGTAGCGCGTGTACTGCGTGATCTTCGCCGTGCCGGACGCGCCTTCCTTCTTCAGCGCCTCCAGGCGCGGAATGACCACCGTCAACAACTGCAAGATAATGCTCGCGGTGATATAGGGCATGATTCCCAACGCCAGAATCGTCAGCCGCAACAGCGCGCCGCCCGAGAACAGGTTGATCATAGAATACAGGCCGGCATTTGCCCCCTCGGCCGCCTGTATCCGGCACTCGTTGACGTTGACCATGTTGACGTTGGGCGTCGGTATGGTCGAGCCGAGACGGAATACCGCAATAATGAACAGCGTGAAAAGGATCTTCTTGCGAAGATCGGGCGTTCTCAGCGCATTTGCGAACGCGGACAGCATCCGATTGTCTCCTGTCGTCGGTTAGTGCCGGGAAAGACTCTACCCGAACGGGCGATCACAGCGTGGTGACTGTGCCGCCCGCCTTCTCGATCTTGTCCTTCGCGGTTTCCGAGAAGGCGTGGGCGCTCAGCTGGAGCGCGACGTTGACGTCGCCGCCACCGAGCACCTTGACGAGGTGCCCGTCGCGAACGGCGCCCTTGGCCACGAGGTCGGCCGGCGTCACCGCGCCACCCTCGGGGAACAACGCCGCAACGCGGGACACGTTCACGACCTGGTATTCAACACGGAACGGGTTGCTGAAACCGCGCAGTTTGGGCAGCCGCATGTGCAGCGGCATCTGCCCGCCCTCGAAGTTCTCCGGCACGCCCTTGCGAGCGCCGGTGCCCTTCGTGCCCCGGCCAGCCGTCTTACCCTTGGACGCCTCGCCGCGACCCACGCGGGTCTTGGCGGTCTTCGCGCCCGGCGCCGGGCGCAGGTGATGTACCTTCAGCGCCATCTCACTCAACCTCCTCGACGGCGACCAAGTGCGGGATGGCGTTGACCATGCCCCGGATCTCCGGGCGGTCTTCTTTCACCACGACGTCGCCGATGTGCTTCAACCCCAAGCTGCGCAGGGTGTCTTTCTGGAACTTCTGGCCCGAGATGCCGGAACGGATCTGGGTCACCTTGAGTCGGGTCATGAGTTCGCGACCTCCTTGCGCGCCCGCAGAATCGCGGCGGGCGTCACGTCCCGCAGACTCATGCCGCGCCGTTTCGCCACCTGCTCCGGCTCTTCGAGCTGCCGCAGCGCTGCCACGGTCGCATGCACGACGTTGATGGCGTTGTCCGAGCCGAGCGACTTGGCCAGGACGTCCTTGACGCCGGCGCACTCGAGGACGGCCCGCGCGGAACCGCCCGCGATGACGCCGGTACCGGGTGATGCCGGACGCAGGAGGACGACGCCAGCCGCCGCCTCGCCCTGCACCGGGTGCGGGATCGTGTCCTGGATCCGGGGGACGCGGAAGAAGTGCTTCTTGGCCTCTTCGACGCCCTTGGCTATCGCCGCCGGAACCTCTTTCGCCTTGCCGTAGCCGACGCCCACCATGCCTTGGCCGTCCCCGACCACGACGAGTGCCGTGAAGCTGAACCGACGGCCGCCCTGGACCACCTTGGCGACGCGATTGATCGCGACGACGCGCTCCAGGTACTGGCTCTTCTCTTTCTCGGCGGCCTGCTCGCGGTTGCGGCGGTCTTCCCGGCCCCGACGCTGCTCGCCGCCCGCGCCCCTACCTTGGCGCTGCGTTCCATTCATCGCATGTCCTCCTAGACGATCCGGCGTCAGAAATCGAGTCCGGCCTCGCGCGCGCTGTCAGCCAGCGCGGCAAGGCGTCCGTGGTACTGGTTACCTGCGCGGTCGAACACCACTTGGGTGACGCCGGCAGCCTTGGCGCGATCGGCGACGAGCTTGCCTACGACCTTCGCCTTCGCGGACTTGTCGCCGGACTGCGCCCGCACTTCCGCTTCCATCGAGGACGCCGAAACGAGCGTCGCCCCTCGCGTGTCGTCCACGACCTGGGCGACAATGTGCCGCGACGAGCGCGTCACGACCAGCCGGGGCCGCTCGGGCGTCCCGGAAATCTTCTTGCGTCCGCGCGATTGGCGACGGACCTGCGCCGCCTTCCGGTCGGCCAGTTCCTTATGAACCGAGAGTGTGATGGCCATTACTTGCCAGCCTTTCCAGCCTTGCGACGAACCTTCTCGCCGGAGTAGCGCACCCCTTTGCCCTTGTAAGGCTCGGGTTTGCGGATCTTGCGGATGTTCGCCGCGACTTCGCCAACCAGTTGCTTGTCGATACCCGACACCGAGAACCGCAGGTTACGGCTGTCCGGGTCGACGTGGAACGTGATGCCCTCCGGCGCGTCCACCACCACCGGGTGGGAGAACCCGAGGTTGAACTCCAACTGCTGCGGGCTCTTCTCGGTGACGCGGTAGCCGACGCCGACAATCTCGAGTTTCTTCTCGTAGCCGGCGGTGACGCCCGTCACCATGTTCGCGACCAGCGTGCGGGTGAGGCCATGCAGCGAGCGGCTGCGGCGCTCGTCGTCCGGACGCGTCACCTGGAGTTCGCCGGTCTCGCTGCGCTCGACCCGAATCGGTTCGACGACCTGGAGCGAAAGCGTGCCCTTCGGGCCCTTGACCTCGACGCTTTGACCGTCCAGCGTCACATCGACCCCGGCCGGCACAGCAATCGGAAGCCTGCCAATACGTGACATCTCAATACTCCTTAGCTATCACCAGACGTAGGCGAGCACTTCGCCGCCCACGCTCTTGGCCTTGGCTTCTTTGTCGGTCAGCAGGCCCTGGGACGTGGAGATGATCGCCACACCCATGCCGCCGAGCACCTTCGGCAACGCGGTCGACTTGGCGTACACGCGCAGCCCGGGCTTCGAAATCCGGCGCAATCCGGCGATCGAGCGCTCGCGGCCCGCCCCGTACTTGAGCTGGATCTTCAACGTCTTGCCCACCTCGCCCTGCTCGGGCGCGAGCACCTCGTACGAGGCGATGTAGCCCTGCGCCTTGAGGATCTGCGCGATCCCCTCCTTGATCTTGCTGTGCGGCATCGTCGTGGAGTCGTGGTACGCCTGGTTGGCGTTGCGCAGACGTGTCAGCATGTCTGCGATCGGGTCGGTCATCGTCATGAGGATTGTTCTTCTTTCTCGCTGCGGTTTCCCCGGCGGGGACCTACGGCGTGGGAGTTCACCAGGAGGACTTCGTCACGCCGGGCAGCTCGCCCGCGTGCGCCATGTCGCGAAGGCAGATCCGGCACAGGCCGAACTTGCGGTACACCGACTTCGGCCGCCCACATTTGGAGCAACGCGTGTACGCGCGGACGGCGAACTTCGGCTTACGAGACTGCTTGACTTTGAGCGCGGTCTTGGCCATCGGTCACTTCCTCTTCTTCTTGCCGGTGTAGGCAGGACGCTTCTTGACGGGAGCGACGACCACGTCGTCGGCGGCCGCCTTGAACGGGAACCCGAGCAACTTCAGCAACGCGCGGCCTTCATCGTCGGTTTTCGCGGTGGTCACGAACGTGATGTCCATGCCCCGCAGTTTGTCGATCTTGTCCTGATCGATCTCGTGGAACATGACCTGCTCCGTCAGACCGAAGGTGTAGTTGCCCCGTCCGTCGAATTGACGCCCGGACAAGCCACGGAAGTCGCGGATACGCGGCAGCGCCAGCGTCAGCAGCCGGTCGGCGAATTCCCACATCCGGTCGCCGCGCAGCGTCACGTGGCAACCGATGGGCATTCCCTCGCGCAGCTTGAACTGGGCGATGGACTTGCGTGCCTTGGTCACCACCGGCTTCTGGCCGGTGATCGCCGTCAGGTCGCGCTGCGCCGCGTCGATCACCTTTGAATCGCGCGCGGCCTCGCCGACGCCCATGTTCACGATGACCTTGACCAGCCCCGGGATCTGCATGACGTTGTCATAGTTGAACTGCTCCCGCAGCGCCGGAGCGATCTCCTCGCGATACTTCTGCTTCAGCCGGGGCAGCGTCTTCGTCTCGACTGCCATCAGATTTCCTTCCCAGTCTTACGCGCGATACGGACGCTGCGCTCGGCCGGGTACTCCGTCCCGTCCGCACGGCGCTTCGTCACGACCTCGCGCCGGTAGCCCACGCGGGTCGGCACCTCTTTGGTGCCGACGCGGACGAGCAACTGGACGTTCGAGGCGTCCACCGGCGCCTCGGCGGTGATGATGCCGCCCGGCGTCCGGTTGTTGCGCGTCTGCGTGTTCTGCTGGTCCTTGCGGTGCTTCTTGACGAGGTTCACGCCTTGCACGACGACGCGCCCGGCCTTCGGATCGACCGAGATCACCTCGCCCTTCGCGCCCTTGTTCTTGCCCGCGATCACGATGACGCGATCACCTTTGCGCACATGGAGGGACTTCATCTCACAACACCTCCGGAGCCAGCGAAATGATGCGCATGTACCGCTTCTCCCGCAGTTCCCGGCCGACCGGGCCGAAGATGCGGGTGCCACGCGGGTCGCCGTCCGGCTTGAGGATGACCGCCGCGTTGTCGTCGAAGCGGATGTACGATCCGTCCGGCCGGCGCGTCGGCTTCACCGTGCGGACGATGACTGCCTTGACGATCTCGCCCTTCTTCACGCCGCCGCCCGGAATCGCGTCCTTGACAGTGGCCACGATCTTGTCGCCGAGGCCCGCGTACCGGCGCTTGGACCCACCGAGCACGCGGATGCACAACAACTCCTTCGCACCCGTGTTATCAGCGACTTTAAGTCGCGTCTCTTGCTGAATCATCTGGCCCTCTCACTTCGCCTTCTCGACGATCTCGACCACGCGCCACCGCTTGGCAGCCGACAGCGGCCGGGTCTCCATCACACGGACGCGGTCGCCCACGCCAGCCTCGTTGTTCTCGTCATGCGCCTTGAGGCGCTCCGAGCGGGTCATGACCTTGCCGTACAGCGGGTGCTTGACGCGCTGCTCCACGTTCACGACGACCGTCTTGTCCATCTTGTCCGACACCACGACGCCCATGCGCACCTTGCGCGCGCCCCGGTCGTGGCCAGTTGCCTTCTTGCTCACCTAAATCACTTGTCCTCGTCCGGATCGGGGATGATGCCGAGGTTGCGCTCCTGCAACACGGTGTAGACGCGCGCGATGTCCTTGCGGGCCTCGCGCAGCCGTCCGTGCGAGTCGAGCTGGCCGGTCGCCGCGGCGAACCGCAGCCCGAACAACTCCTCTTTCAGTTCGAGCACCTTGGCGTTCAACTCGTCGCGGGACAGACCCCGCAATTCGGCGGCGGTTGCTTGTTTCGCCATCAGATTTCACCAACTTCGCGCTTGATGAAGCGAGCCTTGAACGGCAGCTTGTGGATAGCCAGACGCATGGCCTCGCGGGCCACCTCTTCGGTCACGCCGGACAGCTCGAAGAGCACCCGTCCCGGCTTGACGTTCGCGATCCACCATTCGGGGGAACCCTTGCCGGAGCCCATGCGGGTCTCGGCCGGCTTCTTGGTCAGCGGACGGTCGGGGTAGACGTTGATCCACACCTTGCCGCCACGCTTGATGTGCCTGGTCATCGCGATACGGGCACTCTCGATTTGCCGGTTGGTCAGGTAGGACGATTCCAGCGCTTGGATGCCGTAATCGCCGAAAGCCAGCTTCGTGCCGCCCTTGGCCTGGCCACGCCGGGTCGGGTGGTGCTGCTTGCGGTGCTTGAGTCGACGGGGAATCAACATGTCAGGCTCCTGTGTTCTGGTTGGCCGGGGCCTCGGGCGCCACGCCTTCGGCTACGGCGTCCTGCCGGCGGCGGCCGCCGCGATCCCGCGTGTCCGGACGTCCATCGCGACGCGGTCCGCGTCCCGGACGCGGGGCCCGCGCGCCGGCGACCTGACGGGCCGCCTTCTGCGCGGCACGTTCCGTCCGGTTGCCGGACACGTCGCCCTTGTAGATCCACACCTTCACGCCGACGCGACCGAAAGTCGTGCGCGCCTCGTAGAAGCCGTAGTCGATGTCCGCGCGCAACGTGTGCAGCGGGACGCGGCCCTCGCGGTAGAACTCCGAGCGGCTCATTTCGGCACCGCCCAGACGGCCGGAGCACTGGATCCGGATGCCCTGCGCGCCGGCGCGCATCGCCGACTGCTGGGCCTTACGCATCGCGCGCCGGAACGCCACGCGGGCGCCCAACTGCTCGGCAATGCCCTGCGCGACGAGCTGCGCGTCGATCTCCGGGTTCTTGACTTCCAGGATGTTGAGCTGCACCTGCTTGCCGGTCAGCTTCTCCAACTCGGCGCGGACGCGTTCCGCCTCGGCGCCGTTGCGCCCGATGACGATGCCCGGACGCGCCGCGTGCAGGAAGATCGTCACCCGCTCGCTACGGCGTTCGATCTCGATGGACGAGATGCCCGCGCGTTCCAGCGTCTTGTGCAGGTAACGACGGATCTTCACGTCCTCGGCCAGCAGCTTCGCGTAGTCCTTGTCTGCATACCAGCGCGTGGTGTGGTCCGTGGTGATCCCCAGCCGGAAGCCGTGGGGGTTTACCTTTTGACCCATGCTCAGGCCTCCTTCTTGGGCTCAACGACGATGGTGATGTGGCTCGCACGCTTCAGGATGCGGCTCGCCGATCCCTTCGCGCGGGCGCGAATCCGACGCAGCGTCATGCCCTCGTCGACGAACGCCTTCGACACCACCAACTGGTCGGCGCGCAAGCCCTCCGTCTGCTCGGCGTTCGCAGTCGCGCTCGCCAGCACCTTATAGACGGGCTCGCTGGCCGCCTGCGGAGCGAAGCGCAGCACGTCCAGTGCCTGCGGGACGTCCATGCCACGGACCAGATCGACGACGCGCCGCACCTTCATCGGCGACATGCGGACGTGCCGCGCGATCGCGTACGAACCGGCGCGCTCGCCCAGCAGGGCAGCGCGACGAGACGGCCGCTCTTGTTTGTTGCTCATGATCTTTGATCTCGCCTTCGTGCCGGTCAGCGCCGACGCGCTTTCTTGTCTTCCTTAACGTGCCCGCGGTAAGTGCGGGTCGGGGCGAACTCGCCCAACTTGTGCCCGATCATCGACTCCGTGACGAACACCGGCACATGCTTGCGGCCATCGTGGACCGCGATCGTGTGACCGATCATGTCGGGCGTGATCATCGACCGCCGGGACCACGTGCGGATGACCTGCTTGCTGCCCGCGGTGTTCTGCGCTTCCACCTTCTTGGCCAGATGGTCGTCTACGAACGGACCCTTCTTGAGGCTTCGTGGCATATCTTTCTACCTATCCCCTATCAGCGCTTCTTGCCGCCGGACTTGCGACGACGAATGATCATGCGAGAACTCGCCTTGTTCTTATTCCGGGTGCGCCCTTCGGGCTTGCCCCATGGCGTCGTCGGGTGGCGGCCACCGGACGACTTACCCTCGCCGCCGCCCATCGGGTGGTCGATCGGGTTCATCGCGACGCCGCGGACGGTCGGGCGAACGCCCTTCCACCGCATGCGACCGGCCTTGCCCCAGTTGATGTTGCTCTGCTCAGCGTTGCCGACCTCGCCGACCGTCGCGCGGCAGCGCACGTCCACCATGCGCATCTCGCCGGACGGCAGCCGCAGCGTGGCGGTTTTGCCTTCGCGGGCCACGAGTTGGATACGCGCTCCGGCCGAGCGGCCGAGCTTGGCGCCACCGCCCGGACGCATCTCCACGGCATGCACCGTGGTGCCGACCGGGATGTTGCGCAGCGGCAGGTTGTTGCCCGGCTTGATGTCGGCCGCGACACCCGCTTCGACCATCGCACCCTGCGTCAGGCCGAGCGGCGCGATGATGTAACGCTTCTCGCCGTCCGCGTAATGCAGCAGCGCGATGCGGGCCGTGCGGTTCGGGTCGTACTCGATGTGCGCCACCTTGGCCGGCACGCCGTCCTTGTCGTAACGCTTGAAGTCGATGATCCGGTAGGCCTGCTTGTGGCCCCCGCCGATGTGCCGGGTGGTGATGCGCCCGGAGTTGTTGCGTCCGCCCGTCTTGGTCTTCGGGGCCAGCAGCGACTTCTCGGGGGTCGAGCGGGTCAGTTCGGCGAAGTCCGCCACAGAGGAGCCGCGCCGGCCCGGTGTGGTTGGCTTGTATTTGCGAATTGCCATCAGTTATCCCTTCCGCCCCTAGGCCGTCGGCCCGGAGAAGATGTCGATGCGCTGCCCCTCGGCCACGCTCACGATCGCGCGCTTGGTGTCTGGACGCGAGCCCCAACCCGACCGCGTGCGCCGGCGCTTGCCCGCACGATTCAGCGTGTTGACGGCCGTCACCTTGACGCCGAAGACGGTCTCGACCGCGATCTTGATCTCGGTCTTGTTGGCGCTACGGGCGACGACGAACGTGTACTTGTTCTCGTCGAGCAGCCCGTAACTCTTCTCACTGACGACCGGTGCCAGCAGGATGTCGCGGTGATCGCGAATCTTGAGCTGATTCACTTCGTCACCTCCTCATCGGCATCGTGCCCAGCGGCATCGTGGTGGCTGTGGGCGTTCACGAACCCGGCAGCCTCCGCGGCTTCGGCGCTGTTGAACCACACCTCGGCGATGGTCCGGCCGTACCAGGGCGAATCGGGCGCGTGGAACTTCATCGAGTCCTCATTGCCCTTGATGTCGTAGCCTGCGGGCGGATTTTCGCCGCGATAGGAGCCTTCGCCGTAATCCTTGGCGTCGCTTGCCTGTTTGCGGGCGCGCGCGGCAGGTTTCGTGGGCTCATCGGCTTCGTCAGCGGTTTCCGCTACGGCGGCTTCGTCCGTCGCGTCCTCGGCGACGACGGGCTCATCCGCTGCGACGACCGGCTCGTCCTCGACAGCGGCAGGCTCGTCTTCGATCGCCTCAGCAGCGACGTCCGCGTCCACATCGGCCGGTGCCACGGCACCGCCCGACCGGCTGGCCACAAAGACGTCCAGCGCGGCGCTGGTGAAGACCACGTCGTCGCAAACCAGGACGTCGTAGGCGTTCAACTGGTCGACCACGATGACGTGGACGCTCGGCACGTTCCGCAGGCTCATCCACGCGAGATCCTCGTCGCGGGAGAGCACCACGAGCAGCTTGGCGGAGCCGAGCTGGGCGAGTGCCTTCAGCGCGTCCTTGGTCGAGGGGGTCTCGCCGGTGACGAACTGCCCGATGACGTGCACGCGGCCGTCCCGGGCCCGGTCCGACAAGGCGCCGAGCAGTGCGGCGGCGATCATCTTCTTCGGGGTGCGCTGTGCGTACGAACGCGGTGTGGGGCCGTGGGCCGTGCCACCGCCCGTCCACTGCGGAGCGCGACGCGAACCCTGACGCGCCCGGCCGGTGCCCTTCTGGCGCCACGGCTTCGCGCCGCCGCCGGACACTTCGCCGCGCGTCTTGGTGTCGTGGGTGCCCTGGCGAGCCGCCGCGAGCTGCGCGACCACGACCTGATGGATCAGCGGGATGTTCGTCTGCACGCCGAACAGTGCGTCAGGAAGCTCGGCTTTGCTCTTGCCGCCGATAACGGTGACCTCGCTCATGCCTGGACCCCCTTCTTGGCTGCCGCGCGCAAGACGACGAGCGCGCCTTTGGGCCCAGGGACGGCGCCCTTGATCAGCACGAGGCCGTTTTCGGCGTCGACCGCGTGCACCGTCAGATTCTGTACCGTCATTGAGACGTTGCCCATCCGGCCGGCCATCCGCGTGCCCTTGAACACGTGACCCGGGGTGGCGCAGGCGCCGATCGACCCGGGCGAACGGTGCTTCCGGTGGACGCCGTGCGAACTGCGCAGGCCACCAAAACCGTGGCGCTTCATAACGCCCGCCGTGCCTTTACCCTTCGTGACGCCCGTTACGTCGATCTGCTCGCCGGCGGCGAACGTATCGGCCGTCAACTCCTGGCCGAGGGTGTACTCGCTCGCGTCCGAGGTGCGCAGCTCGACCAGATGCCTACGCGGCGTGACACCGGCCCGCTCGAAGTGACCGGCGGCCGGCTTGGTGACGGACTTGGCGCGGACGGCGCCGAAGCCCAACTGGATCGCCGAATACCCGTCGACGTCCGGGGTGCGAACCTGCGTGACGACGCACGGGCCCGCGAGGACGACGGTGACCGGTACCAACTTGTTGTCGGCGTTCCACACCTGGGTCATGCCCAGCTTGGTGCCGATCAGGCCTTTGACTTTTCGTTCGTTGTTCATAGCTAGGCAGACCTCACGGAAGCTTGATCTCGATGTCAACCCCGGCCGGCAGGTCGAGACGCATCAGCGAGTCAACCGTCTTCGGCGTGGGATCGAGGATGTCGATCAGCCGCTTGTGCGTGCGCATCTCGAAGTGCTCGCGGCTGTCCTTGTACTTGTGGGGAGAACGGATCACGCAGAACACGTTCTTCTCGGTAGGCAGCGGAATGGGCCCAGCCACCTTCGCGCCGGTACGGGTCACAGTGTCGACGATCTTCTTCGCCGAGGAGTCGATGACCTCGTGGTCGTACGCCCGCAGGCGTATCCGGATCTTTTGAGCCGCCACTTCGTCGTCCTTCTTCTTCTTCGTCCCTACCCTGCCGGTACGTCTCCGGCCGAGCCGCTGACCGACCCCCGCGGTCGGGCGTGTCGCGCACCCGGGCCGCGCTCAACCCCGCGGAATCGTGGGTCGAGGTCGAAGTCCGGCGTTTGCACGCCCGATCACCGAGAGGACGCCACTAGAGCGCCCCCGTCGGACAACTGGAGAATCTTCTCACG
>JGI20166J26741_11652029_pt1 | contig 11230 bp, 6 predicted proteins | sample TergutCu122P5_FD_26741 | JGI IMG/M metagenome (IMG submission 26741) | reverse complement strand
TAATTACTAATATTAATAGTACCAAATTTTTGGGATTAATCATTGATAGTACATTGTCATGGAAGGATCACATTACTAGACTAACATCAAAACTAAATAAAGCTTGTTACGCAATAAGGGCAATAAAGCCATTTATGTTTGTAGATGTAATGAAAATTATCTATTATTCCTATGTTCACTTAGTTATATCTTATGGCATTATCTTTTGGGGTAATTCTCATCTTAGTGACAGTGTTTTTAAAATTCAAAAAAGGATAATAAGAGTTATTACAAATTCTGGTAGATGTGACTCATGCCGTGATCTTTATAAAAAGTTACAAATATTGCCACTTCCGTCCCAATATATCTTCTCATTACTTGCTTTTGTCAACAAGAATAGAAGTTGTTTTATATCTAAGTCTGAGATTCGTGATATTAATACACGTCATAACCATAATTTACATTTGCCTTCCACAAATCTAACACTAGTGAAAAAGGATTTCTTTTTTCTGGAAGTAAGATTTACACCCACTTACCATTAAACATTAAAATGCTATCTAAAGATGCTAAGCGCTTTAAATCTGCACTAAGAACCTACCTTACAGAACATGCGTTCTATAGTCTTGACAAATATTACCAACTAACTTCCTAATGATTATGGTTCTTTTTATATTTTTTACTTTTGTTACCTCTTTTGATTAATAGGGAATTATTTAATTATAATTTTAATTTGTACATATTTTTATTACCATCATTATTCATCTTATGTATGTATACATACTGTACTATTGTATTACTGTATTGTTGTATTATGACAAATGCCTTGCATACTTATGTAGACTGTGACTGATTCCGTATCTGTAAAGATCTACGGAAGGTGAATAAATATATATGATATATATTGAATAATGGATATAAGGATTTATATTAATCTGAGTTTGGAAAGATGGCTGACCAATGGAAGGAAAACTATTTAATATATAAATTAGGGCTGCGGGCCTCAGAACTTGTTTATTAGGGAGGCGACATGAAGATGATAGCACTAATGAATATTTAAGGTGTGCTTTTCTTCTGTAAATTTGTCATTGTTCTTCAAGAACCCATTTCGGATCGAGGGCAGAATCCAGACCCTCAATAGCGCCGCTTCCCGACACGTGTGGCGCTGTGGGTCGGAAGTATGATTTTCACCTTTTCCATGTACGCGGCAGTACACATGTATTCCGTTCACTCATGTTGCTGCTTTTTCAATGAAGCACCCATACGCGCCACGTGTTCAGTCAGGCCTTCATTTTGCATACAGTGTGAGATTCTTTTTGTGTGCTTTTGTCGGTTATTTATATCGTTCTTGTATCTGTCTTGTATCTGTGCTTGTGTCGGTTAGTTATATCGTTCTTCTATCTGTGCTTGTGTCCGTTACTTATATCGTTCTTGTGTATCGGGAACACAACATGGTTCTCCGCAAACAGGTATGGTGCCGCACAATACTGATCATCTTTACGTGAGGGTCCTACGTTAGGGTCATAGGCTATCTTTTTTTTTAGTGACCTGACATTATGGTGCCGCACAGTACTGGTCATATTTACGTGAGGGTCCTAGGTTAGAGTCATAGGCTATCTTTTTTTTAGTGACCTGACATTATTAATCTTTTTTTTCCCCCCCTGACATTATTCATCATTTTTCTCCACTTCCTACTCCCAACATATGTTTTCTCTTCCTCGCGCCATCTAACAACACTATTCACGTTTTCCAGCTTCATACATCAATCCCATTATTCCAACACAAACCACGCCACCATATTCCTTCCTCCCTTTACAACGTTTGCTACTGTGTTACTTCCTTCACTCCGACAACGATATACAGTCACGGATGAAAAGTTTTTTTCGCCACCGTCTTGGGGTCCAGATTATGGGCACGGTCCCTTATTTCTATATGGAGTCTAATTTTGCATTTTGAAATGTGGTGTGAAATGTTTGTTCTATTCCAGTAATGTCACCTGAGTCATGCATTAGTCACTGTTGTAGTAACTAACTAATGGGCTTCATGGGGCCGAGTTTTTGAGATGTTAATAGTTCCTCAGCTATTGAAGAACTTTCCCACTTTTGTTGGAACCCAAAGGTTCATTACTGTGATCACAAGAGCCTACACTTGTTCCTATCTTAAGCCAGATTAGTTCAGTCCATGCCTTCCCACCGTATTGCTTTGACATTCACTTTGATATTACCCTTGCATCTATATAAAGGTCTTCCAACTGGTTTCTTCAGGTTTCACCACCAAAACCATGTATGGACGTCTCCTGTACCTAGTATGTACTACATGCCCTACCTATCTCATTCTTCTTGATTTGATCAAGTGCATAGCATTTGGTGAGGAGTACAAATTATGAAACTCTTCATTATACAGTTTTCTCCAGTCCTGTGTTACCTCATCCCTCTGAGGCCCAGCTATTTTTATAGCACCCTATTCTTGAAGACCTTCATCCTCTAGTCTATCAGTGTGAAAGACACATTTCACACTCATGTTCTGTGAAATACCCATATTTAAATATCTTTTACCTCATCAACAAAATTTGCATAATAAAACAGTTATTTAATTTTTTAGCCTGCTGGTTCTGGGCACAGTAGCTGTTGTGTATATAATGACTCATGTGCTCCGGTCATTAGTGGACTTGAAAGATGATACAGCTATACTCTCAAGCTTTGAAGACAGCTGGGTATTTCGACTCTGCCTAAACCTACTTGGATATGCCACCATCTTTGTTCCAGGGTTCCTAATCTTTAAATTTGTTAAGAAAAGTAACTACTTGGAAAGAACAGGTAAAAGCAAGAACTCATATAAAATGTTAATTCTTTGTTGCTAAAGTTGCAAGAATTTTTATGATTCAGTGGTATTTCAGTTTCTCATGGTAGTTATTATGAAAATTGCTGTCATATGGGATGTTACATTGTGTTATGTAGACAAACTGTACCATACTTTTAGAGGAATGTGCTGTTGTGATTGTCAGGTAGTTTAATAACCCTTGCTGTGATCTAGGCAGTAGATTCCTCTGAAACATTGGTACAAAGGTGGTGTCACATCCCAAAAAGACAGCAACTTCTGTAATTCAGTTCAGTGATATTGTTTTTAATGTTTACATATGATGCAGCATGCTTGTATGGAATTCTAGCTTTAATTGATCACTGTTCTCCTATAATGAGACGACTGACTTTATAGGAATTATCATTTAGTTGCTTACCAGCTTGCCATATCAATCCTTCCTGTTACACAAACTTCCACATTCTCCATCAGATGTTAGTTTATTGCCTCACCTGCCATTAGTGGACACTCTGAAGACTCGGATTATGCTGCTTGGGGGTTTCATGTAAGAGATGTGGTGGTCAGTGGATTCTTAGGCTTCACCTACAAAATGAAGCCTCTAATAAGTAAGTCAGCACCTTATACTGGACTCTGCCAAAGTACTGGTTGAAACTTTAGTGATCAATGTGACATTTCAGTCACTTCTCCCACATAGCTAAATAAAATTTAGCTGCGTCTTATCTGGACTGGTTTGGATGTGGTTGTGAGCAGAAAAATCTGTGTGTCTGCTGGAAATTAAAACTTGGCTGCCCAGATGTAGCTCCTACAATTGTAGATTTTATGAAGTGCTTTTATTGATGTTTGTCGTGGACACTTGTGTTACTTCATAATAGTTGTATTTTTGTGTTTTTAGTTCATGAATTGCAGTATTTAATTAGCCACCATTTCACATATTTAACATGTTTAATCATAATTATAAAGTATATATTCCATTATTGGTCAATTCTCCGTTTTCCTACAGAATTACCAGTATGTATATTCTTTCTGCAAATGTTGAGTTTGTTTACGTATAAGTTTTACAATTAATCTTTACATAATAAAAGCAGCCTTTCTTGAATAATTCTATGGAGCAATCTGTGGGAAGCTTATAGTCTAAGAGTTGATCAAGAAATTTGTTGAAGGATGCTGTCTTCTGACATGTGACACCTTCATGTCTGCTAGGAATATAGCAGTGTGTCAGAACACACTGCTATATTCCTAGCTTTTTCTTCTTTCCTTGCACAATTCCTAACCTCACTTTTCACTATTCTTCCATTAACTATTGTCGGTATTTTGGAACCTTCCTTGTACAGAGTATCAATTTTATGAGTAGTTTGTATTAAAGTTGCCCGTTCAATTTGATAAGCCGTCTTGTTGATCACATAGATTGGTTAGGGGGGTAAATCTATTATAAGTCTTATTGAGGTGTTCATTTATCTTTGTTACACCTTTATCACTTTTCATAATGCCCTTTCTATGGTTTTTTGAAGAAACTTTAGTCCATTCACTGGTGGTAGTTGTGTTGTCGCTGTAAAGATGCCTGTTATCCACTTCTTTCCTCCACGTGGTAGATGTAGTCTTGCATGTTGTTGGATCTGAACATATTTCTTCTTGCATTGTTTTTAGAATTTCTTTGTACGAAGTTATTTCTAATTTTGCCTTTTGGAGTTCAAGTTTTAATTTATCACAGTGTATACAATGAATATTACTCTTCACCTTATTTCCATCAGTTGTTACCATTTTATTTAGAAAAGGGTCACCTAAGCACAACTCATTCCCCACCATCTTGCTCATCACCTCATTCATCAGGGTGTAAGAGATGTTCTTCCAAGAAGTAAGTAAATTTCTACACAGCATCACATTTTAGAAGACAGTATTGTTCATAGTTACTGGTGTGAGCACCTCACATTTCCGGAATGTGAAGTGTCATTACTCTTTCAAAGGAGCCTATCCTGATCCAGTTGAATATAATCCACCCTCACACCCTGTTTCATCAGTATACATTTTGTAACAGGAAGTTTGCTAAATAAGTTTGTTGATTGAAAGTGTGTTGTCTTCATAACCATGATACATAACTGAATGAAGTAGAAATGAAAATTGTGACACACTTAGAAAATGGGTTAGTAAAGTTTCACATGTACACCTGATGTAAGTGTAGCAGATATTTAGACATAGGGGACAGTCTTTCATGAGTTTTAATAGCAGCTTAAATTCCACTCATTCATATCCCATAAGGCATTGGTCTTGCCAATCCCAGGTTTACTAATCATGTTTTTCAGGAATGTAACTCCAGTGTTTGGCAAGGTATTCTTTGGCAAGCTTTTTATGACTTCAGTTAATACAGGAGAAAAGTTTTTTATTCTATAGAACTTTTTATTACCATGACCATTTATATCATTATTTTGTTAGTAGTACATAAATGCTGAGATGACAGGTAACTAAATGCTTTAATTCCTTCATGACAAATAATAAACATGCTAATGGCGTAAATATGTGCAGGTCCAGGATGTTTTCCAAGTGTAATAAGGCTCTGTCTGTCTGGACAAGATCCTTTGATAAGTGCAGATGGCTATCAGCAGGTACCATCCCAGTCATCTCAGTCCTTACAGCAAACCCGCAGCACAATACAAGAAGCCATTCTTTTGATTTTCTGTTTCCTTGGGCTTCAGCTATCATACCTCACATGGGGTTTGTTGCAAGAGAAAATTATGACACAGGTAATGCCATATAAAAAATTTGAAGTTCCCATGCCATCTGAACACTTAGAGTTTTATAGTTTTTGTCCCAGTGAATACGAGTAACTTCAATAATGGTTGAAGTCACTGATTAACTTGAGAACTGAATTTGACAATTTAATATTTGTTTATTATTCATGGTATTTGGCCATGATATGTCGCATTCCAAGCATGTTACTCTCAGAATTTAATTGATTTTATCAGATTTCATACAAAAATTTCAAGTTTGAAGGTGACCAGTTTACAGTCTGTATTTTTCAGTCAAATCAGTTATAAAATTTAAATTGTAAAGAAATACTGTTTAATAATTTACAACTACAAATTTTCTGTTCTTGAACTCAGTGCCATTCTTCATTTAGGTAGCACTTTTTTGCTGCTTGGGATGACTCATTCTGTATCTCCATATGGATCATTTATTTTGTGGCAGACTGAAGAAAACGTATTTTGTGTTCGTTGGGTCAGAATTTTTAAACATTTATTTGTTGCTTTCTGAAGAGCTGTTAGCTTTTCAAGAAGGACTGTGCATCATGAAGTTAGATACATATTATATTTACATTCTTGAGACATATTGCTTTTGCCATGATCCAGCCTTTGAAGACATCTTTGCACTTTTTTCTCGGCAAAAGTGATATGTGACATTACTCCCGCATTTTCAGTACAGTGGTCACTGTCATTTTATGGCTTCTTTACCAACAAGCAAAAAAGCCTCCAGTATTCATTGGAATGGTAAAACCCTTACAGGCTAGAAAATATAAAAGTGCCAAGCCTGAAACCTGTTACATTGTTTTTACTTTTGTGGCATGGACAGTAAGTGAGTTACAAAGCTCAAAATTCATCACACAGCATCTTCTGAGGCTTATAGCCATTTGAGTTGATGATGGAAATGAAGTTAGTCTCCGAAACAAGGATATACCAGCTGATGTGGCTGTTAGCCCAAGAGAGTCTGACTGAATTTAGTTACTGTGAAAGTTTCGTATCACACATTTTATACAGGGTTGCTGATAAGTCCTTAGCCCGACCTACTTCCTGATGTATTTTGTATTATGGTGAGAATGTTTCGTTTGATGCTAGTCTTGTTATATATATAAAAAGTACTAATATTCCTCCAATTATGATTATAAATAGAACATATGAAAATCAAAATCTTCTCTCACTGTAGCTTGTTTCCTGCCTGGTCAGGCGAAAGACTTATCAGCCCTCCTGTAGTCATGTGTAAGCTTCATGCATTTGGAAGTTGTTTTGTTTAACTTTCTGGAGCATTGTGTGTGTAGTTTCTGAATGAAAATGTGTGTTTGGAAATAACATGCAGTATGTTCTTACTTTTTTATTTTTTTATTTTATTTTTTTCTATTACAGGAATACACTGATGCTGGAGGAAGTAAAGGGCACTTTACAGATTCCCAGTTTCTTGTCTTTGTGAATCGAATCCTGGCCTTTTTACTGTCAGGACTGTACATTATTTTTACACAGCAGCCACGCCATGTCGCACCACTATACAAGTATGTCTACTGTTCCTTTTCCAACATCATGAGTTCATGGTGTCAGTATGAAGCCCTCAAATATGTCAGCTTCCCAACCCAGGTTAGAATTGGTCTTTCAACTTGTAACTTTTGTGTATAAGGAAATGACAAAGTAAAGGGAGTTTGGTTTACATCAAAAGTGATTTTGGCAGCACTGGAAAAGATGGCTGATATAAACAGGGGCATAGTTGAGAGGGGGGAGTGATGAACCCTTGGGTTCCATAAAATGCATGGAATTTCTTAAGTAAGTGTAGTTGGGAGGAGGGGCGAGTGGCACCGCTGCCTTGGGTGGCAGACTCCAAAGGGGCAGCAAAATGTACATCATAAATTTAAAAAAAAAAATCATTTTCTCACTCAACAGTTTTTAAATTACTGAGCCCAGTAAAAAGGAAGTTCAATAAGTGTGATTTGTTTTGAAGTTCATAATTTCTGACGGAGGTGACCATTGTGTTTACCCACCCCAGGCACCAAAATGCACAGCTACACCACTGGATTTAATAATATGAACCTTTCCTTATTTTCACCTCATTCATTTTCATTGTGTTCAAAATAGAGATCTTGTGACTTGTTGAACAAGCATGCCTCATGGACAGAATGTGCCAAAGAAGAGCAGTGTTCTATGTTTTGGAAACTAGTGAAATATATAGAAAAATTTCGATAACTTTGTGAACCAGATGAAAATTTATGAATGGGTGGTACATTTTTAGACGCATTTGCATACCCAAAAAAAAGCACCTGTTACCTTCATCATGTCTGTCCATGCGTCCCTTCATTGTTCATCAGCTTGGTTCCCACTGGATGAATTCCCATGCATATTGGTATTGGGGATTTTAGTGAAAATCTATGAGAAAACCGAAATTTAGTTAAAGTCTGGCAAAAATATTGGCCACTGTACGTGAAAATGTAAGTAAATTTTGTTGTTGCTGGTGTCATTATATTGCCATAAAGGCACTCACTTTAAGTGAAATGGTATGAGGCTGTCAGGATAGCTAAGGAGGTATAAAATTGACATGGACATGCCACTGTGTTATATTACACATATGTTGCCTCTCTTGTTCAGGATTGCAGATGAGTATTTTCAATGATGATTATTCTCGGCACCCATCACTTGTATGTTGATGTTAAGGAGTATATTAGTCATCAGTCAAAATAGATGGGGCAACCAGGAAATTGGCACTGATGAATGATCGGAATTGAGCATCACTGATGGAATGAAGCAGTGTATACTGGCCTAGGGCCTAATTAAAATCATTCTGTTTTGATGGAATTAGGAAACTTATGGACTTTTAAGGACCAAGTTAATTGAAAAGCAGGATGATTAAGTAGAAAAATAAGACACGTGTAAGCATAATTACAGTGTTATTAATTTTTCAAACTTATAGAAAAATTGTCTTCAATCCTTTTGTTATTGACAGAGGAGTTACCTCAACTTAAGCACCTAACAGAAAACTACAAAGACTCCTATTTGCTGTCTGTGTTTCACATATGTTTTAGAAGGCTTTATTTTTCACTTACAACTAGGTGTTGTGTGTGTGTGTCCTATTATTACAGCTGTGTGACCATAACCTGTGTGTAGAAAGGTGATACAATTCCATGAACACTTGTTTCTGAAAGTGTTATAGAGCAGTCCCTTGACAGCCATGATTTTGCCAGTCTTAGATTTCAAGACAAAATAATTCATTTATATTCATTGTACCAACCATGGTATTTGGTTTTACATACCTGCAGACTTTAATTGATCTGCTTGTGATGAAAATTAGTGGCTTCCATTTCAGGAAATCTTCATTTGCAGGCACAGGACTATAATGTCACTTGTATCCAGTCTGTATCTTTTACACCACATTTATGCATCATTACTTTTCAGTATTATCCTCTGATTTGTACCTAGATCTTGCATGTATAATGTTCCCTTCAGGTTTTCTGGCTAAAATTTTGGATGGAAGCTACTTAAGAGTCTCAGATGAGTGTTGAGATCAGTTGTTCCTGTCATCTGCAGTATTCTGTAAGCCTCACTAGTCGCTGCTCTTTTGCAAGTTGACAAAGGAAATGTGAAATGTTGATAAAATTAAACATTAATATTAAATAAAATTTCAAACATACAGTGATTTTTTTGTGCTTCACTGTGTTTCTCTTTCTAATTAAATGTCTTATAAATGTTACGAATTTAGCAAATAGGAATTGTTTTCACTATGTGCATGTTAGTGGTCAGTTTGAAGTTCTCATTTTATGTAATAAAATTACAGGTCATTGCTAACCTCTTCATACTTCCCTTTTGCATTGTGTAAGATTGTTGTTCACATCATTCATGTATAACAACCAAGAAATGCAAACATCGCACAATAGCAAGCATGTAAATGTGATTAATGGTAAATTCACATATCCAGACACCCAACAAGATAAAAGACAAGTTTTAAATTATCTGAATACTCCTGTTGAAGTGCCCACTGTAGGTTAATGCTATGGAGTTAGAATTAAGTGCCCAGCATACTCTGCAAAAGACCCAGAATTTAAATGGGCACCAATTACTTTGCATGTTCTTGGCTGACAACTTTCCTGGACATTTGGTTTTGTCATTATAAAGTAGTTAACTTTTGGTGCCAGAGGGTTAATGTTGAATGTAGTCTAAACTGACATTAATTTATGTTTCAGGTACTAGCCAAAGCTTCCAAGATTATTCCAGTTATGATAATGGGAAAGATCATTTCAAGAAAGAAATATGAATACTATGAATATGTGACTGCAGTGCTCATATCAGTGGGAATGGCATTCTTCATGCTGGGCAGTGCAGATGACCACAAAGGCAATACTATCATCTGTTTTTATATCATTTTGAAATAACTGTATAATAATTGTGTTATTGTATTTAAAATGGTGGGCAAAAAATTGTCTGTTCACACAGGGAATGATTTAGGATGGAAAGAACATGCCTTACTTAACTGTTGTTGTCAATTTCAGTTTGGTAGTAATGAGCTGCAGCCCATGGTTGTCACATAAAAATTGCACTGCCCATCAAGAATTGGTGGCTGGGAGATTATTAATGAATGATATGAAAAACAACTTATCTTACAGCATGCTACTTCTTATTGTCTTTGTTTATAAGTCATTAGAAAACAACTACTTTATTGTGATAGCCTTTAAAACATACATCTAGGGTCTGACATGGGTATTAAACTTGGTCTCTTACTTTGAGGAAGGTACAAAAATTACAATTGTCTGAACATAAAGTGTGCAAAGTAGTGTGTGGACCCAAGGAGGATACAATAAATGACCAGTTTAGGATATTACACAAGGTGCATCAGTTTTAGATTTAAATTTCAAATTACATTTTCTGTATTATGGTTATGAATTGGTACAAGTTATCTGGTCATGTTAAAATAGTATGGGTTATTTATGCAGCAGTAAGTGTTGTAAACAAAGCTGAGTACATAATTTTCATACAGTGCTTTGTGTGATGGTTGATTGTTTGTTATTTTTTGTAGGTGCTGCGGTGACAACACTCTCAGGACTGATACTTCTGGCTTCCTACATGTTATTTGACAGCTTCACTTCCAACTGGCAAGGGGAGTTGTTTACCCACTATGGGATGAGTTCTGTCCAAATGATGTGTGGTGTGAATTTATTCTCCTGCCTCTTTACTGCTGTTTCTCTTGCTCAGCAAGGAGGGTTCATTCATTCTATCAACTTCATGGCCCAGGTAACTTGTATCTTCAGATCAGTAATGAATAGTTTGTCGCATAGCTTACTTAACAGCACCATATTAACCACACATTATGTCTGGTCAGAGGCGTATCGTTGATAAACTGTAAGTGAGAAGAAAGTGTGGGGTATTGCATGTTTTCCTCCTCCCTCGTCCTTTTCAATATGTTTACACTTCATGTGGGTCATGTTGCAACAAAAATGGACAGATGACATAATGTGAATGGTTTTGGTACATCTGTTTACTAATTTAGAAGTTTGGTCCTTCGAGATTGCTGCTTTGTAAAGCTGGTGGTAAATTGTAGTACTTTTATGTGTAAATTGGAAGAAATGTTTAATGGGAATTTTGATGTGATTTTGACCGTGCGTCGTCGTTAATATATGGAAATAAAATGCCAACTAGATGCAACAGAGGTTTTTATTGCAGTTCTTATTGCTTGCTCAACATGTTTCGGGCACCACTATGCC
>JGI20166J26741_11651696_pt1 | contig 11234 bp, 13 predicted proteins | sample TergutCu122P5_FD_26741 | JGI IMG/M metagenome (IMG submission 26741) | reverse complement strand
TGTATATAGTTGCTTGTTTATACTTATACTTGATGACAAATTCCACATCTGTATGATCTATGGAATGTGAATAAATGAATGAATGAATGAATGAATGAAAGTGTAAATATCCCTTCAGTGCATGTATATGGAATGCAATAAGATAACCCAACTGTTTTGTAGAACTACCTCATGTGTGGCTCTTCTCCTTGTGCTCACCTTCGGATTTACGGAAACTGATATCAAGGAATCTCCATTCTTATTGAGGGATTAAAACTGTTTGTAGTTGCTCATTTTTATTTAACTGCACATTAAATGTACTTTTTTCCGCCCCCCTAAATCATGTTTATCAATGGCAGAAAAAGTTTTTAATCTCGCATTTGACGGTTCAGGAAGTTTTCTTTGGATGTATGATATGCTTCATGTTCATTGCCGTAAGCTTGGTCAAACATTAGATGCATGTCAGCCATTTCACTGTTGTGACAATTTGAATGGACACAAACAAACTTGTGTCATTTAGCTACCGGCAGACTACCTGCTGCATTGTTAATCAGACACTGAAAATTACAAACTGACAGATGCAAGCAGCAAATTGAATGCAGTGAAATTCAAGGTGAACACTGAACATTTCCTTTAATCTGCAGGAGACCGTAACTCTGAAACCTGCATTCACATAACATTCATTTCTTTTATTGCAGTATTGGTTCTTACCCTGAAGTTCATTGTGCATATTTGCCCTCCTGTGTATGTAGTAATAAGTTCTTGTCTCAACATAATAATATATTGCATGAAGTTATAACACAAGGGGATTAAACTACTGTTTAAATGTTATGTCTTAATGACAGCTACAAAGACAATAGGTTGCAATAAGAGTAGCTATGCTAGCTGGTAAAATTTTGGATATGTGAGGATCTCACAGTAGTGTTGATGACTGTCAAGTATTCTGGTATTTTACATGTCGACTGGTACATGGTTACCAACGTTTCGGAGGAGTTTGCTGCCTCCATCTTCAGGGCTCAAGTAGTGCTTTAAGTCGTTAGATCCTGAGATTTACAGCATCAAGCGCACCGAAATATCGGTAACTCTTACCAATCGACATTGCGTCATATCCCAAAAGTCTTCAAAGGCTATCAAACTTCACTAGAGCTCGTTCAGCTGAGGGCTCGTCTAGGGCGGCGACACCCTTGCACCGGCCCTGGCTGTCATTGTGTGTTTTTGTTGTATACTTTAACGGGGAATTCTTTGGTATCTGCGGTGCTTTTCGGAAATGTACTAGAAAATTAGATGGAACTGAAAATTAAACATAAACGGCATTTTGAGGAATGAATTATTATTGATTGATCTCAACCGTGAAGCTTTAATGTCAGACATTATCTGTAGATGTCGCACACATCGACTGTCAACTGCAGTTCGTGTTGTTTACAATTTGTCGGTAAATTTCTTGAAGTTCTGTGCCATTCGAAGGAAGAGTTATTGTCTCATTGTTTCGTAGCCAAAATCGTTCCCCGGTGGTGCTAAGTGCGTGTGTGGTTTACAGCATATAACTTGCATATAGTACTGGCGGATTTATTTAAATTTTACTGAAGCCTGCAGATATATAACCCCTCTTGGTAAGGTCGTGTGTTTAAGTATGAACTGTGATTGAAACTGAGTTTTAATGGATGCATATTAGGCGTTAATAGAGCCGTGTTCTCACAGTATTCAAGAATACTGGGCTGTCTTATGCCGGAGTTACACATGCATACCGAAGTTTGAAAATCTGTCAAGTACAGGTCTATTTTTAATTAAACCATTTGTTTGTGTGTAGTTGGACGTAAAAGAATGAATCGGTCAACAATAGCAGAGCAAGAAGCCCTTGTGAAGGAATCTCTCTTCAAGTTTGTACGAAAACACATTCCTAGTGCACAACTTAGGTAAGTACTGCAGATAGCTCAATCTCAAGGTACATAAGATTCGACCGCACCTGTGCAAGTGTTTTGATATTTACGATTATTATTTTGGTATTTTTAAATGGCTGGTGGCATATGTTATCATGTTTCAGTAGGACTGATTTTTGACGTTTCTGCTTGTCACACTTTGTGAAAGAATTTCCGGCTGCACTCCATCTATGTAAATTTGATATGCATCAAGTATATTTGCCATTTCAAAACTTGTATATTCATATGTAGTGAGTTTTAAAGCTGATTACAGAAGTTTGTATTGGCCCAGGTCGGATTTTGTCCAGTATTTCCAGACCATCACCACATTTCTTTATTTGGTATTGGTTTCTGCCTTGATAATTTAAGTAGCTGTTTCTGCGTTAAGTCCTGTGGTCATTATGATTGAGTAAACTGTGTATTTTTCTTAAGAAATGTGAAACAAATGCACTGTGCTGAAGTAATGGTGGAAATATGTTTAGATATACATGCTGTGATGTGTATGTGGTTTTGCTGCTTTGATGTGATGTCACTGATTGGAACTATAATGTAATCACACATGTAAAACTGTATATATACATATATATATATATATATATATATATATATAAATAAATATATACACACACACACCAAGGCCCTTCTTTGCACCTGTTTGTTTTACACCTTTTTGTTTTGATGCCCTGTACCAATTTACACCACCTCTTAATTTATTTCCTCTCATTTTTTATTTGACACCCTTTGGCTGGTGGTATTATGTTATTATAACCATTTATTTCTGTTGTAGATATCATTTTTGATTTACGTATACTTTTTAAGGAACATGACTACAGCATAAAACAAGGCCTTGGTATGTATGTGCCTGTGTGTGTGTGTGTGTGTACGTATGTATGTATATGCACGTACAAAGTGGAAAGCAGTGGGCAGTTATTGTTATGTAGAGGCTTGAAGTCACTGTTTGCAGTGTGTAGAACCTGCTGTTACTTACATACTTCATGGAGCAGAGTCCTTCTTGACAAGCTAACCAGTTCTCAGCTAGTCAAGAAATTCCCTGCATTTTGTGGAATCCGAAGGTTCCTTACTGCATTTACGAGTGTCCGCCACCTGTCCCTATCCTGAGTCAGATCAATTCAGTGTGTACCCCCCATCCCACTTCCTAATGATCCATTTAATATTATCCTCCCATCTATGCCTGGGTCTTCCTAGTGGTTCTTCCCCTCAGATTTCCCCACCAAAACCCTGTATACACCTCTCCTCTCCCCCATACGTGCTACATACCCCACCCATCTCATTCTTCTCAATTTGATCGCAGACTGGTATTGATGAGGAGTACAGATCATTCAGCTCGTCATTATGTAGTTTTCTCCACTCCCCTCTTACCCCATCCCTCTTAGGCGCAAATATTCTCCTCAGCACCCTATTCTCAGAAACCTCAATCTAAGTTCCTCCCTCAGTGTGAGTGACCATGTTTCACATCCATACAAAACCACAGCAAAATTATAGTTCTGTATATCTTATTCTTTATATTTTTGGATAGTAAACTGGAAGACAAAATATTCTAAACTGAACAATAGCAGCATTCCTTGACTTAAGCTGCTCTTAATATATTCCTGAAAGGAATTTTGATTTGTTAAGGTTGTTTCCAAATATTTGAACTCTTCCACCCTTTCAAAGGAACTATTATCAGTCTTTATACTGTGAATTCATCCTGCGTTCTGATCTTGAGACGTGACCATGTACATAGTTTAATCATCATTTACATCTACTCCAATCTCCTTAGTAGCCACTACCAAAGCATCTGCTTTTCCCTTTACAGTATGTACGCTTCCTCCCAATATATTAACATCATTAGCATAAACAAGAAGCTGATGTGTACCATTTAATTTCAAGCCATCCTGTTTTACCAGAACCCTCCTAATGGCATACTCTAAAGCAGAGCTGCAAAGCATTGGTGACAAAACATCTCCTTGTTTCAAATCATTCTTAACATGAAACGTGACAAACACATGTTTGCCTACCCAGACTGTACTATAGGTTTCATTCAAACACATTTATATTAACCTTACCAGTTTCCTGAGGATACCAAACTCAATGAGAATATTATACAAGACCTCCCTCATAACTGAATCATAAGGTTTCTTTAATTCTATAAAGAAATGATGCACTGCTTCATTGTATTCCCATTTCTTCTCAAGTATTTGACAAATGCGGAATATATGATCAGTAGTTTACCTTTTGCATCAAAATACACACTGAGGATCCCCCATAAATTTCCTCTCCATATGGAGTTAACCTTGATGGCAGGATGATGGATAACATTTTGCATGTATTTGACAGAAGTGATATGCTTCTATAATTACTACAATCTGTTTTATCCTCCTTCTTATAAAAAGGTACAATGATCGAGTCCTTCCACCCCTGAGGCAATTCCTCCTTGTTCCAAATAGTATTAAAAAGCTTATAGATCTCAGAGTGAATTGTTATACCCCCTGCTTTAATCAGTTCTTCTGGGATTTGATCAGTACTTAGTGATTTGTGATGTTTTAGCTTTTCAATAGCCATCTCAACCTCAGAGGCACTCGACTCAGGTGTTAGTGGTTGTACTCTATGTATTCCTGTTTGCCTTAACATTATTAACCCCACCTACATTCTATATTACAGAAATGGTTCTCAACCTAGCCACAATACTGTGGGAGTCTGTAACCAAATCATCCTTTACTGTGTTAGTTCTAGGCTGGTAACTCTCCTTAAAGTCATTGATGCCCCTATGCAAGTCTCTTATAATTTATTTTACTGTTTGTTTCATGTTCATCTATTTTAGCTGTCTCATATTCCTTCTTTTAGTTCCTGAAATGGCCACTAGATTCACATCATACACTGTTTAGTTTATCAGCATTTCTTTGGTTTGGATCCTGTAACAACTGCATTTTAGCCTGCTTCTTCTGATCTAAAAGAGTAAATATTTTTCTTCAAATCATGGTTTATTCTGTTTCAATTCATACAGACCTAGACTGTCTTTAGAAGAGGTTTCGACATTTTCTTTAATGTTCTCCCAAGCCCTCTTTATGTCCTTGCTATCACTTAAATTCTCCAAAGCTGTAAACCTGTTTGAGATCTTAATCTATTACTGTTTCCAAACCTTCAGCTCATTTAGTAGTTTCCAGAGATTCACTCTTTCCATATCAAACTTCTGTGCTGCTTGCTCACTTACTGCCAATCTTTCCCTAAGTTTTGCAACCACCAGATAGTGATCAGCATCACAATCAGCTCCCCTGAAACTTTGTACCTCTAGTATACTCGACTGCCGTCTCCTGTCTATCACTATGTGATCAATCTGGTTTTGAGTCTTCCCATCAGGAGAGGTCCAGGTGTACTTATGAATGTTTCAGTGTAGGAACATCGTTCTCTTAACAACTAGACTTTTTGATGTGGCAAAGTTTGCAATTCTAACACCATTATCATTAGTATCCTGATGTAGACTCTCATTCCCAATTGTTGGTTTGGAAATATTCTCTCTCCCCACTTTTGCATTAAAATCTCATAATAGAATTTTCATATGGTACTTAGGAAAATGATGGAAAACCTGCTCTAATTCCTCGTAAAAACTATATTTTGAATCATCACTTTTCTCCTCCTTAGGTGCTTGCACATTCAAAACAATGATATTACACCAGCGACCTCTCAGAATCATATATGACACCCCTTCACTAACAAACTCTACTCTCTTAACTGCTGATTCTATTCTGTGGTGTACAAAATATCCTGTTCCCAATTGATGATTTCCTTTTCCTCTTTCATAGAAAAAAAATGTAATCCCCTGCCCCTACCATGCCCCCTTTGTCCTGCCTAACCTCCTTACACCCACTAAATGTAATTTATAACTTGCCAATTCCCTGGCTGCTGTTGTAAATGAACCAGACCTATCCAGGCTCCTTGCATTCCATGTACTGAATGTCATGTCCCATTTCCATTGCTTAGGTCGTATCAGAGGATCAGTCCAGGTCTGAGGCACATGTATCTGTTTTGTAACAAGGCCAGTTTTTACAGTGAGGAGTTGGTACCACCTCGCCCAATCCACAAGCTGGAGGACCACCCCTTGGGGGCTGTTCCTCCATCCGCAACCTGAGGACGTGCCATGCCGTGTTGACAGGGACCCACTTATCATGGAGGACCTGCTGTTAGGATTTGAATTTCTGAGAATGACTCAGTAATTCCTATGAGTAACTTTCTGACAGTAGATCATGTTGCAGGTTTGCAACCCAAATTTGCAGATAATAAATATGTTCATGTACCTTGTGTATCATACCAATGGCAAGCCAAGGCTAGTGATTTGGAAGGGGGAAGTTTTTGGTATGGCTTACAGCCATGTTTTTTATCACGTGGCACAGCAACATATTAGGAAATGGGATGTGATACATTCATCCAATGACAGACTTTAAAAATTTGAGATTTGAATTAATCATTCAAGACAAAAGAATATAACAATGAGCCCATTTCACAGTCACATTTCTTCACATATAGTCAACAACACAGTGCAACCTTCAGTTCTGAAAAACAGCTTGCTTTGTGTTAGCCCTCACATGACATTCAGTCAAAGTGCATTGTAAGTGCATACTTATGGTTTCCTATCCACTCATATGGAGAAATATACTGACACAGAAGTGATATGATTAGTGCAGATGATGATTTATAATTTCATGACAATGTGTGGTGTCATGTACATTGAATTGTTCTAGTGGTTTGTCTGGAGTACATGTTAGTCTCATACAGTGGTTTGTTTTGCAGTTCAATTGATGAGATAGTGCTCAGCTATGTGGTGAGCATCTTGGAAGATCTTGGCACAGAAGCAAGTGTTGAAGAAGCGTTTGATGTGGAAGGCTTCTGTGAAATGATGGCAGCATATTTCCCAGAGTTCTCAACAATACACCATGCAGCTGTTTGTCAGTGGATGTTTGAATTGGAGGCCACACTTAGTCAGAAGAAAGGAAATGGTGAGTTGAGAAGTACTGCATATATTGTAGCCCAAAATATGGTAGACCACTGATAGTAGTATTTTATGCACACACTGATATTCATTTCCATTGTGGGTTTATTGGTACAAATATGTGATAGGATGTTTGTTAGGCTATTCAACTAATTCACTCTTGACATATTCCAAGTTCCAGTAACCCTATAATAGGATATGGGTCTGGGATAGCTTAGTTGGTATAGTGACTTGCTACAGACTGTACGGTTCGGGAATGAAATTCTGGTGGGGGAAAAATTTTCCACACCCACACCTGGTAGACCACTGATAGTAGTATTTTATGCACACACTGATATTCATTTCCATTGTGGGTTTATTGGTATAAATATGTGATAGGATGTTTGTTAGGCTATTCAACTAATTCACTCTTGACATATTCCAAGTTCCAGTAACCCTATAATAGGATATGGGGGCCGGGATAGCTTAGTTGGTATAGTGACTTGCTACAGACTGTACGGTTCGGGAATGAAATTCTGGTGGGGGAAAAATTTTCCACACCTGCCCAGACCGCCTCTGGGGCCTATTTAGCCTTGCATTCAATGGGTACTGGTTCTTTCTGGGGGTGAAGTGGCTGGGGCATGGTGTTGACCACCAACCACCATCTAGCACTGGGTTAAAGGAGAAAGAGAAGAGCTATACACAGCTCCCCCTCTGAGCCTTCATGACCTGTTCTAGAGTGTACTTTACCTTACCATTTACCTGTAATAGGATATCCTGTAAATGAGTTTATGTCCATCTTACGGCATATTCCATTTGGGATGTGACATAAAATTTGAGGGATTCACAGCAGTGTGCATCCAGATTATGGAGTTCCAGATTTTGACTTGTGTAACTGTTGCTATTGATGGATGCCAAAATTCTGGAGGAACCTGATGTCTTTATCAGCAGGATCTAAGTGAGTAGCATATGAACGCTCGTTTGTATGGGCAAGTTGGGAGGTGGTTAGGAGATAGAAAGCAGACAAGGCCATTGGGGATAATTCAGAGGAAATGTGAGTATAAGAAAGAGTCCTTTTAACGTTTGGGTGGTATATCTGTCATGCAGTGTGATGCTCAAAATTCAAAATGCATGGTATAGGTAATGGCTATTTAATGGCCTCCTTGTGCAGCTTTCATTTGAACGCCGGTCTCCTGCACATCACACCAGGAATTTAATTCTGGCATCAGTGGGTTAAGAGCCGTAATTTGTGTCATGTAAGGGACATGAAACAGTAGTTTAATATAGTTTTTTCATACCTTCCACCTGTCTTGCAACTCTGTAATAATATGTACAGGCTGCATAGTCTGTCATACATTTGGGTCCCATGTAATGTTTTGGCAAGGTTGAGTAGTGGAGTAGGATAAGCCAGTTACGGATTGTGTATTCTCCTCCTACAACATGACTTACCTTATTTCAAAGCTGAGTCTTGGTATTCTGACTTCTCACTTCAGTGCAGGCCTTACATCTCACAAAATGTTTCTAGATGCATGATGAATATGTGGTCTTGGAATAACAGAGATCTGTAAGATATTTTCTTTCAGCGCTTGACATGAATGAGGATTATTCATGTATGCTCTGCCTTTACTGTGCCCTGTAAATGAAAGTCACAAAAATGTAAATTTTGTGACCAGACTTATGCCAGCACATTAATAGAATTATTAGGTATGTGAGTAGTGGTGTTGGCCTTGTGAAATGTGTGTGCATTATTTCATCTAGAGTCAGATGATCAGAGGAGGGCATCAGAAGTATTCATAAAAAATGTTCAGAATCTACTGTTTCCATAAATATAACTGACTTTGACTACTACTTACTAACTGCACATCACACACCAACCTTTATATTGTCTACAGGCACTGTGAATAGCACAGCACACTAAATTTCTGAGAAATAGTATTTCCTGTTTTGACTGTATTTACTTATGTAATGTGAACTGCCTTTACCATAATATAAATCAGGCAGTGTGCATATAATGTAACAGTGAGGCACATTCACGCAACCATTGTTGTAGTGGAAAAGCATTAAGTATTACACATTCTGATTGTGTGTTCGTAGCCTTAGGTATCCAGCATGCAGTGGGCATGCACCATGTTGTTGTGTGTGGCCTGTCCAGCTGTACAATATTTTTCAACATTATCTCATAAGTGGCAAGATTTTCTGAATAAAAGGCACCATCGTCGTCATTGTCGTAGTCATCATCGTCATCATCATCATCACCATCATGTAGCTGTCATGGAGTTGTGCCGATTATGGTCTCACACATCCAGAAATCTCTTCATTGGTCTTCCCTGGTTTCTTCTGCCTTTTGATGTTTAGTTTTTTTATTACCCTGAGTAATTTGGTATGAGGCATTCTGTTTACACGTCATATCCAATTTCTTCTGTAGTCCTGTATTTTTTTTTTTTTCAAAACTGGGGTTATATTTAATTCTTTTTCAGTCTCTGTGTTTGTTTTATAATCTGTCCAAATGTATCCTGCTGTTTTTCTCATATATTTCATCTCTGCTGCTGTTATTCTACTTGTGTCTCTTGCTGTAATGATCCAGTTGTCACTACTGTATAACAAAACTGGAAGGGCTAGTGTATTGTATAATTTTATTCTTGTTTTCTTTGGGGTTTTCTGTGCTCTAAACTTGTGGTTTATGATGCCTCCTATTTTTAAATAGTTATTCAGTTTGTTATCAATGCCCACTTCTTTTACATAAAATATTAAATTTCCTATGTATTTAAAAGGGTTTACTTGTTCTATAATTTTGTTATCACGATTTTACTTCTAACTGGATCTCGTCCTTTAAATGCCATAAATTTTGGTTTTCTGTACGGTTAAGTTAAACAATGTTCTGTTATTATTGGTTTTAATTTATATGCAGCTTTCCACAAGTAATGTTCTGTTTTGGGATTGTAACTTAGTCATCAGCAAATAACAGAGTTAACAGTTGCTGATTTTTTGAAAGTGGATTTCATTTTATGTCTTTTTTTGCCATGTAGTTATTATTTCATTTAACTATACATTAAAAAATGTAGGCGAGTCAAAAAAAGATATTGAACATAAAATGTATGTTGTGATTTCTCTACAACTTTTTTCTGAAACATTTCTCATTCTAAGAATAATTATGTGAGATATGATTAGAAACATACAGGGTGGGGCAGAAGCAATTAGACGATTTACATTTAGCGCCATGCTGACATCTTTGTAGGTGGCGTGGTGAAACACACATCGCTGGGTAGAGCGGTTTAAAGCCTTCAGTCATCATGCAGCGTTGGTCGGAATGGCATCGAGCGTTTGCTATGGAAACGTTTTTTTAAAAACAATGATTCTGCTGCTGTAACGCAGCGTGTTTTTCGATGACATTTTGACATCGGGAGGAATGGAAAGGTTCCGACACTCCAAACAATATTGAATTGGGTTACACAGTTCAGGACTACTGCATCCATTGTCAACAAGAAGCCTCCTGGTCTCCCTAGAACTGTACGAACACTGGAAAATGTGCGCCGAGTGGTACATGCATTTCAGCGTAGTCCTCAGCGTTCTGCTCTTCGCCATTCAGTCGCCTTACACTCAACCCCTAGAACCGTTCAGCCCATCTTACATGAGGATTTAAAATTCCATCCTTTTAAAATTCAATTGGTGCAACAAATTCTTCCCCGTGATTTGAATCAACGGAGTGAATGTTGTAGGAAACTCTTGCAAATGATCGAGAGAATGCCACAAACGTTCAGAGATGTGCCTTACCTCCAATGGAGCTCATCTGAGTGGTATTATCTTCAAAAAGTGACTTGAAAACGTAATGCTTTTCCATGTTGCTTACCATTGCTTAGCTGGTTACAGTTTAATTTTCAATTGAAGTGTTCGTTTTCAAGTTATTAATCGTCTAATTGTTTCTGCCCCACCCTGTATTTTGGTCTTAAAGTAAAGTACCTGTTATGCTTGTCAGACATTAATTAAACTTGAACCTTAGAGATTTTTGACAGTACTAATGTCAAATTTCATGAAAATCTGACCAGTGGGAGCCAAGTTGTTCCATGGGGGTGGACAGATGGACAGACATGATGAAGCTAATAGTTGGTTTTTGAAATTTGCAAACCCACCTAATGACATAAATTGTGGCTTGGGTAAGTAATTTAATACAGATTCTTGAAAATATCTGCAATATAAAATTCTTGTTTCAACTGTAATTTTGTACATCTCTAACTCTCAGAGTGCTATTGGAATGTGGACTGTGTCTCTGGATATTCCACATTGAAGAGCCAAAATGCAAATTTTTTTTTTTTTTTTTTTTTGGGGGGGGGGTTTTTTCTTTTAAAAATGCCCCAAGCTTTTTTTACATTTTGGGTTTT
>JGI20166J26741_11651585_pt1 | contig 11236 bp, 9 predicted proteins | sample TergutCu122P5_FD_26741 | JGI IMG/M metagenome (IMG submission 26741) | reverse complement strand
GCCGGGCCATGCCGCCATCGGGCGTGATATTGGCGAAATTGTTTTTGGCGAGAAAATTGGCGTGCCGGTGGCGGAAAGCCTGGAAGCGGTTATCGGCCAGGGCGATGTGATCATCGACTTCACCTTCCACACCGCCACCATGGAATTTGCCAGGATGGCGGCGCGGCATGGCAAAGCCATGGTCATCGGCACCACCGGCCTGACAGCGGCGGAAATGGCGGAACTCGCCGAATTAGCCAAAAATTTTCCCTGCGTGCAGGCGCCCAATATGTCGATCTGCGTCAATGTCCTTTTCAAGCTGGTGAAAAAGACCGCGGCTATTTTGGGCGAAGGCTACGACATCGAAATCGTCGAGGCGCACCATAACAAAAAGAAAGACGCGCCAAGCGGCACCGCCATCAAACTCGGTGAACTGGCCGCCGAGGGATGGGGCAAGCGTTTGTCCGAGGTCGGCGTCTTCAGCCGCGACGGCATCATCGGCGAGAGAAAGCCCGGCGAGATCGGCATCCAGAGTATCCGCGCCGCCGATATTGTCGGCGAACACACCGTCTATTTCGCCGGGCCGGGCGAGCGCCTCGAACTGAGCCACCGGGCGCACAGCCGCGACCATTTCGCCAAGGGCGCGATGGTGGCCGCCGCCTGGATAGCGGGCAAAAAAAATGGCCTGTATAACATGTTCGATGTGTTGGAGTTGGGAGATTTGTGAGTGGCGGCGCCCCTTCCGCAAATCTTTATCGGTTTGGGTTCCAACCTGGGCGATGGCAGGCGACAGTTGCTTGCCGCTTGGAATTTGTTGGCAGAGGTGCCGGGCGTCTCCCTGGTCCGCCTCTCTCGTCCTTATCGCAGCGCGCCCGTCGGCATGGTCAGCGGCAACTGGTTCACCAATGCCGCCGGTGAAATCCGCGCTGAAATGCCGCCGCTGGATCTGCTGCGGCGCCTTCTGGCCATCGAAGCGGTCATGGGCCGGCGGCGGCGCCACCCGGAAAAAACCGGCTATCAGGATCGCAGCCTTGATCTTGACCTGCTCTATTATGGCGAGCTGACGCTGGCCACACCGGATCTTTATCTCCCCCACCCCCGCCGGCAAGAACGCCTCTTCGTGCTGGAGCCGCTCGCGGAAATCGCCGGCGATTTCATTGATGGCGAAACGGGACGCTCAATATCCGCGCTGCTTGCCGAGTTGCGCGAGAACCAGCGCGCCTTGCCCGAGAGGCATCGTCAGAGGCTTCATGCCGAAACCTGGCCGGAGACAGACCAGCGTTTTTCTCCGGGCGACCCTTAACATTTCTTTTTATTACCCGTATACTTTTCTTGTCGCTGTTCGTAGCCAGCCTGATTATCGCTAGCCGGGCGGCGATACATCCCTGCCGCTTCTTTTACGAAGATAAAGGAGATTTATGAAATTTTTCATTGATACCGCAAACATAGAAGAAATCAAAAAAGGTTTGGCCATTGGCATGGTCGATGGCGTCACCACCAATCCGTCCCTGGTGGCCAAGGAAAAGAAGCCATTCATCGAGATATTACGCGATATTTGCCAGGCGGTACCCGGCCCGGTCAGCGCCGAAGTGGTCGGCCTCAATGCCAAAACCATGCTGAAAGAAGCTAAAGAACTGGCAAAGCTGGCCGATAACATCGTCATCAAAATACCGATGACCCCGGAAGGTTTAATAGCGACCAGCCGCTTGGCCGCCGAAGGAATCAAAACGAACGTCACCCTGGTTTTCTCGGCAATGCAGGCGATGCTGGCGGCGAAAGCCGGCGCGACCTTCGTCAGCCCCTTTGTCGGACGGCTGGATGACACCGGCGTGCAGGGCATAAAGGTGGTGGAAGACATTGTCACCATCTTCGATAATTACGGCTATGAGACCGAAATCATCGTCGCCAGTGTCCGTAGCCCCCAGCATGTGCTGGACGCCGCTTTGATCGGCGCCGACATCGCGACCATTCCTTACAAGGTCATTGAGCAACTGACGCGCCATCCCCTAACTGACGCCGGTATTCAACAGTTTTTGGCCGACTGGGAGAAACGCGCCAAATAGCAGTTCCTGGGCGGCTGGGGAAAACGCATGAAGCAGCAGTTTCTGATCGCTTGAGGCAAACACGCCAAATAATACTCATGGAGCGAGATTATGCGGTTGGATAGAAAGCTGGTCGGGAAAATGATGTTGGCTTTATTGCTGGCGCTGGCGAGCGCCGCGCCAGCCTGGGCGGATATGTATCAATGCCGGGATAGGAACGGCAGCCTGCGTTTCACCAACGCGCCCAACAGCGAAAATTGCCACCCAGTGACAATGCGGGCGGAAAAAATCACCGTCAGCGCCGCCTTCCGCTCCATCGACCGTTACCCTAGCCAGCCAAACCGGTTCGCGGGATCAAAAATCGACACCTTCGATGGCTCGATTTATTGGGCGGCCAGCCGTTACAGCCTCGATCCGCTCTTGATCAAAGCGATCATTCATACCGAATCGGCTTTCAATGTCCGCGCGGTTTCCTCGCGCGGCGCCCAGGGCTTGATGCAACTGATGCCCGATACCGCCCGGGAACTCTTCGTGCGCAATCCCTTCAACCCCCACGAAAATATCGTCGGCGGCAGCCGCTACCTCCGCACGCTGCTCGACACCTTCGGCGAAAATCTCGTGCTGTCGCTCGCGGCTTACAACGCCGGCCCTGGCGCGGTGATGAAGGCTGGCGGCGTTCCCGATTATCAGGAAACCCGGCAGTACGTGGTCAAAGTGCTGAAGAAATACCGCAGCCTGCGCCAGGGCGAGCACGGATAAACCGCCCGCCGCGTCATTTTTTTCTCTTTTGTGGTTAAACAGGTTTCCGCGCAAGGTATTGCCGGGACTTTTCATACGGGTTTATGCGCCCGCAGCGTATCCAATACCCCGCGATAGAGTCTCAGGGCATGTTTTATCGCTTCATCGTCGGCGTAACCATGGTTAGCTTGCAAGGTCGCCGCTGTCTGCGCGATTGGTCCCGCGATAATATGCTCCAACAGGTCCAATAAGTCCTCTTGGAGATCAGCGGCAACTTTTTCCGAAACCATATAAAATTTCACCACCAAAGAGTCAGCGCTAGATACGCTGAGCATAGTGCATCAAGACAAGCCGCGCCTACTTCCGCATCAGATGCTGCACGGCCTTTTCCAGGCCATCGACCGACAGCTCAAACATCGGAAAGACGGTGGCAATCGTCACAATGGTGCGGGAGTAGCCCCAGACCGACTGACGGATGGGATTGAGCCAGACGCTGTGCTTGAACATATCGGCGAGAAAGCGCAGGCGCTCGATGCTGGGTTTGCCGCTACGCTCAAAAGCATAAATCGAGCCATCGGTGGCCATCAGCTCATAAGGGGCCATGCTGGCGTCGCCGACAAATATTAAGCGCGTATCCGGATCGAGGCGCGCCATCTGTTCCAAAGGCACCGGCTGGCCGCGCCGGGCTGGATCTTTCCACAGGGTATCGTAGACCGTGTTGTGGAAATACATGGTTTGCACGTCCTTGAACTGGGCGCGGGCGTAGATGAAAAGCGTCCGCACCACCTCGATGAATGGATCCATCGACCAGCCGCCGTTGTCGATGGCCAGGATGACTTTCAACCGGTCGACATAGGAACGGTCGAAGACCAGCTCGATTTCGCCGCCGTTTTTGATCGTCTGGTAAATGCTGGCGTCAATGTTCAGGTGGTCTTGCGTTCCCCTCGGCACCAGATTGCGCAGGCGTTTCAGCGCCTCGCCGATATTTTGCTTGGTGAGCGGCCCGTCGGTGGCGTAATCGCGATAACGCCGCTCGCCCGCCACCTTGACCGCCGATTTATTCATCGAGCCGCCGCCCACCCGCAAACCGCCGGGATGAGTGCCGCTGTGGCCGACCGGGGAAAAACCACGGGTGCCAATCCATCTGTTGCCGCCGTCATGGCGTTCGGTCTGGTCGCGCAGCCGCTTTTTGAAGTATTCGAGCACCTCCTCGGGCGTCATGTCCGCCAGTGTCTTTTCGTCCTCGCCCAAAGCGCGGGCCAGTTCCGCGGGGTTTTTCAGCCATTCGGCCAGTAAACCAGAGGCCAGAAGGTCGAATTCTTCGTCTTCGGGCACGACCAGCTCCGCGCCCGCGAAGACATGGGCAAACACCCGGTCGTAAAGATCGAAGAGCCTTTCGGTTTTGACGAGAATCGCCCGCGCCGCCGTATACAGGTCTTCGAGGCTTTTTACCAGGCCCAAAGCCAGAGCGCGGTGCAAAAGCAGAAAAGCCGTCGGACTGGCCGGGATACCAGCTTCGCGCAGAGCGTAAAAGAAATGAATAAACATATTTATCGGAACACTCCTTTGCGCATCAGCCGTCCCGCCGATTTCTGGTAATCGGCGCTCTTTTTGAACAGAACGCCGAGATAAGGAATCTCTTTTGTCAAACGGTCGCCATCTTTAAAATCCGGGTCGGCCTGTAACGCCCGCAGCCAGTTGATCAGCTCGCGCGTCGCCGGTTTCTTTTCCAGATCGTCGATTTCGCGCAGGTCATAAAAAGCGCCAATGGCGTTTTCCGCCAGGCGGTTCGAAATATTCGGAAAATGCGCCTCGATGATCTTTCGCATCATCTTTGGATCAGGGAAGGCGATGTGGTGGAAGTTGCAGCGTCCAAGAAAGGGGTCGGACAAATCTTTTTTGGCGTTCGAAGTGATGATGATGACCGGGCGCTGCTTGGCCCGCACCACCGCATCGGTTTCGATGATGTCGAACTGCATCTGGTCGAGGACATCAAGCATGTCATCCTGGAATTCGGTCTCGGCCTTGTCGATCTCGTCGATCAAGAGCACCACCCGCTCGTCGGCGACAAATGCCTGGCCGATTTTACCCATGCGGATATATTCGTTGATATTGCCGACATCGCGCCGCGAATCGCCAAAACGGCTGTCGTTCAGGCGGGTTAGCGTATCATACTGATAGAGCGCCTCGACCAGTTTCATGTTCGATTTGACATTCAAAATGATGAGATTCATCCGCATCGACTCGGCGATGGCGTGGGCCAGCATGGTCTTGCCGGTGCCCGGCTCGCCCTTGAGCAGCAACGGCATTTCCAGCACCATCGACATATTGACGATCTTGGCCAATTCGTCATCCAGCACATAGCGGCCCGAACCGCTGAATTGCTTCGGCAACATGAGTTCCTCCTTGGGGAAAAAGTTTCCCCTTTGAAAGCGTAAGTAAGGAGAATTGTCAACGTTTTTTTGCCGGACCGGCCTCGCGCCTATCCTCATCCAGCCCGGCCGCGCCCTGTGGCCGTCGCCAGGGGCGGCTTTACAAGTTTGACAAATTCCGGTAAACTAGGCACGTAATTTGCTTATATCTTCTAACCAAAAATTGCCGATGCCGCGTTCATTTTTGTTCTGCTTTTTTCTGGCCGCCCTTTGTCTGACGGCCACGATTTATACCGCCCAGGCCGCGCCGGCCGACGGCAAAGACGCGCCAATCAGCGTCGAAGCCGATCACATGACCCTTTTGGAAAAAGCCAACTCCATTCTCTTCACCGGCGCCGTGGATGCCCGCCAGGACGATGTCCGCATCCGCACCGATAAAATGACGGTCTACTACACCCCGGAAGAAAAGGGCAAGACCGCCGTCAGCGCTGGCGGCGGCGGCAAAAGAAAGGTGGAAAAGATGGTTTGCGTCGGCAATGTCGAAATCACCCGCGGCGACTGGCTCGGCACCTCAAAAGAGATGACCTATCTGGCCAAGGAGCGACAGGTGCATCTGGTCGGCAATGCCAAAGCCTGGCAGGGGCAAAACATGGTCAGCGGCGATCAAATCATCTACTATATCGACGAGCAACGTTCCGAGGTGGTTGGCGGCGGCAAGCCGGGGCGGGTCAATATGACCATCCATCAAAAATGAGCCGACATCGCCATGGCCGTCCTTGAAACCAAGAATATCGTCAAACGTTACGGCAGCCGCACGGTGGTCGATGGCGTCAGCATCCAGGTGCATACCGGCTTCGTCGTTGGCCTGCTCGGCCCAAACGGCGCCGGCAAAACCACCTCTTTCTACTCCATCGCCGGCTTCATCCGCCCAGACGAGGGGAGCATCCTCTTAAATGGCGAAGACATCACCGAGTTGCCGATTCACAAACGGGCGTTGAAAGGAATCTCTTATCTGGCGCAAGAACCGTCGGTTTTCAAAAAACTGACGGTTGAAGAAAATGTCCGCATCATTTTAGAAGCGCACGGCCTGCCGAGAAACGAAATCCGCGAGCGCATCGACACTTTACTGGCCGATTTGAATATCGAATACCTGCGCAAAAATCCCGGCCACGCTTTGTCCGGCGGCGAACGGCGGCGGGTGGAAATCATGCGCGCCCTGGCCACCCGTCCACAATTCATGCTTTTGGACGAACCTTTCGCCGGCATCGATCCTCTCGCGGTCGGCCAATTGCAAAAACTGATTTACGGGCTGAAAGACCGGGGCCTGGGCGTTCTCATCTCCGACCACAACGTCCGTGAGACTTTGAAAGTTTGTGATACAGCGTATATCATGAATGCCGGCCAGATACTGACCTCGGGCGCCGCCAGCGACATCATCGAAAGCGAAGTGGCGCGCAAGATGTATCTGGGCGAAAATTTCACCATGTGAGACGATGGATCTCGGGCTTCGGCAGCAACTCAAACTCTCGCAAAAACTGATCATGACGCCGCAGTTGCGGCAGGCGATCAGGCTTTTGCAACTCAACCACCTTGAGTTGGAAGGGGCTTTGCAGGCGGAAATCGAGCAAAACCCGGCGCTCGAAGAAGATTTGAGCCGGGGCGAATCGGCGGAAGCGCCTTCGCCATCACTCAGCTCCACCTATGAAACCACAGCCCCATCGGCGGGCGAACAGGATGTCACCGAGCGGGTCGCCGTCTCCGATCATGTCGGCGAGGTCAATTGGGAAGATTACGCCAACAAATTCGACAGCGATTTTTCCTTCGCCAGCGAGGCGCCACCCGACGACGCGCCCAGCCAATTCGATTTCATCTCGGAAAAGCCTGGCCTTACCGCCCACCTGCAATGGCAGTTGACGCACAGCCGACTGACGGCAAGCGAGATGGATGTCGCCCTTTTCATCATCGGCAACCTCAACCGTTTTGGCTTTCTCGAAGTCAGCTTGGAAGAGGTTGTCCACCACTGCGACTGCGATTTCGATACCGCCGAATACGTCCTTGAAACCGTGCAAGAGCTTGACCCGCCCGGCATCGCCGCCCGCGATGTCGGTGAATCGTTGCTGTTGCAGTTGGCCCGGCTGCCGGAGGCGCCGCCCTTGGCCGTGGAAATCGTCAAAAATCATTTGCCGTTACTCGCCAGCCGCAATTACCGCGAATTGATGCGCCTGACTGGCTGCCGGAAAAATGAGGCCGTCGAAGCCTGCGAATTTATCGTCAAAGAACTGACGCCCTATCCGGGACTGCCGTTTTCGAACGAAACGACCAAATATATCGCCCCCGACGTCTACGTCGAAAAAATCGACGGCGATTATTATATCCGCTTAAACGACGACAGCCTGCCGGTTCTGGCCGTTTCCGGCGATTATCGCAAGATGCTGAAAGAAGGGAAAAAGCTTTCCCGCGATGATCGCTTGTATGTCGCTGAAAACGTGCGCAACGCCGAATGGTTCATCAAGGCGCTCCAGCAGCGCCAGCGCACCATTGCCAGAGTCATGGAGAGCATTCTCAAGTTTCAATACGATTTTTTCGAGCGCGGCCCGGCTTACCTGAAACCGATGGTGCTGCGCGATGTGGCCGAGGATGTCGGTATGCACGAATCGACGATCAGCCGCGTCACCTCGAACAAATACGCGCAAACGCCGCAGGGGCTTTTCGAGTTGAAGTATTTCTTCTCGAACGCCATTCCCCGCGACGGCGAAGAGGCGCTGGCCGCCGAATCGATCAAGGCACGCATCCTGAAAATGATCCAGGAAGAAGATAAGGCCAATCCGCTGAGCGACAGCGAGATTTCCGCCCGCCTGGCCGAAGACAATATCCAGCTTGCCCGCCGCACCATCGCCAAATACCGCGAACAGATGAAAATCATGCCGGTGAAACACCGGAAGCAGTAATTCTCTTCTCCCATGAACATCGCCCTGATTCAGATCAATCCAATTATCGGCGATTTCGCCGGCAACGCGGCAAAAATCATCGCTTTTGCCGAAAAAGCGGCGCGGCGCGGCTGCCGCCTGGCCGTCTTCCCGGAAATGACCTTGTCCGGCTCGCCGCCGCAAGACTTGCTCGAACGGTCTGGTTTTATTGCCGATCAGCACAAGGCATTGGATAACTTGCTGGCCGCCTTGCCGCCGGAAATTTTTGTCCTCTTCGGCTGTTTCGAGAGCAATCCCGGCCCAGGCAAAAGGCTTTTCAACAGCGCCGTCACCGCCCACGGCGGCGCCATCATCCACCGCGCATGCAAAAGACTCCTGCCCATCCACGATATTTTTGATGACCTTCGCTATTTCGAGCCGGGCGTGTTGCCGGAGCCGCTCGTTATCGATGGCGAATATTTTGGCCTGACCATCGGTGAAGACATCTGTTTCGATGAAGGGCGGCGGTACGACCACGACCCGCTGGCCGAACTGTTTGCCCAGACCGAGCGCCAGAAAATCCGTTTCACCGCCTGCATCCATCTGGCCGCCTGGCCCTTTGCCCGTGGCGAAAGTGCGGCCCGCCGCCATCTGCTCGCCGGATTGGCGCGGCGCTTCCAGACGCCCTTTCTGCATTGCAACCAGGTCGGCGGCCAGGATGCGCTGATTTTTGATGGCCGCAACATGGCCTTTGACGGCGACGGCGAGTTACGGGCTCTGGCCGCCGTTTTTGCCGAAGATATGATTGTCGTTGACAGCAAAACGTGGCGTGGCGACTGGTGCGAATCGAAAGACCACACCGACGGCGAGGATGTGCTGGCGGCGCTCACCTTGGGCCTTGCCGATTACACGGGCAAATGCGGCTTCAAACAGGCGCTGTTGGGTCTCTCCGGCGGCATCGACTCGGCCCTGGTGGCGGCCTTGGCCTGCCGGGCTTTGGGGCCGGAGAACGTTTTGGGCGTGGCCATGCCATCGATCCACAACCCTGAGGAATCGCTGATTGACGCTAAAAAGCTGGCGGAAAACCTCGGCTGCGGCTTTACCGTCATGCCAATCGCGCCGCTGGTTGACACCTTTCAAACCAGCCTCGCGCCTCTTTTTGCCGGGCTGCCGGCCGATTTGGCTGAACAGAATGTGCAGGCGCGGATCAGAGGCAATCTGCTCATGGCTATTGCCAATAAATTTAACCGCCTGCTTTTGACCACCGGCAATAAAAGCGAAATGGCCGTCGGCTACTGCACCCTTTATGGCGATATGAGCGGCGGCCTGGCTGTGATTGCCGACGTGCCGAAGGGCCTCGTTTACCAGCTCGCGGCAATCATCAACCGCGAGCGGGAAATCATCCCCAGGCGAACTATTGAAAAGCCGCCATCCGCCGAGCTGAAGCCCGGCCAGCTCGATCAGGACGACCTGCCGCCCTATCCGGTTCTCGACGCCATCCTTGAACGCTATCTCGAAGAAGGCCAGAGCCAAGCGGAAATTGTCGCCGCCGGTTTTGACGCGGCGGTGACGGCCGACATCATTCGGCGGATCCGTCTGAGCGAATACAAACGCCAGCAGGCGCCGGTCGTTTTACGGGTGACCGGCAAAGCCTTCGGTTCCGGGCGGCGTTATCCCATTTGCCAGCATTATCGCGGATGAAAGGGCAACGACGTCAGCTTGCCGGGATCGTGGCCCTGGCTGGGATATGTATCGTTTTCTTGGCGCTATCCTGGCGGGAATCGCAGATAAAACGTCCGCAAGAACTGTCTGTGACCAAGGCCGGCCCCGTCGATATGTGCCTTTCCTGCCATAAAAACGAAAAGCTCGACCCGGCGCATGACCCATTGGTGTTGGGATGCGGTGTCTGCCATCTTGGCGATTCTCTGGCGGCGACCGAGGCCAAGGCGCATCAGGGCATGGTGAAAAACCCTGGCGACCTGCGCTATGCCGCCAAAACCTGCGCCGTCGAAGGCTGCCATCCCACCGATATTGCCAAAGTGAAAAACAGCCTGATGGCCACTAATCGCGGCATCATCGGCACGCTGCTCTATTACTGGGGCGAAACCAAGAGCCAGAACACCGACAAGACGGTGGAACAGTTGCTCGAGAGCGGCGAGACGTCCTTTGCCCTCGATTATTTTAGAAAACTCTGCGCCACCTGCCACCTGTGGAAACAAAAGGGCGATATGCCGGACGCCCCAGCCTTTTTCAACGACAAGGGCGGCGGCTGTTCCGCCTGCCATGTGACGCCGCCGCCGGGCGTGGCCAAACCACCGGCTTTACCCGGCGACGATCAGAATATGCCGAAAGAAACCGGAAAAAAACCGCATCCCTGGTTGTCGAAAAAGGTCGACAGCGATCACTGCATTCGCTGCCACAACCGCTCGGCCAGGATCGGCTTGTCGTACATCGGCAAATATGAGTCGGAAGGCTACGGCACGCCTTTTGCTCATGGAAAACTTTCTGACCAGCAATTACCCGGCGACCGCTTTTATTTGAAGTTGGCCGACGACATCCACCACCAGCGCGGCATGGCCTGCATCGACTGCCATACCAGGGAAGAAATCATGGGCGACGGCACCAGTTACGCCCACTATGAAGAGCAGGTCGAAATCACTTGCGGGACCTGCCATGGCGCCAAACTGGGAAAAACGGCAAAGGGCCGAGAGATGAATAATATCGACCCGGCCAAACGCCAACTCACCGGCAAAATCGACGGCAAAGTCCGGCCCCTGGCGCCACCGAAAAAAGGCGCCTGCGATTTTCCGGCGCATAAAAGACTCACCTGTGAAGCCTGCCATTCGCCGTGGACGCCGCAATGCAACGGCTGCCACATCGAGCGCGACATGCGGGAGCGGCATCTCGATAAATTGACGCTCGCCGAAACAGCAGGGCGCTGGCGCGAGGGACGCTCTTACATCCGGTACGAGAAGCCGATGCTGGCGGTCTGGGACAAGCGTGTGGTCATCGTTACGCCTGGATGCCAGGATATGGTCAGCGAGGTGAATAAAAAAGGCGAGGCCGTGGCAAAACTCAACCGCTTCACCATGGCGGCAATCAATCCGCATACCATCCAGGCCAAAGGACGCGCCTGCGCCGATTGCCACAGCGAAACAAAAACCGTCGGCCTCGGCGAAGGGAAAATCGGCCTCGACGC